>SDBV01009377.1_pt1 | contig 13025 bp, 10 predicted proteins | sample 2277081 | NCBI WGS metagenome assembly SDBV01 (sample SAMN10402039, study PRJNA504765) | marine sediment metagenome | isolation source: marine sediment core GS10_PC15, 223 cmbsf | place: Arctic Ocean: Southern Knipovich Ridge | collected 2010
GATGCAAGAGCTTTCTATTGAAATACATGGGAACGTATCGAAAATGCAAAAACCCCCCTTCCCTTGTGCTTTCGCAAGCTTACCCTCGTTTTTTGATGGCACTGCGCGGGAACTTCTGCCTAGATCCAGATTCAACTTCAACACCAGCATCATCTCACGCGAAACCACCCGCCATCTACATCTTTCTTCCTGAACGCTTCCGCTCGGCCTCGCCGCACCCCCACCGCCCTCGAGTCCGGGGCCGGCGACCGCTGTCGTCAGTAGGGGAGACGCTCCTAGGACCAACGCGAGATTTGACACGTACCACATCGCAGGCATTGCGAAGGCTTTCATTACTCGTGAAACCGCAACGCACCCAGCGATGCGCACGCAATCGCGACGAAGCCTCGTCATGACTTTCCCCTCGTCCCAACCTGCGGTTGTGTGTCCTACCCTGCGGAGATGGCTGTAAAGACCGCTGCCGGCATCCCGCGCGCCCCAAATCCCCCGGCCGGTCCGGGGGATTTCTGTATCTACCTGAAAAATATTATCTTTTTCGATTATGGCTGACAATTTCTAGATCTAAGGTTGACAATTGCACAGCCCATGCCTTACAATAACGCAAACGAAGAGATACTAATTATCTAGGCAGGGCTTACAAATTGGGTATGGGCAAGAAACAAGCGACGAAGAGGGTTCGCACCTTCATCCTCACCCACGCACGCGATCAACCACGCGGATTGGCACAAATCGTTCAGCAGAAGTTCGGGTTGTCCCGTCAAACTGCGAATAAACACATCCGCGCGCTGATTAAGAACGGATTCCTTGCCGCAGAAGGCGCAACGAGAGCGCGTACATATTCGCTAAGAAACTTCGTTGATGAGCAGTTTCAGTTTCCTATCACGCCGAAATTGCAAGAGGATCGGGTCTGGCGCGATCACCTGCTGCCACATTTAGCCGCAGTCAAGGATAGTGTGCGAGATATCTGCCAGTATGGTCTTACAGAGATTGTAAACAACGCCATCGATCATTCGGGAGCAGAGAATTTATTCGTCCATCTCAAAATGAACTTTATGGACATTGATATGGTGGTTGCAGATCGTGGCGTCGGAATCTTTGAAAAGATTCGGAAGGATCTACATCTAGATGATTCTCGCCATGCACTTCTAGAGCTCTCCAAGGGAAAACTCACGACCGACCCTGAGAACCACACGGGAGAGGGGATTTACTTCAGTTCCAGGCTCTTTGATCAATTTTCCATCCTCTCAAGCGGACTCTATTTCGAGAGCAGTTTCAACGACGATAAATGGATGATTGAATCTCATGATCGCGAATCCAACCCTGGAACCCGCGTGAATATGATTATTTCAGGATGGTCAAATCGGGAACTGCGGGGTGTGTTTGATAGGTCCGCATCTGGGGGCGACGACTTTAGCTTCAGCAAGACCCATGTTCCGGTCAAGCTCGCGAAATATGGTAACGAGAGTCTGGTCTCTCGTTCCCAAGCGAAGCGAGTTCTAAAAAGATTCGATCGATTTGAAGAGGTTATGCTTGATTTCCGGGGCGTCGAAACTATCGGGCAAGCATTTTCCGATGAGATTTTTCGAGTGTTCAGACGCAAGAACCCAGGAATCAGACTCATCTCCGTGAATACCACTCCAGAGATAAAACAGATGATTCAGCGTGCGATTGAGGCGGACTAAGAACGCGACCCAAGACTCACGTAAAAGAGTCTCCGGAAAAGCCGGGGCGGTTCATGTCCCAACCTGCCCCGCCACCGGTAGCAGCAGCGGCACAGGCAGATCGCGGGCCAACTCAGCCCACCGCCGCACCTCCACCGCCTCGAGTCCGGGGTCGGCGGGGGTCACGCAGCGAAATTCAGCGCAGCCCGCCCTCGGGCTGCCAATTCCAGGACCGCCACCAATCGAGTTGACCGGGCCCGCCAACCCGCCGGGTGCTTGGCGGGCGAGCCATTCGCGGAGTGACCCCCGCCGGCCCCGGACTCGAGCGCACTAGAGAGGCGTCTGTGAGCTAGCGGGACTCGTGCGATTCAGGGAGACCAGCCCGATCGTCCGACAGCCGCATCCGCAGATCGATCTTAAATCCGGCCCAGACCGCAGCCGCACCCTGGTAGTTGCAGCGCGCGACCGGTTCGAGTCGCTCCACGAACGCATCGGCCAGGGGCTGGCGAAACCAGGGGAACAGGGTGTCGGGCAGCTCGTCAATGTCGAACCAGCGAACCACGGGGGTTTCGGCGCTGGGTCGCAGCGCACCGCCAATCACCTGGCACGTGAACACCGAAGCCGTGTGGGGTCGAAAACCCGTTCGCACGTAGTCACCCACGTGGCGTTCGACGCCGATATCGAGCCCCGTCTCCTCGTGAACCTCGCGAATCAGGGCGGCTTCTGCAGACTCCCCGGCCTGGGCGTGGCCACCCGGGAGCTCCCAGCCGCGCAGGTCCGACCGAACCGCGAGCAGCACCCGCCGTTGCGAAAAGATGATGGCTTGCGAAACACCGACCGGCTCGCGCGCGCCCATGCGGGGTGACACCAATCCATGCCAGGCGATCGCCAGATGGCCGGGAACTGCCGCAACCAGTCTCCTGAAGAGCCCGGGCAAGTGTTACTCGATGATCTTGTTGAGCGGGTATTCGACGATTCCGCGAGCGCCGGCCTCGGACAGGCGCGGAAAGAGATCCTTGACGACGCTCTCCTCGATCACAGTGTTGACCGCGACCCAGCGTTCGTCGGAGAGCTTCGAGATCGTCGGCGTCGCCAGTGCGGGCAACAGCGCGAGCACCTTTTCCAGGCTGTCGGCCGGCACGTTCATCATCAGCCCAGCGCGGTCTGCCGCGCAAATCGCGCCCTTCAAAACCATCACCAGGCGCTCCATCTTGCGCATCTTCCACGCGTTCGTGCAGGCAGCCGGGTTGGCGATGAAACGCGGCGTGCTCTCGATGACCGTGTCGAGGATCCGCAGACCATTGGCCCGCAGGCTCGATCCGGTCTCGGTGACATCGATGATCGCATCGGCGAGGACAGGCGGTTTGACCTCGGTGGCGCCCCAGGAAAACTCGACTTCCGCTTTGACGCCGTGGGACTTGAGGTAACGCTTGGATAGGTTCATCACCTCCGTCGCGATGCGCTTGCCCTCGAGATCCTTGGGTTTGCGGATCTTGGAGTCGCTCTTGACGGCGACCACCCAGCGAACCGGCCCGTAGTTGGGCCACGGCGCCTTCAGGTCCGCCAGCTCCTTCACCTTGGCGCGATTTTCCATCGTCCAATCGAGTCCCGTGATACCGGCGTCGAGAACGCCCTGATCGACGTAGCGCGCGATCTCCTGGGCTCGGATCAGGATGCACTCGATCTCTGGATCGTCGATCTCCGGATAATAGGAGCGCGACGGAATGCGCAACTGAAAACCAGCGCGCGTAAAGAGCTGATGCGTCGTCTCCTGGAGGCTTCCTTTGGGGAGACCGATGAGAATCTTCTTCGAACCCGGAGTCGAACCGCGAATCTTCATGAGCCGTACACCTTCTCGGGGTCGAATACCTGCTCGCCCACGTCGACCCATGCGCCACCCTCGAGCTTGCGATAAAAGCAACTGCGCTTTCCGGTGTGGCAGGCCGCGCCACCGGACTGCTCGACGCGAAGCAGCACGGCGTCGCCGTCACAGTCGATCTGGACGCTTTTTACGCGCTGCCTGTTGCCGCTCGATTCGCCCTTGTGCCAGAGGCACTTGCGCGAACGGCTCCAGTAGACGACCTCGCCGATCTCGAGCGTCCTGCGGAATGACTCGGGATTCATGTAGGCCACCATCAGCACATCGCCTGTGGCGTCGTCGAGAGTGATCGCGGTGACCAGCCCGCCAGCCTTCTCGAAATCGATTGCGTCGATCGGTTCCATGGGGACGCGGAGGCTAACGGGCGGTGAGCGCAAATGCCAGACGATCCTTCAGGCCCGCGAGATCCTCGAAGGCCTCCCCGCGCTGGAACGGCACGTCCTTGGCGGACGCCTCCGGATCCCGCCGGATGATTCGATCGCGCTCCAGCTGCGCGAGCGCGTTCATGAAGGTCGTGTCGCTCGCCGCCCCGCGCCCGCTGGCGACCTCGCCGAGGATCTCCGCCCGCTGGAGTTGCTCCCGCGCGGCCTCGAGCAGTTCCTTGGGGGCGAGAGGGTCCTGCATCGACATGACCGCGCCGGCAGTCGCGTAGTAGACATCGATGAAGCCCTGGGTCTGCTCGGCAAGAAACTCGAAATTGTCCACACCCGTCCCCGTAGGCCGAATGACCCCCGCGTTCCGCTCGATCCAGCCGACCCGCTCGAAATGGTCGACGAAGGCGCCAAAGTGGGCGGCGAGCACCTCGCCGCGCGGCGTGAAGAACTCGTAGTAGAAGAGGTCCAGCCAGCCCGAAAGATCACCGCGCAGTTCGCCCATGTTGGTATCGGACAACAGGCGCCGCGCGAGAAAACTGGGCGCGGCCAGGTAGTGAACAATTCCATTGCGGTAGAGATCGAGGGCGGTGCGGCCATTTTCCTCGAAGTAGAGCACCTCGCCGCGAGCGTCTTGGGACGAGTGGATCAGGTCGCTCGCGATGAGCGAACCGATCGCCTCGTGAAAATCGCCACCAACAACCGTGAGGCTCGGCGTGAGTCGAGCGTCCTGTAATTTCAGGAGCTCGACGATCTCGCGCATCCGCTCCACCAGTTCTTCTCGAAACAGCCCCCGGCGCCCCTCGCCGAGCAGCGCGCAAGCCGCCACCGCTGTGGCGTTTGGTATGACCGCCCAGTTGATGCGCTCCGCAATGCGATTGCCGAGGGATTCGACGAACTCCCGCTTCTGTTCCTTCACTTCGGCGGAGTCGTCGCGGAGAAAGATTTCGCGCCGTTCACCGAGCGCACTGGCAAGCGAAATCGGCTCGCCGAAGTTGACCCAGACACTTCCGAAGCGGCGGCGCAGAAACTTGCGAGCGCGAACGAGGCCCAACACGCTCTCGTTCTGTTTTTTTTCACCTGCGCGCTCGCCCACGATCGCGCGCTCCTCCACCAGGTGCTCGTAGGTAATCGAGATCGGCACGAAGAAGAGATCGTTCCTGGCGGTTTGCAAGAACGCGTCGACGTTCCACGCGAGCATTCCGAGACGCGGAGTGAGCATCTTCCCCGTTCGCGAACGACCCCCCTCGATAAAGAACTCCTGGGTGTACCCCTGCTTGATGAGGTGTGTGACGTAGCTGCGAAATACCACTCTGTACAGCGGGTCTTCGAACGAACGACGCAGGTAGAACGCACCGCCGCGCCGCCACAGGGCACCGAAGGGGCCGAACGCCATGTTGTCGCGCGCGGCGACGTGCGGGGGCACCAGGTGGTTGGCGTAGAAGGTCGTCGACAGCACCAGAAAGTCGCAATAGGAGCGGTGGCTCGGGGCGAGGACGAGCGGGTGCCGCTTGGCATAATCGGCAATCTTCTCGATTCCGATCAGTTCGATCGAAACGAACATTCGCTTCAAGATGATGGTTACGCTGAAATTCAGGAACGCCAGGATCGTCGAGTTCATGTTGGCGGCAATCTCGCGGAACATCCTGGCCGCTTCGGCGCTCGCGCGCTCGATCGGCCAATGGCGCTCTTCTGCCCGACTTCGAATCGCCGCCCGCACGGCGGGCGCACCGATGACCGCCTGCTCGACGCGGTGGAGCGACCGCAGCGCCGGTCCTTCCACGACTTTTTCCTCTCGGTGGAGGAACGTGAAAATGATCCGGCGCACCCTGCGCGCAACTCGATGCGGTCCCTCTGCCCGTCGCTCCGCCGCAAAAGCGCCCAGGTCGATCGAATCGCCGACCCGGACGCAAAGACTCCGGTAGGTGGTGAGAAACGAGGTGACCTTCGCAAAGTCCGAAGGTCGCGTGCTCGATCCGTAGCTGAGATTGAGAAAACGCTGTTGGCTCCGCGGCCCCCTTCGCCAGAAGAGCGCCAGGGGAACCACGTGGATCGGCCGATCGGAATCCAGAACCGTCCGGACGATCTCCTCGAGAAGATCGAGTTCACTCTTGCCGTGTTCAACCGCGCTACGTCGGGTTCGCAGCCTCCACCGCATACGCGCGGTGCGCAAGAAGATGAACGCCGACTGCCCGCGCAAGGTCAGCGATCGAAGCTTCGCTTGCGAAAATTCGGGCCCGGGCTCTCGAAGCCACTCACCCCGACGCTGCCAGGCCAATCGAATGGCCTGCCAGACTGGCCGGTAGTAGTAGAAGCGAATCCCATTCGCGAACTTCGAAAGACCGAGCCCTTCGCGAATGAAGAGTGTGTTGAAAAGAAAGTAGTCGAGCCGGCTCGCGTAGCGCATGACGTAGATGATCGAACCGCGGCTCTCGAGTTGGCGAAGATGCTCGACCGTGGCGTCGTCGAGACCGAAGTGGCGGAAAAAACGGCTGGCGAACCATTGGACCGGGAGGCTGAAGCGCGGCGTCATCGCCGACAGGCTGTCGACGCCCGCCCCCTCATGGCGGGCTGCTGCGGGCGACGACTCAGGCTGGGACGCGGAGTCGCCCGCGGGGGAGTTGCGAGGCACCTGCCCGTCCGGAAATTCCACGGGTTGCTCCGACATGGTCAGATCAGGAGTAACACTGCCAGCAGCGCGCGGCAACGAACCGCACTCGCCCAGACCGAGGATTCGCGCAGATTGCGCCGCGCACCCTCACTCGGCCATCAGGATCTCCCCGGGGAGCATTTTTGAAGCGATCTCCTCGGGAGTCCACAATCCACCCTTTTCTTCCTTGGTAAGGCCGTCGCAGGTTACGACCTTCATCTCGGCAATTCGTCCTCCGCCGACGAAGAACGTCTTACCCGTCTGGTCCTTCGAGAGATCGCTCGCCAGATACACCACCAGCGGAGAGATCACCGCCGGACTCATGCGAGCCTTGAGTTTCTCATCGTCAAAACCGGGTAGATCATCGGTCATGCGGGTCAGCGCAATCGGCGCAAGGATGAATGTGCGGATGCCGTACTTCTTCCCCTCGATGGCGAGGCACCGCGTGAAGCCCGCGATCCCCGCCTTGGCGGCTCCGTAGTTGCATTGACCGAAGTTGCCGTTCAAACCCGACGTCGACGAAGTGTTGATGATGACACCGCCCTCTCCGCGATCCTTCATGTGATTGTAGGCAGCGTTCGTGACGCAATAGGTTCCTCGGAGGTGAACCGAGATCACGATATCCCACATGTCTTCGCTCATCTTGGCGAAGCTCTTGTCGCGCAGGATGCCGGCGTTGTTGACCACGATGTCCACCTTGTCAAACGCGTCCAGCGCGCTCTTGATGATGCTGTTTGCTCCCTCGACGGTCACGACTGTGTCGTAGTTGGCCACGGCCTCACCACCCGCTGCTTTGATCTCTGCAACGACCTGGTCGGCCATGTTTTGACCAGCGCCGGTTCCATCTCGGGCGCCGCCGAGATCGTTGACGACCAGGGCCGCGCCTGCCTTCGACAGGGCGAGCGCGTGCTCTCGCCCGATGCCGCCACCACTACCCGTGACAATCGCGATCTTTCCGTCTAGCAATCCCATTGGGGGCCTCCTCTTTCATTCCGTCATCACTCGGTTTGACGAGCGGCCACACTATTAGCATGCCATCGTGCTTCAGGTGAACAGGATCGTGCGCAGCTTCGCAAAGGGCCTGAAACCCAAGCCTTCGTAGAGGCGTTGCGCGGCGACGTTCCCCTCGACCACGGCGAGTTGGACGTGGTGGGCACCCGCGGCGAATGCCTCGTGACATAATTCCGACACGCCGAAGGAAGCGAGACCGCGCTGCCGATAGTCTGGCCAGGTGTAGATCCCCTGGAGGAGCCAACCTTCCTGGCGCTGCACGTCCGCGTAGCCGACCATCGCGACACGGCCCGCAAATTCGACAACGCGAGCCCGAGCGACCCGACCGCGAACCCAGCGTCGGAAGCCCGCGGCGTCGCCCACGAAAGGATCGGGGCGGCCTTCTTCGCGAAGGCTCTCGAGGGCGGCGACGACCAGGTCGTCCAGGTCCGAATCCGCCGCACACCGCGCGGACTGACCCGCGATCGGCTCGATGCGCTTCGAATCGCCCTCGTGGAGCGCGTAGGCGATCTCGATCCGATCGACGATCACGCGGCGGGAGCTTCGCGCGGAGAACTCTCTCCAGAGCAGGTCCACGGTCGGAACCAGGCTCTTCACCAATCCGACCTCGATGCCCTCCAGGTAGGGGATGAATGCTTCGACGGCTTCTTTGCCCGCATTGGCGTCGAGGATCACGGTCGGATGTAGCCCGGCCATCCCAACGATCTGGTCATCCCGCCAGGCCGCGACGATCTTCGTGCTGAGCTCTCCTGGAGCGGGCGGCGTACCGAGGCGCGCCGCGAGATCCAGTAGAAACAGGTTGGCGACCGCGTCTTGGGACAGAAAATGCAGCGCGGTCTCGCGATCGGCGAGCCCGACCAGGCGAGACTCTACGGCTGCAGCCATCGCCTCACTCGATCAGAGCGAGAACAGCACCTTCCTCGATGGCCTCGCCCTCCTGAACCCGAATCTCGCCGATCGTTCCAGCGCACGGGGCTTCGACGGGGATTTCCATCTTCATGGATTCGATGATCATGATGACGTCATCGGCCTCGACCGCGTCACCAACCGCCTTCTCGATCTTCCAGAGACTCCCCGCGATCTGGGCTTCCACCGCTGTGGCCATGGACTCCTCGCTCATTTCGGGGTTTCTCGATGCGGCGAGTTGCCCCCGCCGCGGCCCGCTGCGTCTTCGACTCGGCGGGTCAGCAACCCGCCCCCGCTGCGGTTCGCCTCTCCTTCGCCTCGGCGGGTCAGCAACCCGCCCCGGAGACGACCCATGATGCATGGGACCGTTCCGCCTCGCAAGCGGCCGATTCCGGGCGCCAGGCATCCGCTATTCTCCGCGCCTTCTCGGAGATTTTGTGCTTGAAACCCTGACCAAAGGCTTCACTTCAGCTCGCGAAAAGCTCAGTGGCGTTCGCGAGCTCAACGAAGAGAATATCGACCAATCGCTGCGCGACGTCCGCACTTCGCTGCTCGAAGCCGACGTCGATCTCGGCGTCGCCCGGGACTTTCTCGCCCGGGTCAAGCAGCGCGCGCTCGGCGACAAAGTCGCAACGCGGGTGCGCGACGCGTCCGGAAGGCTGGTTCGCGTCACACCCGGTCAGCATTTCGTCAAGGCCTGCGAGGAGGAGTTGATCGACCTGATGGGTCCGGTCGACACCACGCTCGCGCAGGCGAAAGGCGTGACCTCGCTGATGCTCGTCGGCCTGCAAGGTGTGGGCAAAACGACGGTTGCCGCCAAGCTGGCGCGCCACCTGCAAAAACAGAATCGCAGGCCGCTGCTGGTCGCCGCCGACATCTACCGACCCGCCGCGATCCTCCAGCTCCAGCAACTCGGCGGCCAGATCGACGTGGACGTCTTCATCGGCGACGAAGCGGAGCGCCCGGCCGCGATCTGTGCCCGTGCCAAGCAGCGGGCCACCGCAGAGGGTTACGACGCCATCATCTACGACACCGCCGGCCGGTTGGCGATCGACACCGTCCTCATGCAAGAGCTGGCCGATATTGCGAGCGAAACGTCGCCCGCCAACACGCTGCTGGTCTGCGACGCGCTGATGGGCCGAGATGCCGTCAATACCGCCCGCGCCTTCAGCGAGCAGCTCGCGTTAGACGCCCTGGTCCTCACCAAACTCGATGGAGATGCCCGGGGCGGTGCGGCGCTCGCCATCAAGGCGGTCACCGGCATCCCGATCAAATTCCTCGGAACCGGAGAATCCCTGGACCGACTGGAGGCCTTCCGCCCCGAGGGGCTCGCCTCGCGAATCCTCGGAATGGGTGACGTCGTCGGGCTGGTCAAAGACTTCGAGGAAGTCGTCGACGAAAAGGAAGCCGAGGAAGACGCGGAGCGGCTGCTGCGCGGCCGGTTTGGCCTCGACGATCTGCTCAAACAGCTTCGAACGATCCAGAAGATGGGTCCGCTGCGAGATGTCTTCGCCAAGCTGCCGATGTTCGGCTCGATCGCGGAGCAGGTCGATGAGCGCGAACTCGGCCGCGTCGAGGCCCTCATCCAATCCATGACGCCCGGGGAGCGCAGCCGGCCCGAAATCATCGACAAGAGCCGGATGTCGAGAATCGCGAAGGGAAGCGGGCGGCGCTCGAAGGAGGTCCGCGAACTGCTCGGGCGCTTTACGCAGATGCGCGAAATGATGTCGCAACTCGGCAGCGGCGGAATGCTCGGAAAGATTCCGGGCCTTGGGAAGATGGCGGGCGCGGGGGGAATCGACCCGACGGCGCTGCTCGCGGGGGCAGCAGGCAAGCCCGGCAAGGCGCGGCGCGAAGCCGCGGGGTCCCGCGGGCACCAAAAGGGCAAACGCAAACAGGCGCGCAAGGCGCGGCGCAAAAATCGGCGGCGCTGACCGCCTCCAGACGAACGCTAAGCTCAAATCAGGGGCGCAGCCAAATGCCCCGGGGGGGTATTCATCCCGTTCGCAAGTTTGCCGTCGAACCTGCCGATCCGGCCTGTATCCATGCTGCGAATCCGCCCTGTATCCATGCTGCGAATTCTCTCGACGCTCCTCGCTGTTTCACTGCTGGCGATCGACGCGAGGGCCCGACCCGGCGACTTTCCCCGCCCTGCCGGGATCGAACCCCAGATCCGATTCTGGACGCGGATCTACAGCGAGGTCGATCGCGCGGGTGGCCTCATCCACGACTCCTCCCATATGGACGTGATCTACGAGGTGATCCGCATACCGGAGGGACTCAGCCGCCGCGCGCGCGAACGCCACGTGGAGCGCGCGAAAGACCGCTACGCGGTGATCCTGCGCAAGCTCGCCAAGGGCAAGCGCTCCCAGCCGAGCGCCGAAGAGACACGCGTTCTGGCCCTCTGGCCCGAGGGCGTCTCGAACGCGACGCTGAAGGGCGCCGCAAGGCGGATTCGATTCCAGCTGGGACAGGCGGACCGCTTCCGCGAGGGCCTCGAACGCGCGGGGCAGTGGGCACCGCACATTCGCAAATCGCTGCAGGCGCACGGCGTGCCGCTCGAACTCAAATCCCTGCCCCACGTCGAGTCTTCCTACAATCCGGCCGCCTACTCGCGGGTCGGTGCGGCGGGCCTCTGGCAGTTCACTCGCTCGACAGGCCGGATCTTCCTGCGCGTCGACAATGTGATCGACGAGCGCATGGATCCTTTCGCGTCGAGCGATGGCGCGGCCCGTCTGTTGCGCTCGAATTACGACACGCTCAGTTCTTGGCCGCTCGCGATCACCGCATACAACCACGGCGTGGGCGGGATGAAACGCGCGATGAGAAAGTTCGGCACCGACGACATCTCGGTGATCACCGCCAAATACAAGAGCCGCACTTTTGGCTTTGCGTCTCGCAATTTCTACACGGAATTTCTTGCGGCGCTCGACGTCGATCTCAACGCCGAGCGTTACTTCGGCCCGCTGACCCCAAGCGAACCGGTGCGCTACAAAACCGCCACCCTGGATCACTTCGTGCCCGCGGAAGCGGTCCAGCGAGCGCTGGGCGTCGACCGCGAGACTTTGCGCGAACACAACCGCTCACTGCGGCCCGCGGTCTGGAACGGCGCAAAGTACATGCCCCAGGGTTTCGAGCTCCGGGTACCCGCCGACGCGCTCAAACAGCCGATCGACGTCGCGCTCGCGTCCATCCCCGCCCCGCAGCGCTTCGCCAAGCAGCATCGCGATCGCCTCTACACGGTGCGCCGGGGCGACTCTCTCTCGAAGATCGCCCGCAAGTACAACGTGAAGGAACGGGAGTTGGTCGCCCTCAACAATTTGCGCAGCCGCCACCGAATCCGCGCCGGCCAGGTTCTAGCGCTGCCCGACAAACCGGGCGCCCGGGCGCCCATCGCGCGGATGGAGCCGCCCGCCGGTGGCGTCTACCGCGTCCGTCGCGGAGATACGGTCTCGCGGATCGCCGCGCGCTTCGGCCTGAGCGAGGCGAGCCTCGTCGCGATGAACGGGCTGCGAAATCGCCACCAGATTGCCATCGGACAGCGCCTGCAGGTGTCGACGAGCGCGAGCGCGCGAAAGCCGATTTCGACGATCGAAAAGAAGCTCGCAGCGGCAGCGCCGGCGGCGCCGAAACCGGTCGAGCAAGCCTCGGTGAAGCCCCCGGTCCCGAAACAGCAACCGATCGCGCTCGCCGCGGCCTCCAGAGTGGAGAAACCAATCGAGGTCGCCAGCGCTGAAACCGCGGACGCGCTAGCAGAAGACCTCGCGAGCCAGGCGCCTTCCGTTGCCTCGGTGGTCATCCCCGCACCGGACCCCTCGGACTATGCGGTTTCCGATGACGATCGCATCACCGTGCAGGCCAACGAAACGCTCGGCCACTACGCGGATTGGTTGGAGATCCCGACCAACCGCCTACGCCGGCTCAACGCAATCCGCTACGGAACGCCGGTCGGAATCGGTCGATCCACCAAGCTCGACTTCTCGGCCGTTCCACGCGAGGCCTTCGAACAGCGGCGACTCGAGTATCACCACACGCTGCAAGAAGAGTTCTTCGACGCCTACGAGGTGGTCGGCACCGATACCCACAGACTCAAGAAGGGCGACACACTCTGGGAGCTCGCCGAGAAGCGCTTCCGCGTGCCGGTGTGGCTGCTCCGCCAGTACAACCCCACCCTCGACTTCAGCGCCCTGCAGGCTGGCGCCCGCCTCACCGTACCGCGCATCGCCCCTCGCGAGAGCTAGTCGCGTTACCCCAGAATGGGGAAACGCGACGACGCAAAAGCTTTGGCCGAAGGCCAACGCGCAGCTAGCGGGTGGAGTTGATCTGATCTCCTTCCAAACGCCTATTCAAGAACGGATCATTTGGTCATTTCCAATGCAATTGAATCCTGGAATCGCTCTTCATCTTCAACAAATTTGAACATGGCATCTGATGAGTCGTTGTACGTACAAGCTCTGATATGAGTGAACCCAATTTCTTCCAGTTCCATCATGGTGGATCTTTCATCCCAGAGCCATTGGTGACGAGTACTTCCGAATGCTGATTCA
>SDBV01009378.1_pt1 | contig 13023 bp, 10 predicted proteins | sample 2277081 | NCBI WGS metagenome assembly SDBV01 (sample SAMN10402039, study PRJNA504765) | marine sediment metagenome | isolation source: marine sediment core GS10_PC15, 223 cmbsf | place: Arctic Ocean: Southern Knipovich Ridge | collected 2010
CTGCGCCCATTCTGGCAGCCGCTGTTTCGCGAGGCCCCGCAGCCGCTCGATGTTCACGAACGCCCCTCCCCGGTCGATCGCAGAGCGCGCTTCGCCAGCCATCTCTGCGAAGCTCGCGATTCAATAGCACGATTGAAGCCAACGCACCGGGTTGCGTCAGCGGTCCGACACCACCTGGAAGGTCGCGAGCGCGCGATCTGCCGCGTACCGAACCTGCGTACCATCGGCCATCGCCTGCCGCAGCCCCTCTACGGCCTCGCTCGTGATGCGCTCACCCGGCGCGAGCACCGGAATGCCGGGCGGGTACGGCGCAACGAGTTCGGCCGACACCCGGCCGACCGCTTCATCGGCTGGCACGGTCACATGCGGGGCAAAAAACGCGTCGCGCGGCGATATCACCACCTTCGGCTCGACGGTCCACGAAATCGACGGTCGCACGAGCCGCGGCGTCGAGCGCTCGCGTTCGATCGCCTCGCTGATGCCATCTGCGAAGCGATCGACCGACGCGAGGTCGTCGTCCATCGAGATGATCGGCACCACCGTGTCACGGTCGGCGAGTTCGACCGGCATTCCGGCCGCGACCATGTGATCCTCGATTGCGAGACCGGTCGCGCCGGTGCCGGATACATTGATGGCGAGCTTCGCGCGATCGAGGAGCACCGACCGGTCGACGACGTCGTCGAGCAGCACCAACCCGGAAACCTTCCTCAGCCGATCGCGCGTGTGGTCGACGATCTGCAAGAGATTTCCGAGCAGCCGCTCTCCGTCGCATTCCAACAACGCGCGCGCGGCGTCGGCACTCGCCGCGATCGTGCCGGACGGGCTCGTGGTCGCCGTCGCCTCAAATGCGCGGTCGAGCCGGTCGCGGTCGATCCTCTCGGTGCGCGCGAGGACCAGCGCGGACTGCGTGTAGGCGGGCAACGTCTTGTGCGCGCTGGTCACCATCGCATCCGCACCCGACTGCAGCGCGTGTCTCGGTAGGTCCGGATGGAAACCGAAGTACGCGCCCCAGGCCTGGTCAACGACCAGCGGAATTCCGTGTGCGTGTGCGACCTTGGCGTGAGCGGCGATGTCCGAGAGCGTGCCGACGTAGGTGGGCTCGACGAGAAACACCGCCGTGGCGGCCGGGTGCTTGGCCAACGCCCGCTCGACGCTTTCGACGGGAACGCGCGTCGGCAGACCCGTCGTCGCGTCGACCTCGGGGCTCACCCAGACCGGCTTCACGCCGACCAGCACCATGCCGAGCAACAGCGAGCGGTGCAGTGTGCGGGTGACGATCACTTCGTCGCCGGGGTGACAGATCGCGAGCGCGAGCGTCTGGTTGCCGTGCGTGGAGCCGCCCACCGAGATCCGCCCCCAGTCGGCGCCCCAGAGCCGCGCGAGTTTGCGATCGGCGTCGACCATCACGCCCGCGCGCTGCCGGATCGTGTCGACTCCGCCGTAGAGCGGAACATCGCCATCGACGACCGCGCCGACGAGGTCGAGCCGCTGTTTGTGGCCTGGAGTGCCAAACGGCACGACGTCGGCAGCCCGAAAGTCGAGCCAGCTATCGAGCAAGGGCGCATCTTTGCGCAAACCTTTGGGATCGCCCGTGTCCCTCACGGCTGGGACGCTAGCGGGCCAGCCCAGCTCCCGCCGCTGTCGCTGCGTTGCGTTTCAGGTGTGCAAAAAGCGAGTGAAGATCTACAGTTGCGGCGAAGCCGTCCGCAACCAACCCCGGATCGGCGATCACGATCGAGAGGGCCCCGCGTGAAAGCCGCCGTCTGCCACAAATTCGGAGCCCCGCTCGCGATCGAGGAGGTCGAGCTCGCCCCACCCTCGAGCGGTGAGGTCAAGATCCGGATCAAGGCCTGCGCAATCTGCCATTCGGACATCCACTACACGGAGGGGGCCTATCCTAGCGAGCTGCCGGCCGTCTACGGCCACGAAGCAGCGGGCGTCGTCGACGAGGTCGGCGAAAACGTCCGGGGTGTGAAGGTCGGCGACTTCGTCGTCGCGACCATGGTGCGCGCCTGCGGCCACTGCCGTTGTTGCGAGCAGGGCCATTACGGATCCTGCGAAACCCGCTTTCCCCTGGACGAAGACAGCCCGCTTCGCTCCGCGAGTGACGGGACGAAGATCAGCCACGGTTTGGGAACGGGGGCGTTCGCGGAATACGCACTGGTCGACGCCTCGCAGGTCGTCGCGATCCCGAGCGATCTGCCGTTCGAGTGCGCCGCATTGCTGGCCTGCAGCGTCCTCACGGGTTTCGGCGCCGTGACGAATACCGCGAAGGTACCCGTGGGCGCGAGCGTCGTGGTCATCGGCACGGGTGGTGTCGGACTCAACAGCGTGCAGGGCGCGGCGCTCTCGGGCGCCAGTACCATCATCGCCGTGGATTTATCAGAAGACAAACTGAAAGCCGCGCGAGCCTTTGGCGCCACCCACGCCTTCAACCCGGCAAAGGTCGACCTGCGCAAGAGAGTCAAAGTCCTGACCGATCGGCGCGGCGCCGACTTCGTATTCGTCACCGTGGGCGCGAAGGATGCCGCCGATCAAGCGTATCGACTGATCGCGCGCGGCGGCGCCGTCGTCCTGGTGGGGATGCCGGCGCTGGGCGTGAAGTCGGAGTTCGACATCCTGCTCCTCGCCGACAACTCGCAGCGAATCCTGGGGTCGAAAATGGGCTCCTCGAACATCCAGACCGATATCCCGAAGCTGATCGGGCTCTACCAGCAGGGGCGGCTGAAGCTCGACGAGTTGATCACCGCGCGCTACCCGCTCGAAGAAATCAACGAGGCGATCGCCTCGGTCAACCGTGGCGAGGCGCTGCGCAACGTCATCGTATTCCCGTAACGCTGATCCGGGCTCGCTTTGCCGGCTGACGCGAGCCCTGCTGCGGCTCGCACAGACCGGCGAATCACCCTATCCTGCGCGACGCAAAATCACCTTGACGAACGGAAGCTGCGGATGAGCGAAACGCCCCACAAACCAGAGTTCAATCATTTCAAGGGAACCGCGGGCTATATCGCGTCCGATGCGCTGATGGAAGCCGTCAATTGCGCGATCGCGCTCGAGCGCCCATTGCTCATCAAGGGCGAGCCCGGCACCGGCAAGACCCTGCTCGCGACGCACACCGCCGAAGCACTCGGCATGCCGATGGAATCGTGGCACGTCAAGTCGACCTCGAAAGCTTCGGAGGGCCTCTACGTCTACGACACGATTCAGCGCCTGAACGACGCGCGCTTCGGCGATGGCGACGTCGGGGACATCCGCGCCTACATCAAACTCGGCCCGCTCGGGCGAACCTTCAAGGCCAACGAGCGCCATGTTCTGCTGATCGATGAAATCGACAAAGCCGACATGGAGTTTCCCAACGACCTGCTCCTCGAGCTCGACGAAATGCGATTCACGGTCATGGAAACCGGTGAGGAGATCGCCGCAAAGCAGCGACCGGTGGTGATGATCACCTCCAACAACGAGAAGGAGCTCCCCGACGCCTTTCTGCGCCGCTGCATCTTTCACTTCATCGATTTTCCGGATGTCGAGCTGATGAAGCAGATCGTCGACGTCCACCACCCAAACCTGGATACCGCGCTGCTCGACCAGGTGCTCATCAAGTTCTACTGGCTACGCGGCCAAAACGAATTGCGCAAGAAACCCTCGACCTCCGAACTCATCGACTGGATCTCGGCGTTGTTGCGATCGGGCATGACCCGGTCCCGACTCGAGGCCCACATTCCCTTCCTGGGGTCGCTGCTAAAGAACGAGCAAGATACAGAGTCCCTGCGCGACTACACGGGCAAGGGCGGCAACCTACCCAGGAAATGGGAAGACCTCGGACCGAAGTTCAACCAGTGAATCCGTGCGCGCGGCGATGGGTGACGTCAATCCTCTGGATGACGCCGAGCCGTATGGGCGCCGTCGAGTCGGATGGATGGCGCTAAATTGTATGGGTGACGTCGAACCGTTGGAGCGATAGGACAATCGCGTGTTTCTCGAGTTCTTCTACGCGCTTCGAACTGAGGGAATTCCCGTCGCCATCCAGGAATGGATGATGCTGATGAAGGCCCTCGAGACGGGACAGCACGCGTCGAGCCTGACGTCGTTCTACAATCTGTCGCGCGCCTGCCTGGTAAAGAGCGAGACCTACTTCGACGGCTTCGACCGCGTGTTTGCGAAGGTCTTCCACGGAGTGGAGGGCGAGTTGTCCGTCAGCGACGAACTCATGCAGTGGCTCGAAAATCCAATCAATTTCAAGGAACTCACCGACGAGGAACGCGCGGCCCTCGAGATGCTCACGAGCGACGAGTTGATGCGCCGCTATCTCGAGATTCTCGAAGAGCAGACCGAGCGCCACGATGGCGGCGGCAAATGGATCGGGACGGGTGGCCGATCGCCCTTCGGCCATGGCGGGTACCATCCCACGGGCATGCGCGTCGGAGGCACTTCGCAAAGCCGCTCGGCGATGAAGATCGCTGAGGATCGCCGCTACCAAAACTACCGAACGGACGTCGCTCTGGACCTGCGCCAGACCAAGGTCGCACTCAAGCGCCTGCGCCGACTCACGCGCAGCGGACCCGCAACCGAACTCGATCTCGAAACGACGATCTCAGAGACCTGCAGGAACGGCGGTGAAATCGAACTGGTCTTTCGACCCGAGCACCGCAACAACGTCCGACTGCTCTTGTTGATGGACGTAGGCGGCACGATGGATCCGCATTTCTGGCCCGTGAGCCGCCTCTTGACCGCGCTACACGAGGAGCACGGCCTGCGAGAGTTCCGCACCTATTACTTCCACAACTGCATCTACGAGGAACTCTACGAGGACGCCTTGCTGTTCCAGGACAGCGCCGTTCCCACCGGCGATCTGATGCGACACTACGACGAGCGCTGGAAGGTCGTGCTCGTCGGCGATGCGGCCATGCACCCCTACGAACTGATGGGCCTGCGCGGAAACATCAACCCGCGTCTCGAATCCAACACGCGCGGCATCGATTGGCTCCACCGAATCGATGATCACTTCCAGCGGGCCGTCTGGATCAATCCCGAGCCCCCGGAGCACTGGCCGCACAGCCAGACTGCCAACGTGATCCGAAGCATCTTTCCGATGTTCCAACTGACCGTGGACGGCCTCGAGCAAGCGGTCTCGGCCCTGATCGGCGCCCGCCGCGCCGTCGCGGCCGGCTGAGCAAAATGGAGACTGCGAAATGGGATGGCGCCCTGTGATCGCAAAAACCGCAAAGGCACTGTTGGCGGCAACCTGCTGGCTCGGAATCTCGAGCTGTGGCGAGCTCGAGAAGAGCTCGCGAAGTATCGACGCGATTGCCGATGAATACCTGGCGGCCTTGCTGCAGCGTCACCCCGAAATGGGAACCAGCTACAGCATTCCGGGCTCGCGCCACGACCGCCTGACCGACAACTCTCTCGAAACACTGGCCACCTGGCAGCAACAAGAAGACGCGTGGCTCACAGAGCTGGATCGGATCGAGACGCCCCGCGAGATCGGCAGTCGCGATTGGGTGACCTACGGAATCCTGCGCGAAGCGCTCGCCGCCTCGGTTGGCCGGCGTATCTGCCGCGGCGAGTTGTGGTCTGTCAGCAGTGCGACGGGTTGGCACACACAGCTGCCGTCGGTTTTCGAAATCCAGCCGGTGGATACACCCGAGTTCCAACAACAGGCACTCGATCGCCTGTCCAATCTGGCAGTGTATGTGGATACCGAGATCCGCAACCTGCGCGAAGGTCTGGCGGCGGGGTACAGCGCACCGCGCCTGAACGTGCCAGCCGTCATCAAAGAAAGCCGCGCACTGCTGGCCGAAGGCAGCCCGCTGCTGAGCCCGGGGGTCCGCGCCGAAGACCCGGCTTTCGCCGCGCGGCTGCTCGCAGTCTTTGATCGAGAAGTCGTTCCGGCCGTCCGACGGTACGCGGCCTTCCTCGAAGAAACCTACCTCGAGCGGGCGCGCGAGAGCATTGCGATCAGCGGAAACCCCGACGGCGAGCAGTGCTATCCGGCCGCGGTGCGATACTTCGCAACCATCGAGCCCAGCGCGGCTGAAATTCATGCGCTGGGCGTCGAACAGATCGCGGCAATTCGCGCCGAGATGCGGGAGATCATCGACGCGCATTTTCTGGGCGAAACCATCGAGTCGCTGATGGCCCGACTCAACACGGACCCGCAGTTCACCTTCAGAACCCGCCAGGGCGTACTCGACTATTCGCTCGCGGCGTTGGGCGCCGCCCGGGAGAGAATGTCCAGCGCCTTTGGTCGGCTGCCCAAAGCGAATGTCGAGATCAAACCCTATCCCAAGTACAGGGAAGACAGCGGAACCGGTGAATATCATTCCTCGTCGGAGGATGGCATCCGGCCCGGAATCTATTACATCGCGGTCGTCAACCCAGAGCGGCGTTCCGTCGCGGGCCAACTTTCCGTGCTCTATCACGAAACCTACCCGGGGCACCACCTGCAGGGAGCCATCGCGCTGGAGCTGGGTGACCGGGTCCATCCGCTCGCGCGATACCTCTACAACTCCGGTTACGGCGAGGGATGGGGGCTCTATTCGGAGAGGCTCGCGGACGAGCTCGGGCTTTACGCAGGGCCGCTCGACAGGATCGGGATGCTCTCCGACCAGGCCGCACGGGCGGCCCGGCTCGTCGTCGACAGCGGTATGCACACGATGGGCTGGACGCGCGAGCAGGCCGTCGACTACATGCTCGCCAATACGGCGTGGGTTCCCGGCGACATCCAGGCAGAAATCGATCGCTACATCGCCTGGCCCGGACAAGCCACTGCCTACATGCTCGGAATGCTCGAGATCCGGCGGCTGAGAGACCTCGCCGAGGCGAGGCTCGGCGAACGATTCGACCTACGCGCTTTTCACGACCGGGTTCTCGAAAACGGCAGCGTCACGCTGCCCATGCTCGAGGATTCCATCGAGGCCTGGATCGCGGCGCAATCGAAGGACGACTAGCCCTCGCGTCAAGGTGCCCGGTCGTGCAAATCGACCTCGTGAAGATCGCGAGCGGCACCGTTGCGAACGAAGATCATCGCGGTGGGCTTTCTGCCCCGGAGTACGGCGTACGGGTCCACGCCTTCGGGCACGCGCAGCAACTCCATGCCGCCGCCTTCCACGTTGATCCGAAACGCGTGGATTCGATATTCTCGCGCCGAATAGCGCCGGAACCAATTTGTGAGCAACTGCGGCGTGCCCTTCTTGAACAACATGACGTTCGGCAACCAGACCATGACAGACGGTCGAGCGCTCGAAATCTCATCGATCACAGCCTGCTGGCGCTCACGCGCATCCGGAAACGAACCGAAGAGCGGAAACAGGTAGATGTAGCGCGTCGCCGAAGCGCGTCGTGCGTAAAATAGAAGCTCCGGCTCCGTGCCGAAAAGGAATACCGTGTCGTCGGCTTCGGTGATGGATTCGACCTCGCTGGCAATGGCCGGCATATCCGCGAAGGAGTTGTAGGGGTAGATCCCCTTGATCGCGGCTGCTGGGCTCAGCATCCAGAAGGAGAGCGCGGTCAGCACGAGGGGCCCCAGCGCCAGGCAACCAATCACCGCGACGCGCCAACGCGGCGGTTCGCGGCTTCCGCGACCGGTGAGTATCGCGGCGCTGGCGAGCGCCGCGACCGCGGGCAGCAGTTGCTGGAAGTAGTGGGGAAAGTAGTGGCCGCTGGCACTCACGCCGGCGGCGTTGACGATCGACCAGCCAGCGAGAAAGAGCGCCGGAAAACGATCCCGCCTGCAGGCGAGCCCGATCAGTCCCAGCGCGGCCAGCGCCCAGGCGACGCCTTGCGAGGGCAGTAGCGGAGTTCCGTAGGAAACCAGCAACTCGAGACGCCGAGACAGTGAAAGCGCGCCCGCGTACGAGAGATTGTGCAGGAAGGTGGCGTCGATGGCCGCGCCGAGCGCCCCGCGCAGCTGGAGCCATGCCAGAATCGGGCCCCATACCAGCGCCACGCCGACACCCATCCAGGCGCTGAATGCGGCGAGGCGCCGCCAGCGATCCGGTCCGCGCGCCCGCAGGCCGAAGACCAGCAGGAAGAACGGAACGTTCAACACCGCGACCTGTTTGAATGCGATCGCGATCCCAATCGAGAGGCCGGCTGCGAGGGATGCGGCGATCGGCGTCTTCTCCGAATCGATCGCGCGCAAGACCAGCAGTGTTGCGACCACGATACCGGGCAGCATGAAGAGCTCGGTATTCGCGATCGACCCCTGGATCATCGGGTCGGCCGACAAGAACGCGAGCAACAGTGCAGACAGCAAGCCCGCACCGACACCGAGCAGCGCGCGCACGAGATAGAACAGCGCGATGCTCGAGGCCGCCGAGAACACGGCCGCGAGCGCTCGAATCGCGACGACGGCGTCGTCCGCAAGGCCGAGCGCCACGCTATAGGCGAAAAAGATGCCGGGGGGCTTCTGGTCGAACCAATCGAGATAGGGAGTCTCGCCGAGCGTCATACGCCAGGCGATGTACGCATACTCGCCTTCGTCGCGTTCGAGCGGGAGATCCATCAACGGCGCCCGAATCGCGATTACGAGCAATCCAATGGACAGCGCCAGGGCTACTTCAACTCGTTTTGACACGACACCTTATGGTGCGACACGACATCTGCTGGATTTGGCGACCGCTCGCGAATTCCGATTCGTTTGCGCGGTCCACGAACTCAGCCCACTCGGCGCCCAACGACCGGGCGGGCCGGCGCGATTGCAGCGATGGCGAAAACCCGATTCCAGCTAACGTGAGACGTTGCGGCAATTTCATTCCCATCCCGCTGACTCGAGCGACGCCCCAGCCTACCGGAGAACCCCCGTCGCGGAGGCTGAGGATAGGCGAAATGAGCGCGCCTTTGGGCGACCGATCGCGCCAATTTCACAGGGTGCGAGACGCGCAGCGGGAGGCGCGCTGGAGGCGGTAGCAGGTATCGAGTACCCTCGAGGCCGGGGACATCTCGAGTCGATCCACGCCGCGAACGCTGGCCCATTGCACCGGAGTCCGGACGATGAACAGCAGAACCTGCCAGGCTGGGCTCGTCGCACTCGCCACCGCGATGGCGTTCGGATGTGCTGGCCCCAAACCGATTTTGTACCGGAACGCCCACTACCAGAGCGTCGGTGAACGGGTCGCCCAGAGCGACATCGAAGGATGTCGGACAATGGCCGACGCCGCGGGCGCCAACCGGGATCCCAGCAAGGTCTCGCGGGCCGCGCGGAGCACTGTGGCTGGCGGCGCGATCGGCGGAGCCGCGGGTGCCGCGGGTGGCGCCGTCCTGGGCCACGCGGGACGCGGAGCCGCGGTAGGCGCGGCCAGCGGCGCCGCGGCCACACTGATGCGCGCGCTCCTCTTCCAGCGCCCCACGACGAGCGAGGCCCACATCAGCTACGTCAACCGCTGCCTCGAGGACCGGGGCTACGAGCCCATCGGATGGCAGTAGCCTGCGCGCTTCACTCTCGCCTGAATTGCCAAATCAACACTCGCTCGATTGAATCGGACGCTGGGTCTTCGAAATAGGCTGCGGCCCGTCGCCAATTGGATCGACACCAAGGTCAAATAGCCGGCTCTGAGTTTGATCGTCGCAATCAGAGAGTCCGCCTGAAGTCGAGAGTGGCGATCGCGCGGCTATCATTCGGCTACCCCCTATTTCTGAGCATCGGAAAACAGGAGGGTGACTTGGCGAAGCGAAGACTGACACGGCTTCTGGGCATCGGGTGGATCTCGTTGGTCCTCGGGCTTGCGCAACCAGCCCAGGGTCAGCGGGATCACGGATCCGCCAACGAGAGCACCGAGGTGCTGATCGGATCCTACCACTGCGGCGTATCTTTCGATTCGGGGGAGGCATTCGCCTGGTACGGCTTCGAAACGAGCGGAGATATCTTCCAGCGGACTCCCTACCTGTACCGATACTACGCCACCGGTACACCTGCACCCGATTTTTGTGATCCGGTCGCGGCGGCTTCGACCGAGACCCTCACGCAATCGGGCTGCTCGGTCGGTCCAACCCGAGCGCGTAGCGACGAAACTGGCACGTCAAGAGACTTCGAGTTCGTCTGCCACGCAAGGCGCTCGGGGATCATCGCGATCATCGCGAAAATCACGGAACAGCATCTGACCGGGTCTCCATAGCACCCCGGAAGTTCACACGCCTACGGGGTTTCAGAGCGGATGACGCCGGCGTTTGACGGATCGGAATAGGAGGCGGGCATGCGACACTGGCTAGTGGTCGGGCTCGTGATGGGGCTGGTTGCGGTCGATCCCGGCGCGATCGGTGCAGAAGAGAATCCGAGCCAGCGGGAAAGACTCTACGAACTCTTCGATCGGCTCTGGGACTGGCGGCTGAGCTCGTTTCCGGAGTTTGCGACTGAGGTCGGCGTTCCCGGCCACGACGACCGCTGGACCGATGTGTCGCTGGAGGCCATCGACCAGCGCCAGCGCGATCAGCGGCGATTTCTCGCAGAATTGGAGGCGATCGACGCCTCCGAACTCGACACAGAAGCGCAGCTCGATCGCGAACTGATCCAAAAGGATCTCCAGAGGAGCATCCAGGCGTTTCAATTTCAGCCGGAGCTCTTGGCCATCAACCAGCTCGGGGGCGTCCAGCAGCGGGTTCCGCGGCTGATGGCGTCGATGCCCGCAAACTCGATCGGCGATTACGAAAACCGGCTCGCCCGCTTGCGAGCGGTCCCCATTCTGATCGAACAGACCCTCGTGCTGCTCGAGCGGGGGTTGTCGACCGGGATCACGCCTCCGCGAATCACGTTGCGAGACGTGCCGCAGCAGGTGCGCAACCTGATCACCGAGGAAGCGGCCGACAGCCCCATCCTGAGCCCGTTCGCTGAAATCCCCGATGAAATTCCTGCGAAGACGAGAAAGCGATTGCAGCGGGAAGCCGAGCGGATCCTGGTCGCGGACGTCTACCCCGCCTACCGCAGCCTGCTCGAATACCTGGAACAGACGTACCTACCCGGAGCGCGAAAATCCATCGGCCAATCGGAGATGCCGAATGGAAAGAAATGGTACGTGCACAACGCCCGATACCACACCACCACGGACCTGACTCCGAAACAGATTCACGAGATCGGTCTCGCAGAGGTCGAACGCATCCGTGGAGAGATGGAACAGATCATTCAAGATTTGGAATTCGACGGAAGTTTCTCGGATTTTGCGGAATTCCTGCGAACCGATCCGCAATTCTACTTCGCCACAAAGGAGGAACTCCTCACCGCCTACCGGGCCATCTGCAAGCGCGCAGACCCGGAACTCGTGCGACTCTTCGGCAGATTGCCCCGACTGCCCTACGGCGTGAAGCCCGTACCCGGCTACAAGGACAAGTCGGCAACGACGGCCTATTACGAGCCGGGCTCCCTCGCCGCGGGGCGGCCGGGAATCTTTTTCGCGAACACCTACGACCTGGCGACCCGGCCGAGCTGGGAAATGGAGGCCCTATCTCTTCACGAATCAGTACCCGGCCACCATCTTCAGATCGCCTTGGCCCAGGAGTTGGAAGAAACCCATGACCTGCTGAAATACAACTTCTACACCGCGTTCGTGGAAGGTTGGGGGCTGTACGCAGAGAGCCTCGGCGACGAGATGGGCTTCTACCAGAGCCCCTATTCGAAATTCGGGCGACTCACCTATGAAATCTGGCGCGCGATCCGACTCGTGGTCGACACTGGGATTCACGCACTCGGTTGGAGTCGAGAGCAGGCCATCGATTTTTTCAGCCAAAACGCGCCCAAGACCGAGCACGACATCATCGTCGAGGTCGACCGCTACATCGTCTGGCCTGGCCAGGCGCTCGCGTACAAAATCGGCGAACTCAAGATTCGGGAACTTCGAAAGCAGGCTCGGCGGAGACTCGGATCGGCGTTCGACGTTCGATCGTTTCACGATCAGGTGCTGCTTCGCGGAGCAATGCCGCTAGACGTCCTCGAACAACGCGTGAATGACTGGCTGAACGGGATCGAGCGGCAGCAATCGCAACCTGGCGGCTCCTGACAGCTGCCGCGCCAATTGAGGCACATCGAGAAACAGCTAGAGAGAGTCGACGGAGGCCGCCTGGCCGTCTTCGGATACCCGACGGGTTTCCCCGAAATCAAGCCACGCATCGGCAACCGGCGCGCAACTTCACCCTGCAAAATTCCCATTTCATGCAATCCAATCCCCAGCCAGGAGGCGTCCGTTTCCGGAAGAAAAATCAGCTGCTCGATCGATGGCTTACGAGCAACGCCCCGCTCGGGACGCGGCCCGAAAATTGCACTGTCTAGGGCCGGTCAAAGGGACGCTCGATCGCAACGGAGGGTCACTATCGGAGGGAAGCGGAGGTCACGGGGCCATGCGCTTTACAACGGGCTCGTCGCCACTCAAGAACTCGCTATCACAGCCATTCAAGGCACTGTTGATCGGTACAATGCTGATCACACCAATCGCAACCGCGCACGCCGCTGAAGACGTCCCAACCAATCAAGAATCAGAGAAGCTCAAACGCCAGATACTCTTGAGCCTCGACGATCCGGATTTTTTTCCCAATTCGCCGAGCGGCTCGACCCAGGAGCCAACGGGTAATGGATTTCGATTCGGAACGAAGGGCCTGATTCAGTACAGGCGAACTTTCCAAATTGGAGACGATGAAATTTCGATCAAACTCTACGGGCCCTCGATGAGGAAGAATCTCGGCCTGAGATTCCGGGTGGAGGGTCTTCGCGTCGGCGATCATCCCATCCACGTGGAGGCCTTCGGATACGTGAAGGAGGGCGGGCTCCGCGTCACGGTCCGATTCTAAAGGAACACCCTCGGCCTCCCCATCAACGCAGAGGGCGCATCCGGGTCTCGGCAAGGGGCGATCTTGGAAGCTGCGGTGTGCCGGGGCGGTCCGCACTAGACTCGCAGGGCATCATCGCCAGGAGTGCGGCCCAGCGGGCCGCGCGACGCCGCATAAGCTTTGGCCGAAGGCCAACGCGCAGCCAGGAGTGCGGCCCAGCGGGCCGCGCGACGCCGCATAAGCTTTGGCCGAAGGCCAACGCGCAGCCAGGAG
>SDBV01009379.1_pt1 | contig 13022 bp, 8 predicted proteins | sample 2277081 | NCBI WGS metagenome assembly SDBV01 (sample SAMN10402039, study PRJNA504765) | marine sediment metagenome | isolation source: marine sediment core GS10_PC15, 223 cmbsf | place: Arctic Ocean: Southern Knipovich Ridge | collected 2010
CCGCCGGCAGCGAGGGACGCTGTGCCGCCGGCAGCGAGGGACGCTGTGCCGCCGGCAGCGAGGGACGCTGTGCCGCCGGCAGCGAGGGACGCTGTGCCGCCGGCAGCGAGGGACGCTGTGCCGGCCGATCGCGATGAACTTCCTCGATGCGGATGCCGTAGTCGGCCGGCGCCGGCCTGAGCAGTCGTTGCAGGACGTTGTGGTTCTCCTCCATCTCGCCGCTGCTTGGCGACGCCGGGCCGGTCCCCGCGTATTGGCCGGCAACCAGGATCGCGTTCACTCGCCCGGTCCGGTCCAAACGGCCCTGAAGCCCGCTGATCGACACGTAGGCGTTCAGGGGAAGTCGCTGATTGGCTCGGAGACTGAATCTTCCCGGTCCTTCGGCGTCTACTTCCTCGATCGCGGCCACGGTCAGGCGGGGCCTCTTGATCGTGTCCGTCTTCCTGCCCAGCGGACTGTCGCCCGGGATGGTCCCCAACTGGGGTAGGTGGAGTATCACTTCGTCGCCGGCCTTTCGCACTCCCAGGCGGTCGGCCAGCGGACGGTTCAGCACGATCTGATCCCGGGTCAGTTCAGGGTACTGCCCGGACCAGAGCCGCCAGAACCGAGAGTCGCACCCCAACAGGTCGACCCGGTTTGCCCGCATCTTGTCTTTCTGATCGGTGGTCTCCAGGCTGGCTCGAAGCACGATGGCCGGCACGGCGGCGCCGAACCGTCCGCGGAACTCCGGTTGCTGGGCCAATTCGTCGGCCAACTCCTGGCGGAAGAAGTGCTCGGTAAGCAGCGCCTCGTCGATCCGTCCCAGTCGCCTAAGCGTCAAATCCCGCAGGCTTCCCCGCATGGAGTCGCCCACCAGCAGCGCCCCGCTGAGCACGGCCGCTGCTGCCGCCACGCCACAGGCCACCGCCAGGTTCATCCGCCAGTGATACAGCAGCGAGGCGACAATCAAGCGGAAAGAAGACATGAGAGAATTCCAAGGCAGAATGATGAATGGTGAATGCAGAATGCAGAATGATGAATGATGAATACAGGGTAGTGAATTGACATGGGCCGACACCTACCCTGACCGTGGAGGCGCACAACACTTCCTTGCTGACCGCAGCGACGGCATCTGCACGTCTTTACGACTGACCGATCCCTTATTCTGCATTCTGCATTCTGCATTCATCATTCCTTCAGTTTTCCTTCGTCCAGCTCCAACTGCCGGCTCATCAGTCCGGCCAGCCGGTCGCTGTGGGTGACCACGATCAGCATCATCTGCTCCTGCCCTTGCAGGTCCAACAACAACCGGCCGATGCGTGCCGCGGTGGTCCGGTCGAGGTTGCCGGTGGGCTCGTCGGCCAACAGCAGCGACGGCCGGTTGATCAACGCCCGGGCCAGGGCCACCCGTTGCCGCTCCCCCCCGGAAAGTTCCGCCGGCCGGTGGTCCAGCCGATCCTGAAGTCGCACGCGATCCAGGAGCATACCGGCCCGCTCGACCGCTTCCGGCTTCGTGGGCCCGGCGGCCATGGTCGGCACCAGCACGTTTTCCAGGACCGAGCATTGGGGCAGCAGGTGGTGATCCTGGAAGACGAAGCCGATCCGGCGGTTGCGGAACGCGGCCAGGCGAGGCTCGTCCAGCTCGACCGGGTCCTGTCCGTCCAGCACCACCCGGCCGCCGCTGGGCGACTCCAGCGTGCCGATGATGCTCAGCAGTGTGCTCTTGCCCGATCCGCTGGGCCCTACAATCGCCAGGTTCTGTCCCCGGCCCAACTCCAACGAGACGTCCCGCAGCACCACCAGCGGCTCACCCCGGGTGGGAAACTCTTTGCTGATCTTCTCAACGAGCAATTCTGTCATCGTGGGGCGAATCCTCAGCGACCCGTTGAAAAACAGAGTAGGGTGCGCACTGCCCACCAAATCCCAAGTGGAGGTCGTCAGGTGGTTTTTTGGCGGGCAGTGCCCGCCCTACGGGTGATTCTTGGTGTTTTTTATCGGCCTGCCAACGTATCACATCATCCCCGGGCCGATCAACCCTCTGCGGTGGCCAGCAGGGCCAGCGTTCCCAGGCCGTAAAACGTATACTCCACGTCCACCGCCACGTCAAACGCCCCGGCGCTGAAGCCGCCCTGGGGCTGCTCCAGCGCATTGACGAACCGCAACGCCGCCGCCGTGTCGATTGCCGAGAGGGCGTCGGCCCCGGACAGGGCCACCAGCCCGGTGAACGTGCTCAGCAGATCGGCCACGGGAATCCGCGTGTTGGCCCTCAGGCCCCCCTCTTCGTTCTGCATGCCCGCCAGGAACTTGGCGGCCGCCACGGCGGTTGGCTGGTCCAGCAGATCGAGCATTTGCAGCAGGCCGACCGCCGCGGTCGTGGGGTTGGTGCCGCTGTGCCGCATGGCGGAAATCTCCACGAACCCCCCGTCGGTGCGTCGCCTCGACCGGACCAGCTCGGCCATCTGCCGGGCCTCTTCCTCCAGCGGCGCGCCGACGATCTGCTTGCAGGCCGCCACCAGGAACGTGTGGTAAGTGCTGCCCTGGCCGCCGCGCCGGGTCTTGGCATAGCCGCCGTCGTGGCGCCTAAAGCCCTCCACAAACTCAATCACGCTCGCTCGCCGGTCGCGGCCCGCCTCGCCAAACACGTCGACACCGGTGGCCATCTCCACCAGCACGGCCGCCGTGACCAGCGAGAGGAAATCGATACTGGGCAGTTGCTGCTGAAGCCGCTTGCTGAGAAAGCCGGCCGTTCGGCCAGCCCTGGCGTCGTCAAACTCGCCCAACATGCCCAACGCCCGAAGCGCAAAGCTGGTGTAGTACAGATCGCTTGGTCCCTGGCGGGCGGAGAACCCGCCGTCGGCGTTTTGGGCATCACTCAGGTACGCCGCGTGTCGCGCGCGCGTCTCCTCCGGCAACCGGTCGGCGCCGGCGGTCAAACGCAGCGTCAAGTTTCCCAGGTAAGATGACATGGATGACTGATGACAACAAGGGCCGCCGTGCCGGCGGCCGCTAAACTACCTACTGCCCACTGCATACTTCCCGATACAACTCGATCGTGCGTCGGGCCATCACCTCCATATTGTACCGCTGCCGGACCGCTTGTTCAGCCCGGCGGCCATACTCGGCCGCCAGATCGCGGTCCTGGATCAGCCGCTTCAACCCCGCCGCCAGGGCAGCCGGATCGTCCGGCTCGCACAACAGCCCGCCGCCGGTATCCCGAATCAGCTCGGGAAACGCGCCGTGGGCCGGCAGCACCACCGGCACGGCGTTGGCCCAGGCCTCCAGGACCGAGAGCCCCTTGCTCTGGCGATAGACCGCCGGCACGCTCATCAGGTCCAGCGACTGCAGGAAGGCGATCTTCGCCGCCCGATCCAGCTCCCCGGCGTATTGGAAACGATCCGCCAGCCCCCACTCCGCCAGCCGCTGTTGAATCTTGTTCAGATACGGCCGGTCGGCTTTGTCCAGGTACCCGGCCGCCCGCAATCGCACCGGCGGCAGCTCGGCATCCTCGGCCAGCAGCTTAAACGCCTCGGCCAGCAGGTGCAGCCCCTTCTCCGGACAGACCCGCGCCAGGTAGCCGATCGTCACCGGTCCCTCCCGGGCACCGCTGGCCGGCTGCCCGCCGTGTCCTTGGAGATTCAGCCCGGGCGGGATCACGTGAATCCGCCCGCGAGGCACCGAAAGGTACTCCGCCATGAAGTCGGCGTAGTAATGGTTCATGGCCACCAGCGCGGCCGGGTCGGCCGATCGCTGGCGGAACACGGTCCGGGCCTCATCATAGTAGGGCTCGGGCAGCTTCTCCAAAAAGATGTCCTCGCCCGAGAGCGTGCACACCACCGGCACGTTCAGTCGCCCGGTCAGCTCTCGGGCCAGGCCCACCAGGATCACGTTGGAGAGGTGAATCAACTCCGGCCGAATCTCCTCGTCCAGCCAGCAGATCAGCTTTTCGAGCTCCTTCCGCTGCCGGCCTTCCTCGCCCCGGAGCATGGAGACAGTCAGCTTGCCGAGCCGTTCCGCCCGGGTACCCCATCCGCCCTTGGATATCCACCTCAGCAACCGGGGATGGTCCAGCAGCCGGCCGACGATCCGGGGCGTGTGGCGGAAAACGGTCGAGAGCCCTTGCAGGTAGACGTTGATGCCGCCGAAGGCCACGCGATCGACGCTCACGTTTTCTTCGTCGGTGCGGATCGGCGTGTACAGCGGCACCAGCACGACGTCCTGCCCCGCGGCCCGCAGCGCCGCGGCCAGCCGGTTGCCGTGCAAGCAGCTCCCGCAGTACATCTCGCCCGCGCCGGCTGCAAGGTGAACGATCTTCATGGAATGATGAATGAAGAGTGCAGAATGCAGAATGCAGAAGAATCAGTCACGAATGCCGAATCACAAGCCGATTCATTGCAGCGGGCCCGAAAGCTCATCGTTCTGCACTCTGCATTCTGCATTCTGCATTCTGCACTCGCCTTCATACTTCCTCGTTAATAGCCAGCGGGCGGCGGTCGAGGATCGCGTCGGCGAGGAAGTGCAGCAGGTGGCGAAGCGGGTCAAGATCGACTTGCTCGGCGGTGGCCGCCGCCTGCCGGTGATGCCTGGAAACCAGTGCGGCGGCCCGCTCGAACGCGCCGGCCTGCTCGTAGAGTTCGGCCGCCCGGGCGATCCTGGCTTCGTCTTGCGAAGACTGGCCCACGAGCGACTCCAACTCGCGCCGGTCCTGCTCGTTCAGAGCTTGCAGGGCCAGGGCCCAAAGCACGGTGGGCCTCCCGCCCAGCAGGTCGCTGCCGCCCGGCCGCTCGCCGGGCCGGTCCTCCTGCCAATCGTCCAGGTCGTTGAGTATCTGGTAGGCCACGCCCAGGTGTCTGGCAAAGCGGGCCGCCGCCTCACGGTACGGCTCGGCCGGTCCGGCCAGCCGGATCCCGGCCAACAGGGCCGCCTCGAACGCCGGCGCCGTCTTCAAGGCATAGATCTTCAGGGCGTCCAGCGGCGCCAACCGCTTGTCCCGGGCGTCGCGCCACACCAGCTCGGCCCCCTGACCCTCGCAGAGCTTGGTATGTGCTTGGGCGAACTGGGCCAGCACGTCGGCCACCACCTCTCCTCCCAGCACGTCGCGCTGGCCGGCCACCAGCCGGTAACCCAGCCCAATCAAATAGTCCCCCACGTTAATCGCCGTGGCCGTGCCGTATTTCCGGTGCAAGGTGGGCCGCCCGTAACGCACCGAGTCGTCGTCCTCGATGTCGTCGTGCACCAGCGAGGCCTTGTGGAAGACCTCGATCGCCAGGGCATTGAGCTTGATCGCGTCGGGCAACTCGGCCACCCGCCGGGCGCCGTCGGCCAGTGTGGCCTCGCCGCCGTTCATCGCGTCGTAGACCGCCAGGGTAATAAACGGACGCGAGTGCTTTCCGCCGGTGGTGAGAAAATCGTACGCAATCGCCTCCGTGCAGGCCACCGGATCCAGGGTCTCGATCCCCTGGCCGTTGGTCTCGGCCAGCCGCTCGGCGCCGCGTGTGCGCGGCACCAGCCGCTCGAACTCCGTGGGCTCGAACATCTGCGCGGCGCAGCGCATCAGATGGAGATAGGTTTGGGTTTGCACGGCGGCCGGCCGGTGCGGGGTGTCGAACATCTCCCGGATCCAGTCCGAGTCGGCCGACGTGTTCCGGCAGCCGTTGGTCAACAGCGGCACGGCCATGCAGGGCACACCGGCCAGCAGGACCTTGTCCAGCGTCTTCTCCAGCACGTCCAAACATGCCACACCCAACAGCGCGTCGACGTGGCCGCCCAGGATGATCTTCATCACCATCGGCGAACCTTCGGCGATCATCACGTGGTATCCCTTGCGCCGGGCCGCCGCGCGAAGATCCGTAAGGGAGCACGCCCCGCAGTCCTGGCACAACAGACCAAGTTCGTTGCACTCGGCCGGGCAGGCTTGCTTGCTGCGCAGACAGTGGGGCAACAACAGCAACCGGCGGTTGTACGGCACCGCCGCCACCTGCTCGTGCCAGAAGGCCGAAGCCAGCGCAACCATGGTCCAGCCGAGATAGGCCTGGGGAAACTGCAGCTCCCCCAGCAGCCTTTGGACGTGCAACTCCATCTCGTGACGCACCAGCGGCCGAGACCTGTCCAACCCGGCCGCCAACTCCAACACCCGGCCACGGATCTGCTCGCGGACCTCGCGCGCCTCGGGCACCTCTTTGAGATGGTCCGTGTGGCGGCCTTGGACCGTGCCCGGGACTGCGGACGCGTCGGCCTGGAAGTTGGCTCGTCGGTTGGGAAGCGCGGTAGACAAAGCTGGAGTCTCTTAACCGGCGGATTCGGTGTTGCCAGGGGTGGGCTGTGCGAGGTTCGGCTTCGGTTCAGGGGCCATCTGACGGATCGCCTGGCCCAGGGCCGCAACCGTGAATGTCAGCGGATACAGCCTTTCATGATACCAAAGTTTGGCGAAGTAGAAACCAATCGCCGTGGTTTCCAGATGCCGGCCTTGCTCGACCGCCGCGGTCAGCCAGCCCAGCCCAGCCTCGACCGCAGGTCGCAGCGAGGGGTTATTATAGTCCGCCAGGAGGGCCTGTACCGCCACCGCCGTCTCCTCCACACTGGAGAACTCTCCGCGGGAAGGGTCAATGTTCCCGCCCGCCGTGCCGCCCCAACCACCGTCTGGGCCACGACTTGCAGCCAACCACTCCAGACCACGCCGGGCCGGAACACTATCGAGCTGGCCCAGGTCCCGATACGCCAGCAACACCCGCGAGGTCCCGTAGACCGGGTTTTCCTCCTGTGGGTGGTGCTGGTTACCGAACCATAAGGGGATCCAGCTCCCGTCGGGGCGTTGCTCTGCCGCAAGATAGTCCAGCCCTCGCTCGACGGCCGAGTCGATCCGCCGCCGTCTGGGCGGGATCCGCCATGCGTTGAGTGCCCGCAGCGCGTGGGCCGTCAGATCGGCTCCGCTGCGGTCGAACGGCAGGGTTCCCCATCCACGGCAGAACGTCGGCCATCCGCCGTCGGAGTTCTGTATCTTCAGCAGCCAGCCCACGCCGTCGGCGGCCGCCGACTCGATTCGCTGGTGGTTCGTCTCGGGGCCGGAGTTGCGCAACGCCACCAGGGCCAGCAACGCCGCCGCCGTATCGTCCCCGTCGGGGACCGCGCCGCTCAGGTCGCTCCATCCCCAACCGCCCGGGGCAGCCTGGGTCAGCGGATGAGGCTGCCGGTGTTGACACGAAAGCAGCCAGTCCAGGCAGCCCAGCGCGCCCACGTCGCCGGTGGCCGCCGACAACGCACACGTCGCCAGGCTGGTATTCCAGGTGGCCAGGTTTGTGTCGATCGGCCAGGAGCCGTCCTCGCGGACCGACTCCAGCAGGAAACGCACGCCGTGGCGAACCACCGGATGGTCGCACCGGCCCAGTGTGCCCACGGCAGACTGGGTGCCCACGGCAGACTGGGTGCCTACGGCAGACTGGGTATCTACGGCAGACTGGCCCGCCAGGCTCATCACCACGAAGCTGGTCAGCGGAGCCGCCTCCAGGAATCCCCCGCTGGCCGGCTGCATCCGCTGAAGCACCTTGAGGCTCTTGCCGACGCTCAGCCGGCGGATCAGCCGCGTGAGCGGATTACGGGGCCTGCCGTGCAAGTATCGGGCTTGTCCCACGGCCACCAGCGCCGGCACCGCGTAGCTGACCACCGGCAGACGCACCAGGCGCAGCAGCCAATGCGGCAGACAGGCCAACTCGAAGGGCAAGGGAGCCACTTCGCTCCACGGAACCAAAGAGGCCAGCGCACAGTTGGTCAGAATCGGTACGGCAAACGTCTTGTCTTTGCCGTAACGGCGCCGCAGCCCCGACACCCCGCCTTGCTCTTCGATGTACGCTTCTGCGCGAGCAACCAACTCCGCGTGTTCTTCGGCCTTCCCGGCCAACTCAAAGGCGGCGCGGGCCAGCATGGTCGTGGCGATGTTCGAGAAGCTCTGCTGCGTATCTCCCCAGCCGCCGTCGTCGTTTTGGCAGCGGGCCAACCAATCGACTCCCCCAGCGGCAAGCCGCCGGCATGCCTCTCGGCGCGAGCCGTTGGCGGTCTGCGCGGCCACCACCGACAGCGCGCTGGCGGCCGTGGCAGTCGAGAGGGCCGAACTGGAAAGCTCCCCCACCCAGTGACCCGCCGGCACCCGCTGGGCCAGCAGGTCGTGACGGGCAGCCTGGTATGCGCTGAGAATCTTCCGGAGGTCGATCATGCGGTGGTGGAGATCTCTGATTCTGCGGCGACAACGTCCCAGTATAGATGGGCCTACGCCCCGGGGGAAGTGGTGGAGCCCTTGGCCAGGCATACGCGCAGCGCACCGGGCTCCACCGATAGTTCGACGTCGGTAGTGCCACCCAACTCACCGTCAAACTCGACTGGCACGGCCGAAGACGCTCGAATTGAAACTCGTCGTGCCTTCAATTTCCGGATTGCTGGTTCACCTTGGAAAGAGCCCGTGTATAGCTTCCTCAGCTTCAGCAGCATTTCGACCCGCCCCATTGGCTGGAATAACGTAACGTCGAACAGCCCGTCCAACAGCGTCACCGCCCCCCCGAACCGCATGCCTCTGCCCGCATAGACCCCCTTGCAGATAGAGATTACCATCACCTCCAGATCCAAACACTCACCGTCCAGTTCAACCTCCACTCGCCTCGGCCTGTAAGAGAACACGCTGCTGATCGTCGGCGCCAGATACCGGAGCTTAGGCGGCAGCCAGCCCGGACCGCGCTGCTTCTTCCTCACCACTTCCGCAACCATCCCGGCGCTGGCCATGTTCACGAAGTACTGGTCGCAACGGTCCGGATCAGCATAATGGATGCGGCCCACGTCAACCGGCTGTGGCACGTTCTCCAGCACCAGAACTTTCCAGTCGACAACCGGAACGCCTGCGGTAAGACTCTTGAAATAGTCCGACCCCGTGCCGGCGTTGGCGACCGCCAGGCAGCTTTCCGGACGAATGGGCCGGCCGCCCTCGAAGAATCCGTTTGCCACCGCGTTGACGGTCCCGTCGCCGCCCACGGCCACCACCTGCTGGATTCCTTCCCGCAGAGATTCTCGCGTAATCCGCACGGCTTCATCTCTACTGGTTGCCACCACGCAATCGAAACTGCCGGTCTTGGCGGTGAAGAACGCCTCCAGGGATGCGATGCCCTCGGCCGCAAGGACCCTTCCCGAGTTCGGGTTGATGATGAACTTGCGTCTCATCCGTTCTCCGTGCTTCCCGAGGCACTATACCCGGAACGGCCGAGCCGTGTAAGGCCCCCCCATAGTCGACGGGATACGTCGGCTGGTATAATCAAGCGTCCGGCGGAATCGACGATTTCAACGGCCCGTTGAAGAAGTCGCGATTCCCAAGCCTTGTGGGTGCCAAGCATTGTGTGTGCCACTGCTTCGCAGAAGCAGTGTTTTCCCCGAGCAGCGCCCGGGCACTGCTTCTGCGAAGCAGTCGCACACGACTTTTTTAACGGGTCCACCGACAACCAACCACTATCCAGCTCCTCCCATGCTCACCCGATTCGCTTACCGAATGGCCACCGAGATCTCGCCCCGGCTGGCGCTGAAGGCCGGCTATCTGTGGGGCTACAAAGGCATGCGGGCCGTGGGGGCCTACAAGCGGCGAGTCAAGCGGGGAGAACTCTTTCCGCCCTTCCTGTTCCTTGCCCTGACCAACGCCTGTAACCTCCGCTGCCGCGGCTGCTGGATCGAGAACCAACAACCGGTTAGCCAACTCTCCCTAGAAGACGTCGACGCCATGATCGCGGCCGGCCGCCGGCAGAAGTCGTACTTCTACACTCTGCTCGGCGGCGAGCCCATGATCTACCCCGGACTCTGGGAGATCATCGACCGCCACCGCGAGTGCTACTTCCAGATCATCACCAACGGCATGTTTCTCGACGAGGAAAACGTCGGCCGGATTCGCGCCGCCGGCAACGTCACGCCGCTGGTGAGCATCGACGGCCTGGAAGAGCTCAACGACGACCGCCGCGGAGACGGGGTCTTTCAGGCGGCCACCGAGGGGATCGCCCGACTAAAACGGCAGAAGATCCTCTTCGGCATCGCCACCACCGTCACCGGCCGCAACCTCGAACAGGTCCTCGGCGACGAGTACGTGCAACAGTTCATCGACCGCGGGGCGATGTATCTCTGGTACTACGTCTACAGGCCGGTCGGGGTGGATCCCTCGCCTCAACTCTGCGTAAGCCGCCAGCAGATGGTCGACCTGCGAAGACGATTGCTGCAACTCCGCCGCAGACACGCGATCCTGCTGATCGACACCTACTGGAACGCCGCCGGCGAGGCGGTCTGCCCGGCGGCCTTGGGCATGGGATTCCACATCGGACCGCAGGGCAGCATAGAACCCTGTCCGCCGCTCTCCTTCGCTCGCCAGACCATCCGCGACAACGGCCACGATCTGTTCCAGACGATCAACCAAAGCGAGTTCCTCCGCGGGTTCCAGGAGTTCGTCCGCCAGCGGACCCGCGGCTGCGTGATCCTGGAGCATCCCCAGGAGCTGGTCGAGTACCTCCGCGACACCTCGGCCGCCGACTACAGCGGACGCGACGCGCTGGAGGAGCTGTCCGCCGCCACCCCACGCACCAGCCACCACCTGCCCGGCGAAGAGATTCCCGAAGACTACTGGGTCTATCGGATGATGAAGAAGCAGCTCTTCTTCGGCATGGGCGGATACGGTTAGTCGGCACGGGCCAAGACTGGTCGTGGCCGCTAGCAGCCCCAGTTTGGGCGACCAAGATAGCGGTCCTGCCTTAGTCCGAAACCCGCTGATTTGCGGATCTTTTCGCCATTCTCACGATTTGCGGCAAGAACAACACTGGGTGAACTCCAGATCACTGATATTGGGGCCAGGAGACGACCGGGATGGACTTCGGCGAGGCCACGAGCCGCCCGATCGATCGAAGCCGGCACGATCCATTATGTGCTGAATCAGGGGAACGGCCGGGCCTCCAATTCACCCTCCGCACTCCCGGGCGACCGCCGAAGACGGGAAACAATCAGTGATGCCCCGTTTTCCTTTCCCGAAATCGACCTAACCTATTACTCTACTTGCACATCCGTCAAAAATCGGCGAGAACTTCAGGTTAACGGGACGTCGGAGTTGGACTACCGGAGCGAGCAGCATCTCCGTGCTTTCTGGCCGAAACCTCTTTTTTTGACGTGCCCCTTGACTCATAAGACACCGTGTCGTACTATTACGGTTACCTGTCGTACTCTGGCGTGAAATTTAGGATAATCGCTATGAATCAACCATTGGCCAACGCGGAATTGGCGGTTATGAATCTGCTTTGGCAGAACACCGATGACATGACTGCTCGCCAGATACGCGAGCAACTTTATCCGGATGAGACTAAAGGCCAGCACGGGACGGTTCAGAGACTGCTTCAGCGACTGGAAGACAAAGGGTTTGTCGAACGTGATCGAAGCCTGTCCGTCCACTTCTTCTCGGCTGCAGTCTCTCGCCAAAGCTATGCGGGGAGCCAACTGGAATCTCTCGCAGACAAGTTGACGTCTGGTTCGTTCGCGCGGTTGATTACGTACCTCGTTGAGAAGAAGAAGATCTCCCGCGACGAAATTGACCGGATCCGAATCATTCTTAATGAGCAAGAAGATGAGGAGGACCAGGGATGATCGATCTCCTTGTTCAGGCAGGCCTCAGCAATGCAGGTTTCGCACTTGCCTTGGCAATCGTGGCGAAGGTTGTGGGAGCAAAGTCCAAGCGTCCTCACCTCGCTCACCTGCTTTGGCTAATTGTGTTTATCAAGTTGGTGACGCCTCCTGTCGTGACGATTCCCGTTGTCGCGTTTTCAGTGCAGTCCGAAGCTGCTGGGACACTCGATGACCAGACACACCTGCGTCCGTCCATCACCGACGCTCATGACGTCGACATCGATACTCGACCCGACGGTCTGCCCCCCGAACCCGTGGTTGTGGCAGCGACACCTTTTTCGCTGCGGCCGAGAATCGGAACTGTCTGGAATCACGGTCGACCATGGTTGGTCTCCGTCTGGTTGCTGGGAAGTGTGGTTGTCTTTACGTGGTCGCTCCTGAGGGTGTTTCGATTCAACCGTCTGTTGGTGGCAAACACGGAAAGTGCACCACAGGAATTGCAGAGTGAAGCAGAAAAGGTCGCGAGTCGCCTGGGACTGATCACCATTCCTGAACTCTGCACGACGTCGGCTCGTATTCCGCCAATGGTGTGGTGGGTCGGCGGACGACCTCTAGTCGTGATTCCGAATATGCTGCTCGACCAAATGGATGCTACGAAATGGCGATGGGTACTTGCTCATGAGCTGGCTCACGTGCGGCGTCGAGACTACATGGTCCGATGGCTGGAGTGGTTGGCTTGCGTCCTGTTCTGGTGGAATCCAGTAGTTTGGTGGGCCGGGCGAAACCTGCGTGCCATGGAAGAAATCTGCTGTGACGCGCTGGTCCTTTCCAGCATGCGGCCCAAACCGCGATCTTATGCGAATTCAATTCTGATGGCAGTCGAATCGTTTGCGTGTCCGGATTTCCGCCCACCGGCAATGGCAAGCGAAATCAACAGCGGCGGATTACTTGAGAGGAGATTTAGAATGATCGTATCAGATAAGGCGAATCGATCGAACTCACGTTGGTTAAAGGTATGTGTCCTGATGTGTGCGGTGGTCATCCTTCCCTTCGGAGTGGCTTACTCCCAAGATGGCAAGGAGAGGGGAGAAGCGTTCAAAGTCACCGTGACAGACCTCAATGCCAAGGTGATGGCTGGAAGCCTCACTGCAATGGAGGGCTTCAAGAACGCCGGAAAGACGGCAGTGAGGATTGGATTCGCGACCGAAAAAGAAGTCGAAGAGGAATTGGAAAATCTTGCCAAGCTGTCCGAACAAGAGGTCGAGAGGAAGTGGGAGAAAAAGTTCAGGAGCGAGGCTGGAAATGACAAGGAGAGGGCAAAGAGGGGAAAAGAGTTCAAAGTCATCGTGACAGACCTCAACGCCAAGGTGAAGGCTGGAAGCCTCACTGCAATGGAGGGCTTCAAGAACGCCGGAAAGTCGGCAGTGAGA
>SDBV01009380.1_pt1 | contig 13022 bp, 11 predicted proteins | sample 2277081 | NCBI WGS metagenome assembly SDBV01 (sample SAMN10402039, study PRJNA504765) | marine sediment metagenome | isolation source: marine sediment core GS10_PC15, 223 cmbsf | place: Arctic Ocean: Southern Knipovich Ridge | collected 2010
GGAGGCAGTCGAAGCGGCCAAGACCATCAAGCCCGGAAAATGTATTCCCTATCACTGGGGCGATATCATCGGTACCCGCGAGGACGCCGAGAAGTTTGCAGAGCTCTGCGACTGCCCGACCGAGATTCTGTAGCCCTTTGAAAGTAGGCCGCGTCGCACCTGAAACGCGCGTGGCCCAGAAGGCCGTCCACTGTGAGGCAGTTGCCTTGGGCGCTAGGCCGGCAGACCGAGACTTACCAGAGAACAGCCCTACCAAGGGCTGATGCTGCGCATCAGCTGTGAGAAGCGAGAAAGAGGAGCGTGCCATGGATTTCAAATTGACCAAAGAGCAGGACGCTTTGAAGAAGGAGTTTGTCGATTTCTTCGAAGCTGAGATGAAGGACGCGCCGCCGGAGTTTCAAATCAACGCGTTGGAGGCGTCGTTCGGCACCGACGAGTGTTGGCAATTTCATCGGTCGATGCAAAAGAAGCTGGCGGACATTGGCTGGCTCACGATGGCCTGGCCGAAAGAGTATGGCGGCCGCGATGCACCGGTCATAGACCAGCTCATATTCAGCGAGGTCCATGCCGCTTACCGGGCGCCCGGCATCGATAGCTGGGGGGTCAAGATGTTCGCGCCGACCCTGATGCAGTTCGCAACCGAAGAGCAGAAGAAGAGGATACTTCCCCCCATCGCGCGGGGCGAGGTCAATTATTGCCAGGGCTGGAGCGAGCCCGACGCGGGGTCGGACTTGGCCGCACTAAAGACGCGCGCGGAGTACCGCGGCGGGCACTACGTGGTGAACGGGCAGAAGACCTGGACCACGGGCGCGCATCGCGCGGACCACATGTTCTTGTTGGCCCGGACGGACCCCGAGCAGAAACGCAGCGGCGGCCTTTCGGTGTTCAATATCGAGGACATGAACGCGCCGGGTATCGAGATCCGGCCCATCAAGTTCATGAACGGTTCCCACTTCTACAACGAAGTGTATCTCACGGACCTAATCATTCCGGAAGAGGACCGGATCGGCGCGGAAAACGAGGGCTGGAAGTCGACACGGGCCACGATGAACTTCGAACGCTCGGGCGTTGGCAATTTCATTGGCATCCGGGAACGCCTGAAGGAAATCATTGAATACGCCAAGACGACCAAACGGGACGGCGCATTTCTTATCGAGAACCCGCTGGTCCGGCAGAAGCTGGCCAAACTGCATATTGACGCAGAGCTTGGACGCGCGCTGGCCTACAAGGTCGCCTGGGAACAGCAGTCGGGGAACCTGGCGGTATCGGCGACGTTGGCGTCGCAATCGAAGGTCTTTGGCAGCGAGCTGAGCCAGCGAATGGCGGGCTTCTCGACGGAGTTTATGGGCTTGCACGGTCAGTTGGAGGGGGGTCCCTGGGCCCCGCTGGACGGCGTAATGATCGACACGTACCAACACTGCATGGGGGGCAACATTGCCGCCGGCACTTCGGAGATTCAACGAAATATTATTGCCTGGGCCGGCCTCGGCTTGCCCCGGTTCAACTAAGGAGCCTTTCGCAAATGGATCTCAGCTTTTCATCTGAACAGAACATGTTGCGCGATTCGGCGGCGAAGTTTCTGGCGAACGAATGTCCCTCTGAGAAGGTCAGAGAAATTGAGGAGAGCGCTGAAGGGTATTCGGCGGAATTGTGGGCCCAGGTGGCCGAGTTGGGCTGGTTGGGCATGGCGTTCCCCGAGGCCTACGGCGGTTTCGACGGGACCTTCATGGACCTCATCGTAATCCAGGAGGAGATCGGGAAGGCGCTTTTTCCTAGTCCCTTCTTTTCCACCGTGGTGGAGTGCGGCTCAGCCATTCTCGAGGGCGGGTCCGAAGAGCAAAAGACCGAACTCCTGGGCGCCATCGCCGAGGGGAGTCTCATCGCCAGCCTCGCCCAGTACGAGGAAGACGGCAGCTATCTCGAAGGCGGAATCGCCATGAAGGCCGCGCCTTCGGGCGACGGCTACACCCTTAGCGGGACGAAATACTTCGCGCGCGATGCCAACATCGCCCACAAACTGATCGTCGCGGCGTTGGTTGAAGGAAAGGGCCCGACGCTTTTCCTCGTCGATGCGAAGGCTTCCGGGGTCACGACCACCAAGATGCCAACCATCGCGATGGACAATGCCTGCGTGGTCGAGTTGGCGGACGTAGCGGTGTCCGACGGGGACGTCATAGGGCCCGTGGGCGGCGCTTGGCCCATCCTCGAAAAGACGCAGGCCAAGGCCGCGATCGCGCTGGCCGCCGAGATGCTCGGAGGCGCCAAGCTATGCATCGCGATGACCTTGGCTTACGCGAAGGAGCGCGAGCAATACGGGCGGGTCATCGGCGGGAACCAGGTCATCCAGCACTACCTGGCGAACATGCTGCTGGCGCACGACACGGCGAACAGCTATCTCTACGAAGTCGCAACCATGGTCGACGATGGCGAGGACTTCGCTGCCGCGGCCTCGGCGCTAAAGGCCGCGACGAACGAGAACTTCAAATTCATCACCGAGCGCTCTGTCCAAATTCACGGCGGCATCGGCACCACCCGCGAGCACAATATCGGACTCTTCTACCGCCGCGCGAAGTCCTACGAACCGAGGTGCGGGAGCACGGACCTCCATTACGAGAAGGTGATGCAAGGCCTGCTGCAAGAGGCGTAGAAGCGATGGCCACTATGCGTAACGTTTGGCTGGAATTTGTTTCTGAGGAAGCGAGATGAGTAAGTGGCGGTTTCACATTCGAGCGTTGGTTACGTGCTGCATTGCGTTGTGCTCCATCGGGGCGACGGCTGTCGCCGAGGCACAAACTGCCGAAGCCGATTCAGCCAGGGATACCCGCCCGAACATCGTCTACATCCTTGCCGATGACCTCGGGTACGGCGACCTTTCCTGCCTCAACGAGAATTCGAAGATCCCCACCCCCCATATAGACCGCTTGGCGCAAGCAGGGCGGTTCTTTACGGACGCGCATTCGGGGTCGGCCCTCTGCACACCCACCCGCTATGGCATCCTTACCGGGCGCTACGCGTGGCGCACGCGGATGAAGCGCGGCGTTCTATGGGGCTATAGCAGAAACCTGATCGAGCCTGAGCGGATGACCGTGGCTTCTCTGCTGAAGAGCCGCGGGTACAACACGGCCAGCATCGGAAAATGGCACCTTGGCATGGACGTTCCCACCAAGGACGGAAAGCCCGTGGGATCGGAAGGCGAATACGTCGACCGGCGAGGCTATATAGCGGACGTCGACTGGCAAGGCACCATCCAGAACGGCCCCCTGGCGCTCGGATTCGATTACTTCTTCGGCATTTCAGCCTCTCTCGACATGCATCCCTTTATCTACATACAAAACGACCGCTTTGTCGGCGAGTGTACGACAGAAAAGGATTTCTTGACCTTCAACGGAAACAACAACGGCCCGGCGCACGAAGACTTCGAGGCCATCGACGTTCTGCCGGAAATCACGCGCAAGACGGTTGAATACATTGAGACGCAATCAAAAGACAAGCCCTTCTTCGTCTACATGCCCTTGACGGCGCCACACATACCCGTCCTCCCATCCAAAGAGTTCCAGGGCAGAAGCAGTCTCGGCGCATACGGTGACTTCGTCATCCAGGTAGATGACACGGTTGGCCAGGTCCTGGACGCGCTCGACCGCAAGGGGTTTACGAACGATACGTTGGTCGTGTTTACGGCTGACAACGGATGTGCGCCCTACATCGGCGTCGAGGCGATGATCGAGAAGGGACACTACCCAAGCTACGTGTACCGGGGATACAAGTCCGACATCTTCGAAGGCGGCCACCGGATTCCCTTTATCGTCCGCTGGCCCGGAAGGGTCGAAGAAGGCACGCAGTCGGACGAAACAATCTGTCTCACCGATCTTTTGGCCACGAGCGCAAGTATCGTCGGGGCCGAATTGCCCGAAGACGCCGGCGAAGACAGCTATGACATCCTTCCGGCGATCTTGGGCGAGCGGCTGAGCGGACCCATTCGCGAGGCGACGGTGCATCATGCCGGCGACGGTTCATTCTCGATCCGTCAGGGAAAATGGAAACTGGAACTGTGCCCCGGCTCAGGCGGTTGGAGTTCGCCAACTCAGGCGGAGGCCCGAGAGGCGGGTCTGCCGCCGATTCAGTTGTATGACCTCGAAAAGGACATCGCCGAGAAGGTCAATGTCTATAAGGAATTTCCGGACACAGTCGCCGAACTCACGGCCTTGCTGGAGAAGTACAAGAAGGACGGACGCAGCGCGCCTCCGCGCTAACGGCCGCGCCAAGAGTACCGCGACAACGGGGTAATCAGTGTGAAAATCGCCCAATTCATCAGCCACACCAGCAATTGGTTCTTGTCCTTGGTTACCTTAAGGCCCATGCAAATGTTTCCGCGTCCGAAGCAAGAGTCTAGTACGCTTCGTGGCGCTGCATTCCGCCTTCGCGTATTTCTCGCCATTTTCGTGCTCGTTCTCACACTGCCGGCCTGCACTAAGCCCGCGCCCCCAGAAAACGTGCTCACCACCAGTTACGTGCGCGATAGCGGTTGCCGCGAGTGTCATGAAAGGCAATTCGAAGAATGGTCGCAATCGGACCACGACCTCGGCATGCAGCACGCAACCACGGATTCCGTCCTCGGCGATTTCAACGACGCCAGCTTCGAGAAATCGGGAATAACGTCCAGGTTCTTTCGACGGGACGGCAAATTCATGGTCCGGACGGAAGGCCCGGAAGGCGAAATGGCCGATTTTGAGATCGCCTACACCTTTGGAGTCCGCCCGCTCCAGCAGTATCTCGTGCCCTTCCCAGGCGGCCGCCTGCAATGCCTCACTATCGCCTGGGACACCCAGGAGCGGCGCTGGTTCGACCTTTATCCCAACGACAATTTCCCCCACGAAGATTCGATGCACTGGACAGGCATCCAGTTCAATTGGAACCACATGTGCGCAGGATGCCACTCGACAAATCTTCAGAAGAATTTCGACCTGGAGACGGACACTTTTACGACGGCCTGGAGCGAGATCGACGTCGGGTGTCAGGCCTGTCACGGCCCGGGGGCCGAGCACGTGAAGTGGGCCAATGACAACGCGTCTTCCGGCGGCAATTCCGATGAGGGCTTTGGCCTGGCTGTCGACTACGTGTTTAAGACCGGGCAATTTGAAGTGGAGCAATGCGCCCCGTGTCATTCGCGCCGGCACGATCTGAGCGTGCCGGGATCCGCCCCTGACGCCTTCATGGACACCTATGTGCCGTCGCTTCTCGAAGCAGAGTTATACCACGCCGATGGACAGATCCTGGACGAAGTCTTCGTTTACGGGTCCTTCGTTCAAAGCAAAATGTATGGGAAAGGGGTGCGCTGTACCGACTGCCACAATCCTCACACTCTCAAGCTTGTCGTGGCTGGGAATAGGCTTTGCACACGCTGCCACCAGGTGGCTGCCTCTGACTTGTACCCGAGCCTGAAGAGCAAGAACTATGACGACACGACGCATCATTTCCACCCCCCTGACAACGAGGGCGCGCAATGCGTGCAATGCCATATGCCCGTGCAAAACTACATGATCGTCGATCCAAGACACGACCATAGTATGCGCATTCCGCGCCCGGATCTGACCGTTTCCGCCGGCATCCCAAACGCGTGCAGCGCGTGCCACTCAGACAAGTCCACCGAGTGGGCCTTGGACGCCATTGAGAAATGGTATGGCCCGCGCGATGTGGATGCGCTTGATTACGCCACGGTCCTCACACTCGCGCGGCAAGGGCGCGCACCCATCTCGGAACTGAAGCGTCTCGTGCAGTCGACAGAGCTACCGGCAATTAAGCGCGCGACGGCCATGCAGGCCCTCTTCCCCTACGGCGACACCTCGGGCGGCTATATTGAGGCGGGCCTGCTCGATCCGGACCCGCTTATCCGCCTGACCGCGGTACGCGGCGCAGTGCTCTTTCCAGATGCCGAGAAACGCAAGCGCCTCTTGCCGCTTCTCGAAGACCCCGTGCGCTCCATACGCCTCGAATCGGCCCGCGTCCTTTCAACTGTGCCGCCGGACACCTTTCCAAGGGCCCAGCGGGCGGCCTATGATGCCGCGCTGGAAGACTACGTTCAGGTGCAACATGCCAACGGCGACCGCGCCGAGTCGCACACCAACCTTGCCATGCTCCACCAAAACCAGAACAAGCCGGATGCGGCGGAAAAGGCATACTTGACCGCCATAGAAATCGATCCGTACTTCCTGCAGGCCCCATACAACCTCGCTGTCTTCTACAGTACGCTGGGCCGCAATTCAGATGCGGAAAGGACCCTTCGGAACGCGCTGAAGATTGCGTCGGGTGAAGGCGAGCTCCTCTATTCCTTGGGCCTATTGCTCGCCGAAGAGAACCGCCTTGGCGCCGCCGCCGCCGCCATGGCCGAAGCGCTCGAGGCCCTGCCGGACCGCGCACGGATTCACTACAACTACGCGCTGGTCCTGCAACGGCTGGAACGAAGGGCCGAGGCAGAGAGGGCGTTTATCCGGGCCGTCGAACTTGACCCCACCGATCCAGCTCCGCACTATGCCCTTGCGGTGTATTACGTGCAGAACCGTGAATGGACGGTCGCCAGGAAAGCCGCGCTGCGGCTTCTGGAACTGGCCCCGGACGACACGCAGGCACAACGACTGCTCGCGCATATAAACGAGCAATCACGCAACCCGTAGGTCAACGCTCCGCACTTCGAACCCGGTCCATGATGGCCGTCACGGAAGGCCTATCAGCTGGACCCGACCCAACGTGATGGCGGCGGACGATTCCATCGGGATCGATTAGCACATCGCCGCCCAACTGGTCCGTATCGCCGCTAGCACGCCGAAGACGCCGGCCCTTCATGAGGAGCTTCGCGTATATCCACCAAGAGGGCGGCCCATGGATGTTCCACCAGCTGCCGCGCTCCATTCCATAAGCCACATACAGATCGCGGGACTCGTCGACAAGCATCGGCCAGGATAGATTGGTCTCGCGAACATAGGCCTGCGCCACGGGCCCGAATTCGAAGGTGACTACAACTACCTTCACTCCAAGGGCCATGAGCTCGCCGTCATGCTGACGCAACTGCGTCAGGTGTTCCCGGCAGGGCAGTCACGCGAGATGGCGGTGGAACACGAGCAACAGCCAAGAGCCGGCATATTGGCCGAGCGTGCAGGTGTTCTGGCTCTCGTCCGGCAGTTCGAAGGGGACGGCGTTGCGGCCTTCAGTATTATTCATTGGTCGATCCTCATCTTCTACGGACGGACCTCGTAGTAGAGATTGCCCGGCTCCTCGAAATCGCGCACTGTGAAGCTGCTGAAACCCGCCGCGCGAACCATCTTCTCGGCGACTTCGGAATTGAACCCGAGGGTCCCCAGTCCGGCCCCTCCCGGCTCGGAGAGTGCCGAGGACATGCATGCCGAAACGGAAAAGCCATACATCATCGCGAGAAGCGGGTTCCGAAGGTTTTGCTTGAAGCCCGGTTTGCTTCGAATGTCCTTGATAAGCCACGTTCCATCGGGCTTCAGGGCCCGGCGAATTGAAGCGATTACTTCCGCGGGACGCGTCATGTCGTGGATACAGTCAAACGTAATCATGAAATCGTACCGGGGTTCGTGGGGCAGGTCCTCACCGCCGGCCGTGTGGAATTTCACATTATCGAGTCCCCGCTCGACCGCCTGCGCCTCGGCCCGCTCGATGGCATGGGCCGTCGGATCGTAGCCGTGGAATTCTGAGTTTGGGTAGGCCTCGGCCATCGCGAACAACGCGAGGCCCGACCCACAGCCCACGTCCGCCGCCACGGCGCCGGCCTCTAGTTTCGCCGCGATCCCATCGAGTTCGGGGATGATCCTGGGGACCAGCGCCAGCCGTACCCAGGGACCGAGCATGCGCTCCGTGCGGTGAGCGGCATTCGGCCCAAGCTCTTGGTAGGACAGCCCGATACCCGTTCGGAATGCGTCGACCAGCTTGTCGACCGTCTCGGGAGACGTTGAGCCCGTGAAAGCGCCCGCAGCAAAAGCCATGCTGTTCTCCTCGTCGGCAAGGACCGCCGCGCCCACGGGAGTGAGTTCAAAGCGGTCGCCGTCGTGGTAATCGAGAAGCTTCGCCGCCGCCTGGTTTCGGAGCCATTCAAGCAACCAGCGCTCCTGAAGCCCCGTCCGCCCCGCGAGTTCCCCCGCCGTGACCGGTCCTGCGCCGTCGAGCTCTTGGTAGAGGCCGAGACGATCGCCAATGTGAATCATCAGAGAAACGACTTCGCCTTGCTTGTAGCCCCACACGTTGAGCGAATACTGCTGCAACTCCTCGGGGTCAATTTGCTTATCAGATGTATCGCCGCTCATTTCGGTCCTCCAAAAAAGATGTTGCCCTTCGACTGCTATAAAAGAGTGGCCTAACCCATTGATGGGGAATGTCTTTAGCCGACGATGTTGTTTTCCAGCGCGAAACGAATGACCTCGGCCGTAGTTTTAAGGTGGAGCTTCTCCATGATGCGGCTGCGGTAGGTTGACGCGGTGCTGGTGCTGATATTCAGCGCCTCCGCACAGTCCTTAAGGCTCATGCCCGCCCCGAACACACGAAGCAGTTCGAACTCACGTTGCGACAGCGAGGTCAGTCCGCTTCGGTTCTTCTTGCGGTCCCACATATGCTGGATAACCTTCTGCGAAACCTCCGGTGAAATGTAGATTTCACCGCTATGCACCGTGTGGATGGCCTCCACCAATTCATGCGCGGCGGCGGACTTCATTACATAGCCGTGTGCGCCCAACTCGAGCACCCGCACGGCGTAATGGATGTTGTCGTGAATGGTCAGCATCAGGATTCTCACATCAGGAAAATCCTGCCTCAGGCGCTCGACGGTTGCGGGTCCATCCATATTCGGCATGCTATAGTCCAGAACGACAAGTTGTGGCCGTGCCGACGCCACCAGTTCAAGGGCCTGCCTGCCGTCTTCGGCTTGCCCAACGACGGAAATACCCTCGCTGTCTTCCAGTATCTGCGACAGCCCTTGGCGCACCATCGTGTGGTCGTCGGCCAGAAGCACACGTATGTCTTCCTGCTGGACCATTCACACTCCTTAAGCTTGGGTGGGCGCCGGAATCGGAATGACCGCCCTGACCTCGGTCCCGGCGCCCTCTCGGGACGATATTGAAAAGGTGCCGCCAAGCAATTCAGCCCGTTCACGCATTCCAAGAATACCCAAGGACGTGTCCGAGACACCATCCTCGGCAAACCCCGCGCCTTCATCCCTAACGGTCAGTTCAATTCTGCCCGATGACGCGCCCAACCGCATATGCACCCGTTCCGTTGCGGCGTACTTTGAAACATTGTTGAGGGCTTCCTGGAGGATACGAAAGACATTCTCACTGATGTTATGAGGGATGTCTTCATCTTGAAGGTTCAGGAGCGCATCGGTATCAATCCCCGTTCGGTCCTCGAACGCGCTCAGATGACTCTGAACGGCGTCTCGCAGTCCCAAATCGTCCAGTATTTGCGGCCGAAATCTCAAGGAGTATTCCTTGACACGATCCAGAATGCGTTGGGATTCCTCAAGGGCCCGGGCGGTACAGGATTCTCTCGCCGCTTCCCGGCCCGGTTGAAGCGCGCGCTCTAGATCGAGGCAGATGGCCGTTATTCTCTGGCCCAAGTCGTCGTGCAGTTCCCGCGATATCTGGCGGCGTTCGTCCTCTTGCGTGCTGAGCAACTTACTCGTCAACACGCGCAGGCGCACCTCAGACTGCTGGAGGCTGTACTGGGCCATTCTGCGTACCGTACTGGCGCGGGCAAGGAGCAGGATAAGCCCGAGAAGGAACGAGATGATCACAACATACACGAGCAGCAGTCTCCCGAGAAGCCGGTTGGAGTGGCCATAGAGCATGGCTTCAGGAATCAGGGAGACGACCGTCATTGCGCTACGACGCTGGGTCCCGGCATCGGGCCGCCCGCCGCCGCTCCCCGCCCGCCTGCGGCTTGGAGGCAGTGACGCTTCCTTAAAAGTAAACAGTCCGTTCTCCGTGATGAATTGCCCTTCACTGTGCGAAGCCATTTGCTCCCAGGCCTCGGGGAACTCATTGCCGAAGACGCGGTCGTTGCCGAACATGAAGCCCCATTCGTCCGCGGGTTCGAGTCCGCGCAACCAGAAGCCTTCGCGGTTGATCAGCATGGCCAAGCCCGATGTAGCCGATGAAGACGCCGCTACCTTACGAATCAATTCATGGCCCAGGTAGTTGAGCACCAGGACCCCCGCCTTGTGGCCCTCCCGATCGAAGATCGGCGTCGCCATACGGAGCACGGGTTTGAGTGGGATCTCAATGCTCCCGTGCTCCATATTCAGGTCGAAGGGAGATATATATACCTCATCACGGTCGAATTGGATGGTCTCCTCGAAGTAATACCGCTCCTGCTTGTCTTGCAGTTCGTCCACCGGCACAACCGCGGGCTGCCCAAAATTGTAATTGACGCGCACCACCTCCAAGCCCGAGCCGTCCAGACAGCGAATCTGGTCGAACAACCCCTTCCGCCGGCTGAAATGAAGGTAGTCTTCCTCCAGCCCCTCGCGCCCTTCCGGAGTTTGGCCGGACATGAAGGCCTTCAGGGCGTCCTGGTTTGCCAGATACAGCAGATCGGATTCAACCGACTTCAGGTCCCGCTTTATCATCTCGGTCTGTGACCGTACCGACTGTTCCGCGTCCAGTTCGCGCAGGCGGCGCTCATGGTCGCGGTCCCAGTAATACAGGATCAGGATGACTATGCCGATCGACACCGCAATCGGCAGAAAGAACGCCAGAACACGGAAAGTTGTCTTTTCAGGTATAGCTATCGGCTTCCCGTCTATAGAATGGCTTCCGGTTTCCACATCGACGTCCTCTCGGAAAACGCACTCAGGTCCAACCACGCGTCCCGGCTGGAAACGGCGGCCGACTCGTCAAGCGGACGGCGCCTGATTGATGAAACACTCGACGCTTTAAGTATCCTTTCTTGGGTGGGTGGTTTCAAGTGCGGGCCCTCGTGCGGGATCCACGAGCACAGCCGACTGCATCAGACTATGATTCTCAGGATGCTGATGCTCCGTTCATTCAGAGGTGGTGGGGAATTTCGGCTGTTGAAGGGGAGAGTAGTTCGTGTCTGACTCACAATATCGCCACGATCGGCTATCATTGAGGTATTGACAAGATTCGGTTATGCTGTCCGTACTGAAGCATTCGCCGAAACGGCAACCGGCTGTGGCAGAGGCAGCATGCATTCACGGTCAACAAAGAGAAACCGCCGGCCTATCGTTGGTCGAGTTGCTCGTCGTGTTGGGCATTGTCGCGATACTGGCCAGCATCACCGTGCCGATGCTCGGTATGTTCTACAGTAACCGCACCGACCTCATGGCGCGTGAGCTCTTCACGCTCATTCGCGCCGCCCAACTGTATGCCACGACACACAACGTGCACGCCGGCATCGCCTTCGGTTTCTCCGTACGCACCGACAGCCTCTCAGGCGAGCCGACAGCAATCATCGACTCCTACGTCGTCGCCGGGTTTCGTTTTTACGCCTGAAGGCTCGCTATTGCCCGACCCCTTGCTCCCCAAACAACGCATGCAAATCCAGATCGGCGAATACCCCGACGCGGACCCCAGCGAACGCTTTCTCATGGACAGTTCGACGGGGCAGCCTAGTCTCGATGAGAACGGCAACAAGATCGTCCTCGGGACCATAATCGACATCTGGCGTCCGACGGGCCGCGTGCGCGTCCGGCTTTAGGGAGGACGGGTCAGGCCAGAATTCATTGTAGCTTTGCCGCAATTGCTTCGATGATCGGCCTTCGAAAAATGAAAAACTCCTGCCCAAGAATAGTCATCTTGGACAGGAGTAACGCTACACACTGATTTCGCGGCGCAGATTCCTAGAACTCGTTGAACTCCTCATCGTTGAGTGGAATCGTCTCTTCGGGACTGACCACTTTGGGGGCAGCGACGGCGCTGACCGCGCCAACGGCGGTCACAGCGTGCTCTTGTGCAGGTGGGGTGCTGGTGCCGCCCTTCGGCTGCTGGCCCGCGCGCGCATCCGCGAGATGCGTATCAGCAGGCGCCTGAGTCGGGCCCGTGAGCTGCTGGTGAAGCTGTCGTCCGTCGTTTGCGTTTTGTCCACCTACGATGGTGCCAAGCGCTTCGACCATTTCCTTCAGTTCGCGCGCCTGGGCCGACAATTCCTCGCTTGCCGCGGCAGATTCCTCGGAATTCGCCGCGTTCGATTGGGTCACCTGGTCCATTTGGTTCACGGCCGTGTTGATTTGCTCGACCCCCGACGCCTGCTCGGCGGTGGCCGTATTCACTTCGGAAATCAACTGGCCCACTTTCTCTATGCCATCGGTGATCTCATCAAGCCCTGTGGAGACTTCCGCCGTCAGCTCGACCCCCTCCTGCGCGTTCCTCTGAGAATCCTCAATCAATTCAGAAGTATTCTTCGCGGCCTCGGCGCTTCGTTGGGCCAGGTTGCGGACCTCCTCGGCCACGACGGCGAATCCCTTGCCCGCCTCGCCGGCCCGGGCCGCCTCAACAGCGGCATTGAGCGCGAGCAGGTTGGTCTGGAACGCGATTTCATCGATGGTCTTGATGATTTTGGCCGTCTGATCGGAAGAATCCTTTATCTTCTCTATCGCCCCAGACATGCGCTGCACGGAGTCGCGGCCCTTTTCGGCCGCCTTCTTCGCATCCATCGCCATCTGATTGGCCTGGCCGGTGTTGTCGGAGTTCTGCTTGGTCATCGATGCGAGTTCTTCCAGCGAGGCCGACGTTTCCTCCAGTGAGGAGGCCTGCTCGCTGGCGCCCTCCGCCATGGCTTGGCTCGAGGAGGCCACCTGATTCGCCGCCGACGCAACCTGGTCCGAGCCAACGTCCATCCCCGTGATGACCTGGTTGATCGGTTTGGTGATCGCACGAGTGATGAACATCGCAAGCAGCGTGCTGAGCGCCAAGGCAACCAGTCCCGCTATGAGAACGCCAAGGCGCAAGTTGCTCACCGATGACTTTATGGACTCCATCGCTTCGCTCAATTCAGCGGTC
>SDBV01009381.1_pt1 | contig 13021 bp, 17 predicted proteins | sample 2277081 | NCBI WGS metagenome assembly SDBV01 (sample SAMN10402039, study PRJNA504765) | marine sediment metagenome | isolation source: marine sediment core GS10_PC15, 223 cmbsf | place: Arctic Ocean: Southern Knipovich Ridge | collected 2010
CCGGCTGAAGGCGAAGGAGGGTCCCCAGGGCGGCACTTTGCTGGCCGGGAAGGTCGGCACGGTCAGCAGCCAAGACAAGCTGCACGCCGCAGTGATCAAGCCGACAACCTACTCCGCCCCGCTGGTCGTGCTAAGCAACAAGCCTCTGCCGATGAAAACGGGCGACGAGATTCTCCTGTTTGGCACCGTCATAAAAGACCCCGCGAGGAACGTCATCGGCTACACCGGCACCATGCCCCTGGTTATCTGGGCCGGCACGTCGGTCGAGGTCGAGTAGCCGCCGGGAGATGTGCTGCATTTTCGCATCGGCGCAAGCCAGTCGTGCATCTCAATTGTGTTTCAAGGTGAGATACCAACGGCACGAACGATGCTTTCCGCTTCGTTCGTACTGAAACCAAAGGTCGTTATTCCTAAGCCTAGACCAGTAGTCAAACCGAAAGTCCCCGGGCCTGCAACGACAATTAGGCCCCCAGTTTCAATTCCAAAGGGTGAGGTAACGTTCAAAGGATTAAAGAAACGTGGATTTGATATTGACGAGGCTTCGTTTGGAGCTGACATAGACTCTCCTGTAGCCCGGCAGTTCGCTAAAATACTACAGCAGTACGACGACGAGTTCCCGGGTATCTTCAAGAATATAAGAATCACTGCAGAGAACCTTGGGGACGAGGTCGGTGGCATGTTCAGAAAGGAATTCGGTGGGAATAAGTTTGTGTTCTCCAAGGAGGTACTGAAAAATCCAACAAAAATCGGCAAGGTTGTTCGCGGTTCCCGAAAGTCCGGATGGCTGGCCGGGGACGACCTCCAGTCACTCATTGAGCATGAGCTAGGTCACCTAGTCGACTTCCGCCCGGCAGGCCAGACCGGTCTCGTCCCGACGAGGTTCGCAAAGTCGTACCTCAGGAAGAACCCACCGACCAGGAAGTCACTCTCGGGATACTCCGAGACGGATAGCCGGGAAGCGTGGGCCGAGGCTTGGCAGCGCATTAGACACCCGGACGGGAAGCCGTTCACACCCTGGGAGCGGGGATTCCGGGACGCAATGGCGAGGGGCTATAAAGAGAAGAATCTGCCGGTGCCGAAGTGGTTAGGTGACGTCAAATTGAAACCAAAGGCTGTAACACCTAAGCCTCCTGTTGTTAAGCCAGTGAAGGCTCCGAGGGCTAAACCCGTCAAATTGGATACGTCTCTTCGCCGGGCCGACCCAGACGAGTTCTTTGACGAGGTGTTTGAAGCACTAGAAGAGGGCCGCGGTGGGCCTGCCCTTGACGAGATCGGCCTCGCCTTGTCTGGGGAAGGACAGAAGAAAGCAATCGTAGACGCGGGCGGTGAGCTACGAGCAGTCATGTCCACTGAGGCCAACGCTCAGCGAGTTAAAATACTGCACTTGGGTAGCGCCAAACCGGGCGGGGGCTCTCGGGCTATACTAGAAGCTATTGACGAGGCGATAGAAAAGAAATTGCCGCTGTACCTCGAATCGACTGAAGATGCAATCGGTTTCTACCGGAAACTGGGCATGACTGAAGTTCCCGGAAAACACGCCATATTCCAAACTGGGCTACGAGACCTACAAAAAATAAGGAAAGGACTTGTTCAACAATTGAATAAGAAGTTCCCTAAATGACATTCACCAAGACAGAACAGGCAATTCTCGACGTACTCAGCGACGGCGAGCCGCACAAGGCGGAGGAGCTGGTGGCCTGCCTAGACGACGAGATGGCGGACATGGGCGCAGTCCATACCCACCTTGATAGGATCAGGAAGAAGCTGCCTGAGGGGCAGATCATTCTGTGTCAATTTATCCGCAGGGCTAGGCAATTTCGCCTCGTCAGGCGTCTCAAGCAGGGCTAGGGTCATATAGGTTTACCTTTTGGGGTGGGCTATATACTTGCGTAGGGGCAAAACCCTAGGATATAAGCATGGAAAGGCTTGTATCCAATATCTCAGCTTCCCTCAGGCGCGAGCGTCGCGACGGCAGGGACTTTCTCGTCGCTCCAGTGACGATGATCGTGCCCGGCGTCCTCGACGGCAGCGAGGGGCCTCTGCTCTACTCTTCCGACGAGATAGCCAAGAACATCAGCAAGTGGGAAGGCTCCCCCTTGTTGCTGGATCACCCTGAGAAGGGCAGTGGTCGTCTTCCTGAGGTCTGGGAAAAGCAGGGCTTAGGTATTCTGCACGACGTCAAGGTAGCCAACGACAAGCTGGTGGGGGAGGCCTGGTTTGACGTCAAGAGGACGATGGCCAAGAGTCCTTCATTGATGTTTAGTCTGTCCGCTCAGCGGCAGATCGAGGTCAGCACGGGGTTGGGTGTCACGACCGTCAAGGCCGACGAGGGAGCCGTCTTCAACGGTGTACCCTATGAGGCTACTGCCACGGACTTCAAGCCTGATCATCTAGCAGTTCTCGCCGAGTCAGTGGGGGCCTGTTCCATCAACGATGGCTGCGGTGTAAATAATCAAGGTGAGATTAGCCACAGCGATCTACGCTCGTTGCTGAGAACTGCCTTGGCCAAAAGAAGAAAGACCGAAGATGTCTTTATCACTGACGTCTTTGACGATGTAGTAGTCTATGAAATTGATTCTAAACTCTTTCGTTTAGGATACGCTGTCATCAAAGACAAGGTTGTTTTAGAAAAAGGCAAAGGCGAGGAAGTAGTCATAGTCACTACGTTTGAGCCTGTAACTAACCAAAACAAAAAAGGAGGTAGTGCCGTGGCATTATCCGAGAAGGACAAGACTACGATCATCGACCGCGTTATCAAGAACGTCTGCTGCTTCGACGAAGAAGACCGTGAGGTTCTCAACGCCATGACCGACGATAAGCTGGCGGCCATGAACAAGAACATCGACGACGAGGAGGCGAAGGAGGCCGTTCACAATGCGGCCGTTAAGGGCTTCACCGATCCTGGCGGCAGCGAATACACTTGGGATTCTGACAAGAAGGTTTGGAATACTGAGGCCAAGAAGCTCACTGAAGAAGAGGTAGCCAACGAGAAGAAGAAGGAAGAAGCCGTGCAAAATCAAACCCTAAAGTTGACGACTGAACAGGAAGAGAACCTAGCCTTCGCCGCGACCGTCAAGCAAGAACGTCGTGACAAGGCGATCGCGGTGATCACTGAGAACAAGGAGAACCGGCTGACAGAAGGGCAGCTCAAGAGAATGCCGCTGGACGTGCTCCAGAACGTCGCCAGTTCACTGCCAAAGAAGGCAGAGCCCAAAGTGCAGAACTACGCTGGTGCGGCCGGAGGCACGGACGTCGGCAACAGCAAGAGGCCTGACCCGCTCGGCCAGCCCACGATGGACTTCAATACAGACGACTGAACTAAGCCTGTGGAGTAACTGTGAAAGGTACAGCAATCATAGTCCTGGCTGGTTCTGGTTCACCCAGAGGATTCTTTGACGAATGCCTCGTCAATGGGACTCCTTACCCTGGGACGGTAATGGAGATGGACGATACCATCCCCGCTGTCGGGGGTCGTTTCACTTGGCAGCCTTATGGAACCACAGGGGCTAGTGGTGGCCAAGGAGTTAGTAACAACGGTGACCGCAAGATCATAGCCATCCTCACGGAGAAGCGGGACGACGCGGGGGTGTTCAGCACACAGTACGCTGACGGCGACCGAGGGTTCTTGTACTTCCCTAGCATGGGTGAGCAGTTCAATATGCTTATGCAAGATATTCTTACAGATGAGTTTTGGTTTATCGGGGAAGAATTTATGATTCATAATTCTTCTGGACAACTACTTTCTGCTGACAATAATGCTGAAGCACACCCATTTACTTGTTTAGAACGAATAAGCAAACTTGCTGTTGATGTCCGTGTTTGGACTAGATTCAACGGTTCGGCAGGATAACAAGAAACAATACTTTACTCAGGAGATAGAAGATGAAAGGTACAGCGATCATCGCCTCGGGCGGTTCTGGTTCACCTAGGGGACTCTTTGACGAGTGTATCATCAATGGTACACCAAAGCCTGGTGTTGTGATGGAGATGGACGACTCCGTCGCGGCAGTCGGCAACCGCTTCACCTGGCAGCCTTACGGTACTACGGCGGGCAGCAGCGGGCAGGGCGTCGACAACGACGGTGATCGCAAGATCATCGCGATCCTTACTGAGGATCGGAAGCAAGGGGGTATCTTCAGTACAGCCTACGTCAGCGGCAACCGGGGCTACTTGTACTTCCCGGCCATGGGTGAGACGTTCAACATGCTCGTTGAAGACGTGGGTGGCACGGGCGACGACTTCTTCATCGGCGAAGAAATGATGGTGGACAACGGCACTGGGAAGTTGCTAACTCACGACTCTGACGCGGAGGCACACCCCTTCACGTGTCTGGAGGAAGTGACTAACCCGACGGCTGACCACTGGATGTGGGTGCGGTTCAACGGCTCGGCTGGATAACACGAAACAACAACAACACTAACGGAGGATGAATAGATGTTCATCGACAGAGCACAGATAGGTGATTTGCAGATGGGGATAGTGGCCAACGGGGTCGCCCTGGGGGAGGGGGCCGAACAGATGTCCAGGGTCAATTATGATCCAGGACTGATGCGGCCTTGGATTGACGAGGATGGTCAGCGATACCTCGACGTGAGGACTGGCCGGATGGTCAAGAACAAAGAGGGCGAGAAAGTTCACGAGCTGGACGTCGTTCCCCTGAGGACGATGGTGGGCAACGGGATCGTCCCGGCGGCCTATAACGCCACAGCGCTGGAGAAGGACGTCTGGGAACGGATCGACCGGAAGGTGATCAAGGCCTCCCGCGACCGCCTCCGGGCATACGCGGACCTGCGATCGGCTGAGACCTTTGGTGGGTTCGACGGCATGGGCATCACCGCGTTGATTCGTGACACGATGACCGATCCTGGGGACGCCTCGATTGACATGGATGGTTTGAGTGAGCCCCAAGCTGACCGGCCAATCTATGCTCCGGACATCTTGCCTCTGCCGGTTACCCACTGCGGGTTCTTTCTGTCGCAGAGACAGCTGGCTTCCAGTCGGAACAGCGGCACGCCCCTGGACACGACGCTGGCCGAGAGTTGCGGTAGGCGGGTCGGCGAGGCCATCGAGAAGATGACCATCGGAACGCTGGACCTCTCGACGCTGCTGATGGGGACCGCCGCGCAGTACACCAACCGTGGAATTTATGGCTACGTGACGCAGCCTGACCGGATAACCAAGACGGATATTACCGGCAGCGGGACGGCGACGCCCGTCACGTTCAAGAACGAAGTGTTGGCCATGCGGGCCCTCGCCTACGCGAAGAAGTTCTACGGGCCGTTCATACTGTACCACAGCACCTCCTGGGACTCGCTGCTCGACGATGATTACGTCACAGGTACGTCGGCGCAGGGACTGACGACCGTGAACAAGACAGTGCGGCAACGCATCGAGATGATCAACGGTATCACGGCCGTCCGACGATTGGATTTCTTGCCCACAGTGGCAGGCTCCGACGTTCTACTGCTCGTGCAGATGACCAGTGACACCGTGCGAGCCGTCAGCGGCATGGACTTGACTACCGTGCAGTGGGAGACCAACGGCGGTCTCAAGACCAACTTCCAGGTGATGGCCATCCAGGTACCCGACCTCCGGAGTCAGTTCATCGGACAGGGTGTTGACGTCGACGCTCGTGTCTGCGGTATCGTTCATGGAACAACTCCCTAGGTTCCACTCGCTTCACGCCTCACTCCGGTTTGTTGCCTGACCACCGACAGGCCGGAGTAGGGGTGTTTTACAAATACTCAATGGTCTCCGAGGAGCGTTTCTATGGCAGTCTACAGACTACTGCGAGGGGTACACAGCGAGGGCAAGAACAAGGATAAGTCTCCCAAGATTTATAATCCCAACGATGAGTTCTTCAGTAAGAATGATTTGTTGAAGCACAATCTCCCGGGGCAGCCTCCCCGATTTGCCTTGGTGAGTGGTGACGCTGAAACTTTTGGTGATTCTTCTCTTCAGAAAAGTGATAAGGAACCTGAAGGTAGAAAGTCGCTGGAGGATATGACCGTCGCTGAGTTGGTGCGGTTGGCCAAGGACAACGACGTAGACCTCGGCGACGCGCAGAAGAAGGCCGACATCATCGCAGCTCTACAAGGTGATTGACCGATGGCTCTACGCGCCACAGACGCCACCGTCAGGGCGGCCATCGAGACCCAGGCTTCCGTGGAGACAGGGCCGTACATCCGCACAGCCAACGTCCTGACCGACAAGCTGTCAGCGAAGGACACGGCTGGGGAACTGAACGACGCCTTGCTGGCCGAGATTGAGACTTACCTCGCGGCCCACTTCTACGCGCTGTTTGATCAGCAGTACAGTCGAAAGAAGACTGGTGACGCCTCTGGCGAATTCCAGGGTAAGACTGACATGCGTTTGGACTCGACCCAGTGGGGACAGATGGCGTTGACGCTGGACGTCACGGGTTACCTCCGGGGCGCGTCGGAAGGACGACACAAGGTCAGTCTGGGCTGGCTTGGTAAGCCTCCTAGCGAGCAGACACTTTACAGGGACCGAAACTGATGCCTCTGGAGACTGATGATCTACGACAACCTGCCGTGTTGTGGTCGAGTAATAATTATGACAACGACGGTGAGCCGAAAGTCGACGCCGCGGACTCGATCTTCGTCCGCTGGGAAGACTCGCAGGGTGTGGTCCAGGACGGTCAGGGAGACAACGTAACCTTCAATGCCGAGGTCTTTGTCTCTGTCGCGATACCGATGGAGAGCGTGCTGTACCAAGGGACTCTCGCCGCGTTCGAGGCCGACAGTAGCCCCGAGTTGTACCGAGTGGTCGGCACAAAGTCAATACCGGACCTCAAGGCCGTGAACTCCAGACGATCTGTGTTACTCGCTAGACTGAGTTCAGAACTACCTGAGATAGTTTCCTAGGAGATTCCAGTATGAAAATGTACTTCCTCATATTCGTGCTGCTGTTGGCAGGTTGCCAAGAGTCTGTTTCACCTCGTGTGAGTCGTCCGGCCGTGGTCGGCCCCTTGGTCAATCCGCCCGTGTCGCTGCGACAACAAAACTATGGTGGCGGGTCGTGTATGTACGCCTCGGCCGAGACGCTGCTGATGAATCAGAACCAGCATAGTAAAGCCACTCAGTGGAGGAGAACGTTCCGCGGTGGGGCCTCCGTCTGGGACTTGGCGAACGCGGGTAACCGCACGGGTGTCTCGTTCGCATACACGAGCAACGGAGACGAGGCGTTCCTAGAGTGGGCCTCGCGGACCCGACGCGGCGCGGTGATCTACTTCCTTCCTCGGCACGCGATTGCGTTTACGGGCTATAGCGGTGACCACGCCTACCTGATTGACCCGAACCGAACCGATCGTCACCTGCGAATCAAGAAGAAAGTCTTCCTTCGCTGGTGGCATCATTACGGCGGCAAGGCATGGACCCCTATGTATTCGCCGCAACCGCCGCAACCTTGGATGTAGTTTCCCTTCCCCTTTTTCAGAGGAGTTTGACAATGCGAAGTTTCAGTGACAGAGGCGGCGCAGCCGCCATGCTCGCCGCCTTGGTGATGGTGGGCATCGTAGCCCTGGTGGCCATCACGCCCAATGCGGAACCCGTGGCGGCTATGACGCTGCCTGAGTCGACTGTCGAAGCCAACGGCCCCAATGACGCCAAGATTGCCCTGCCCGAGGACGCTGGCGCGATGCACGTCTCGCTGTTCGTCCACGATGACTGGGTGAACCGGCCACGAGAACAAGCCATGATCGCCTCGGCACAGTCGCCCAGATTGGCAGACGTTCATGCCGTTGTCCACTGGCACATCTACGGTGAGAACAACAAAACGTATAAGAGTCAAATGGCGGACAAGGCTCCGGTGGCTGAGTTCCCGATCTTGCTGGTGCAAACCAGCGACGGCGAGGTCGTGGCCAAGGTGTCGGGCGAGGCCGTCCCCGATAGTCCCGCCAAAATGGGATACCTGATCCGTCGACTGTGGAGGGCAAGACCGTGCGTTGTACCGTATGTTAGACAGCGATTGCTCCAACGACGGATACTGCCCATGCGTAGGCCGTACTACATACTGCCCTGGAGAAAACCACCGAGCCCTAGCCCGGGTCCGTCGCCCGAACCCGACTTGGTTCCTGTTGTGCCTGCAAACATCGAAGTGCAGGTCGGCAGCCTCATCCCGGATACGACTCCAGTGTCTGACGGCACGCCTTGGGGGCTCGCCGTGCTGGCATTCGTTGGCAGCGGCCTCGCAACCTTGGTTTTCAAGTTCAGTCGAGCCATCCAATGAACCTCCAGTCCTACCAAGAAGTCAGAGACCAAATCCAGGACGGCGACCTGCTGCTGTATCGTCGTCCTGGACTGATTGCCAGCATCGGCCGTGGAATACACTCCCACGCCGCTGCTGCTGCTTGGTGGGGCGACCGTTTGTTTGTCTTGGAGATGCTTCAGTTCACAGGCGGCCGAGCCGTGACGCTGAGCAGCCAGGTCGGTCAGAATCCAGGGCGTTGGGACGTGTACGAGGCCAACCCCGACAACCGCTGGCCTGAGTATTCACGCGAGAAGTCAACGCGACTGATGAAGACGTTCTGCGGCGCACCCTACGGCTGGTCTTCAGTGCTGGTTGCTGCCGCCAGACGATTGCCCCTCGTGCGGCTATTAGCGAAGCCAAACTTAGATGACATTGTTGACCTCGTTATGGACAACCGCCCGCAGTTTTGCTCAGAAGCGAAGGGGGCGGCCGACAAATTTGGCGGTGGGGTCGACCCCGTGCCGAATCTCGCAAACCGATTGACCGAGCCGACCGACTTGGCCCGGTCCTCTTTTTACCGTTACAAATTTACACTCGAAAACTGAGGAATGAGACCATGGACACTCAAAGTATTGCGTTTATTGCGATGGCCGCCGTGACAGCCGCAGCCGTTGTCGGCTGGGTTATCCGAAAGAAGAACGCCATCGACGACGTGCAGAAGAAGATAATCAGAGCTGTCGGCGTCTTCAAGAAGTACGGCTGGGATCGTACTGCCGACATCGGGGTTGACCTAGGTGCTGGTGATGCCTCGGATGCTATCAAGAAATTCTTGGCTCTCGCCGAGGAAATGACAGACCCCGAGCAGGCTGTTGCGTTAATCACAGGTTCGGCATTTAAGGCCCTGCCTGCAATGCTCAACGACGACGGTACGCGGGTGAAGCTGTTCAAGGCCGTCGAGAAGTGGAAGCTGGCGAATCCCGAGCTGCCAAAGCCTACTGTGGAAACCCCGACTGCGGTACCCTCGGCTACAACGCCTGCGGTGTAAAGTGAATCGCTACAGTAAATAGTCGTCACCACCGGAGAATTGCGATCGTGACCACCGCAACTGAAGAGAAAATCTACGTACGGCTCAACACCATCGACACCCATTTGGCAGTCGTTGCGGCAGCATGTAAAGATTGTCGACCGGTGGTGATGGGCAACGGTGGTCGCGATGGCATCAACGCGAGGATTAACAGTTTGGAGGAAGCTCACAAGGGCCGGGGGCTTTGGTTTTGGATTCTTGTCCAGGCTGGGTTGACACTAGCGATCACTATTGTCTCCAGCACGGTCGTGGCGGTCGCGCTGTTGTCATTGGGAAAGTAAGGAGTACGCGATGGTCGATAATAACAGACTGAAGACAGTGATTGACGGTGGTCATCCGCTTACTGGCGATTACAGTGCCGACGCCGTGGAAGCAGCCGCACAAGGGCACCTAGTTGACCTGGAGGAGGACGTCGAGACTGTTAGCGGCAACGACATCTTCGAGGCTGTGGTACCTGCCGATTACGTGGCGCTATCCGACAGGGAAGCATCGTTGTTCCATGCGATCATCAGTATGGAATCGGTCAGGGTGATCGGACCGAACGTAAGGGCTGCACTGGTGAGGATGTTTACCGGGAAGCCTGTGACGCTTGCAGCACTTGCAGCGTTGCAGACGCGGGACGTAAGCCACTTTCAGAAGGAACAGCCCGGGAATGTCCGTGCTGGCGACGTACAGAGAGCGAGGGCATAATGCTGACATCATTTTACAGATTTATTCTTGTCAACAACTCAGGGCAGACGGTCACATACGACAGCAACGCCGGATTGGTACTCCATCTGAAAGGGTGGTTTATCAACCCGTCTACGGGAAAGCTGGACTATACTTTGTTGGGTCCTGAATCCTTCGGTTTTGGTGCAGGTGACACAACTATCGACGGAGCAGAAGACATCGGTTCGATTGAGTTCGACAACACCAGCAACTTGTTCCTGGGTACTCAGGTACAACTTGATATTTTGCACGATGCAGGTGCATTAGCAGATGGCACGTTTGATCTGTATATTGCTCGTGGATTAACGACAGGGGGTCTGCCGACGGACCAAATCGGCTACAGTTCTGCGGAAATCAACGGACTAGAGAAGGTGGGCTCGTTGATTTGGGACAGTAGCCCGGCCGACGACAATGTTCTGTTCTCCAACGTCTGGGAGGTGTAGCCGTGCCCAGAGGTGCTCCATCACGACGCACTCCCTCCTGGGGTCAGTTTGCGCAGCATCAGTCGCAGGCGTTCAATCCCAACCTGCGGGAAGGTCTCGTCGGTGCGTGGCAACCTACGCTGGGACCGACTGGCTTCACGTTGCGAGACGTTAGCGCGTTTCAGAAGCACAACGGGACGTTCGCTAACTGGGTTCCGTCTACCGACTGGGTGCCTTCTGAACTGGGCTGGGTCACGCAGTTCAACGGCGGTAGTGTCGGTGACAGGGAATACGTGATCTTGGATGGGCAGCCGTTGCTTCAGCCGCCATGCACGTTCGCGGCGTGGCTCTGGTCGACGGACTTCGGCATGGGACCGAATCGTAACGCTGGGATCTTTCGTGCCTTCGAGAGTGGTGACGCGAGCGTGGCGTTCCGGTTCAGCATGTCGCACGCAGACAACAACGAGGTGGCGATATTTTGGGAGCGGGCCGGTGGCAATCTGTTCTCCCGAACCGAGACAGCGGACCTCGTCAACAACCAATGGAACCATGCGTTAGTGCGAATTGAGGCGGACGGCACCGCACAGTTCTGGGTGAATGGCCAACTCAGGGTGAATACGACAGACAACGCCGGAACTGGGGCGTACGATCAGGCGGCCGGTACGTGGTGGCTGGCTCGCACCGAGGCGAACGACGAATTTTACGACGGGCGTGCTGCCATGTACGGTTGCTGGGACCGGGTTCTCGCGCCCAGCGAAATTCAGCAACTCTTCTACGACGAATACGCCATCGTCCGGCCGATGCAGAGGTTGTTTGTGAAGGCTCCTGCGATAGGTGGCCTGAGCATCCCAGTTGCGATGCACCACTACACGAAAAACATAACAGCAGGGGCATGTTGATATGGACCTTCGAGCAAACACAGCGGTCGACGTATTGATCGGACCTTTCGTTGACAAAACGGATGGCAATACGACCGAAGATAGCCTGACGCTCACTCGGGCAGAGATCAAGCTGTCAAAGAACGGGCAGGCCCTCACTCAGAAGACCGATATTACGAGTGCGGTGTTCGACGACGATGGCTATTACAACTGCGAGCTTGACGCGACTGACACGAACACTGAGGGTCAGTTGGTCCTCATAGTCCACCAGTCGGCGAATGCCCTGCCCGTACGACACGAACACAATGTCATGTCTCAGGCAGCGTGGGACTCGATGTACGCAGCCAAAGACGCTGGGTTCATGGACGTGAATATCAAGACGATTGGGCGTGCAGACACCCAGGAAACCGAAGCAAACAATCTGGAATTACAATACGACGGTACGACGGGGCTAAATGGCGACACGTTCCCAGCCACGCAGAATCAGGTCTCGCAAATCGGATCGGGCGGTGGGTCGGCGAACAACGAATTCCCGAAATTGTCGCCCGACGGATTTGTAATCACGAATGGTGAAAATGAAGTCAACACCGAAGATGCAACCAGAGCGGCCGGCGGCGACGTCCATTCGATCGACGAGGTGAACGCCACGGGAATACTCGATGTCTTTTACATCCACGAGATAGGGGGTTCGTTCAGCCCGAACACGATTGTTTTCAACGGTCGGATGAATGGGAACAACGACGACGTGGGTGTCTACGTCAACACCAATACCATAGCGTCACCTACTTGGGTTCTGCGTGCAACACTTTTGGGCAGCAACTCGTCGATCAACCAAGAGCGCGTTTGGAAACTTGAAAATGCTGACCAAATGGTGGGTGCGGACGCCGGGAAAGTCGCTGTCAGATTCTTTGCAACCGGGTTGAGTGGTGCGACGCTGACTACAGATCAGATCGTGATCGAGAAGACGACGATTGCTTCGCAGACTGGATACGCGAACGGTCAAGTCTGGGTTGATACGTTAAGCGGTACGGCTGGCACCGTTGTCAATGTGAACGGAGTGGCCGACAAAGCAGTCCTCACCTGGGCGGATGCGATAACGATTTCTGGGACTGCCGGGTTTGCCAATGACTTCCACATTATCAACGGCTCCACTATCGCCCTGTCGGGCACGAGCGACAAGTTCTCGCTGTTCGGTGACAATTGGACTCTCCAGTTAGCAAGCCGTTCGGTAATTGGGGCATACTTCCAGGGAGCTATAGTCTCGGGCATCAGTACGTCATCGGCGGAGGTTCACTTCGTGGGATGCGATTTCGTAGACACGGCGTCGATACAGCTTGGACATTGTGATTTCTGTGCGTTCAATGGGACAGTGACTCACACGCTGGCCGGTGACTATAAGTACCACAACTGCAAAAGCGGAATCGCCGGCTTTGCCGGTCCGACGTTTGCCAAGACGGCTGGCCAAACAATCACTGCCCACTGGCGAGATTGGTTAGGGAGCATAAATCTGACCGGCCTTGAAGTTGGTGACACGCTCACTATTGGCGGGAGCGAGTTGGGGACAATCGATCTTGGTTTACCTGCTGGGGCTGTGGCTGTGGAGATTCGGGGCATCTACAAGGAGCTAACGAACGTCGGCAGTGCGGCGGTCAACCTCGATGGTGCGATGCTGGCGGCTGACCTTGCGGCGATCCTTGCAGAGACATGTACGGCAGGAG
>SDBV01009382.1_pt1 | contig 13020 bp, 5 predicted proteins | sample 2277081 | NCBI WGS metagenome assembly SDBV01 (sample SAMN10402039, study PRJNA504765) | marine sediment metagenome | isolation source: marine sediment core GS10_PC15, 223 cmbsf | place: Arctic Ocean: Southern Knipovich Ridge | collected 2010
TGAAAGTCTGGCAAAAATCATACGAACTCTGTTTAGAGATATATAGAATAACAGCAAAATTCCCAAAGGAAGAAAGATACGGTCTAACTTCACAGATAAGAAGATCGGTTGTTTCTATTCCTTCAAATATAGCAGAAGGTTATGGAAGAAAGACAACCAGGGATTATATTCGGATGCTTTACATATCTTATGCTTCTGTTTGCGAATTGGAAACACAGATATTATTAGCAGGGGATTTAGATTTAATTGAAAAGGATGAATTGGGTGAAACAAAAAAAGACATAGCAGAAATCGAAAGAATGTTAAAAGCGCTGATAAAGTCTTTAGAAAACAAACCCTTGAATCCTTGACCCCTGGGATCCTTGAACCCTCTTCTCCAACTAAATTGGAGAAGGACCTTAATTCTTTTTGATGCCATGAAACCAAAAACCTGCACCGTCTTTTTTCCGCTTTTTAATGAAGAAGATATTGTTAGGGAAAATACCCAACGCTTTCTTGCATTTCTGGATGAGCAAAACATTCATTGTGAAGTCATCCTCGGCAGCAATGGATCAACCGATTCAACATCAGATATCATCCATAAAATGGCCTCAGAAAGCGCAAATATCAACGCATTTCATCTCCCTCAAAAGGGGCCGGGCCGGGCCTTTGTCCATGGCATCAGAATGGCCTCGAACGAGTTTATCATATCGCAGGATATCGATCTGGCAGTCGAACTGGAATTTATTCCCCTTGCGCTGAAATTGCTCGATTTCAGTGATATGGTGATCGGTTGCAAGCGGATGCGGTTTCAGCGACGTTCTTTGTTGCGAAAACTGGGGAGCGACTTTTTCATCTTCATCGCTTCTGCGATTTTGGGAACCGGCGTGGCGGACTTTTCAATCGGCGCAAAGGCTTACCGACGTTCGTTTGTGCTAGAACACGCGAGGGATCTGGACCCGGGAACGGCTTATGTTCTGGAATTGGTCTATTATGCCGCCCTAAACGGACAGCGGGTTATAGAGCTCCCGGTAGAATGTAATGATTCCCGGCCCAGCCATTTCAATCTATTGGCAGAAACAGGACACAAATTTGGCCATCTATTTCGCTTTGCGTGGCGGCATAAGAGGATGAGCGGGTGAAAATTCTGCTGATCAACCCGAATCAAATAGGTCTGGTGAACCGGCGGGGGAAGATTTATAACAGGGTATGGCCCCCGCTCGATCTGGCCAACAGCGCGGCTTTGCTGGAGCAACACGGGCATCAGGTGAAGATCATCGACGCCAATGCTCTAAAGCTTTCACCCGTAGATGTTGCCAAATCCGCCACGGGGTTTGACAAGGTATTTATCTCCTCCTCGAGCCTGGACCGCTGGCAATGCCCGAGCTTAGATATAGAACCTTTCTTAGGAACAGTGGCCGAAGTCAGGAAATTTACGGATGAGGTCTTTATACTCGGTGCGCATGGAACAGTGAAACCTAATAAGATTTTAGAGATCACCCGGGCTAAAGCCGTGGTACGAGGAGAGCCTGAATTGACTATATCCGAAATCTGCGCGGGAAAACCTTTACCCGATATCCCGGGCTTAGCTTTTGAAAAAAATGGAAAAATTTTGTTCACAAAGGACCAAAAGCCTCTGGATTTGGATGAATTGCCCTTACCATCCCTGCATCTTCTACCCATAGACAAATATCACTACGAACTTTTGGGCTCAAATTTTACTTTGTTCGAGGGCTCTAGAGGGTGTGCATCGCGCTGCACCTTTTGTCTGTTAAAAATGTATGGTGAAGGGCTCCGGAAAAAGTCCTTACACAAACTTTCCAAAGAAATAGATGATGGCATTTCGAACTTTGGCGTTAAAACAGCCTATTTTATCGATCTGGAGTTCACGATATTTCGCGATCAGATTTTAGCGCTTTGCGATTATCTGATCAAAAGACAATATGATTTTGAATGGACCTGCCAAACCCGGTTTGATCTGATCGATGAGTCGATGTTACAGAAGATGAAACAGGCGGGGTGCCGCTTGATCCACTATGGCGTTGAAGCCGGAACCGACGATCTGCTGAAAAGGGTGAACAAAAAGATCACACGCCAACAAATTGAAGAAGGCATGCGGATGACACATGAGGCTAAAATCGAATCAGCCTGTTTTTTCATGCTGGGTTTTCCAAACTCAACTGAATATGAAAAGGCGGAAACCATCCGTTTTGCCAAACAATTGAACCCAACCTACGCCTCATTTCACCATGCGATCCCTTATCCAGGCACAGCACTCCACGATCAACTGATGAACACTGATAAAAAGGGATACACGGATGCGCTATTTCCTGAGGCATGTGTGGAGGGAATCGATTTAAAAGAATTAAAAAAAACTGCCAGAAACGCGTATGTAAAATTTTATCTCCGACCTCAATACATTGTGTCTAGAATATTAAGGGGTGAATTTCAATCGCTATTCCGTCAAATCAAACTCTTTTTAGGTTATATTTAAGGTTTCAGCGTCAATCAGCTGTCCAATTAAAAAAAATATCAAAATAACAGAGAGTTAGATATTTTATTCCCCGTTTCATATGGTTCACATCAACGAGAAATCAAAATAATAGTTGATATTTTCAAATTTCTATGATTTAGGAGTTTTTCGATTTTAATACCATTTAACCTGCTGATTTTATTAGCAGACTAAAGGGACAAAAAGTTAAAACCCCCTGCGCCTGTATGTGGTTTTCGCTTTTTCCCCGGCACCGAAAGGAAAAGGTCTATCCTATGTTCTTTTGGTTTGTCCCAGGCTGTTTAGATAAAATATCTATCGTCTTTAAAATTCGCCTTCCAAAGCTCTCTCCGGCATCCGGATGCCTGTCAAATATTTCATCTGTGCTCACATTTTTAAAACCTTTATCATTTTTTGTGGAGAACATATCGGGGGAGGGAAGCTCGTAAATATATGCACGTGGCTTCCGTAAAACAGCTGAATATTAATGTACGTCATTTAGTGATCCCTATTTTGGGATGGTTAGCTCGTAAGCGGGTTTTTTAAAAAGAATTTGATTCTCCATGATTTTTAAGCCAAAGACAATTCATACAAGCTGGATAATGCACTCAAGGAACTTAAGAAAAAGGCTATATTTTTTTATAACAGCAACCATTTTATTGCTGTCCCCTAGTGTTTTGTTTGCAGGAGGCAGCGAATGCAGTTCAGCAACCCAACAAGATCTTGAAGATCGTTTCCAGGGGTATGTGAATCCATCCGATCATGATATTGACTGGCATAAGGTATACATACCTTCTGCTGGAACAATTGACATAGGAGTTGAAAATAATGTCGCGTCATCCACTGATTTAATCATGAATATTCTTGAACACGGATGCACTGGCGGTTTATATAAGAATTATATCATACCCAAAGGGTATAATGGGTATAAAAGGGATATCGTTGTAACAACTGGTTATTACTATTTAGGTTTTGATCATAACGGATCTGAAACTGGATCTTCCTATTTTAAAGCTTCAGTCTATCCTTTTCCGGCTGCCATAACTACAACCTCATCAACAACTACTACGTCATCGACAAGTTCGACTACATCCAGCACCACGAGCTCTACGACAACGACCATTACTTTCCCCTCAATTGAATTACAGCTATATAGAATATCAGATGATACCGGTACTCCACACACTTCATCACCGGGAACAGAAAAGAGAAGTTTTTACGTGAGAGAAACAGTACGTGTGACAATGAGCGCTACGAATAATGGACCTTCGAATGTTGATGCCAACTGGGTGTTGAACCTAGCGCGGCCTACAGGTCACGGTACTCTACCTTACCCATATAATAGCGACCCCACTCCCAACGACACCAATGATAAGACAATCCCCAATGATAGGCAACCGCACTATTACAGTTTTGATTGGATAATTGGTAGATATGCTCCGAGAGGTCAGTATGATGTATTAGGTGCAATTCGTGACGGCAGCAACTGGTATAATGTTCTGGACGATACAGAAAGCGGAGCCAACACCACTTCGGTTGGGGAAAGTGCATGGATAAACAGCTGGAAAAATGAACCAGTGTTCGATACTTCGCTTCTGACTCCAATTTACGGTACCACGGTCATCACACATGGATATCAATTTGATGGTGAACTGCCCCCTTGGGTGAGTACAATGGCCGAAGAGATTTTTTGGGAAGCAGATGGAAATGGGAGAATTTGGAAATATGACATAGATGATGAAACTTTTAAAATAGATTCAGGCTCTGATCCCAATGGCGAACAAATACTTATATTTGATTGGGCCGACCAAAGTGATAAATGGGAGCAAGGCTTTTCTGAGGCTGCAGGTGACGCTCTCTTTTCTAATCTGTTAATAGGTGAGGAACAAGGTGATTGGTCCTTAAACAATCTTCACTTCATCGGACATAGCAGGGGTGCGGTTGTTAACAGTGAAGTAGCCGAAAGACTTCTCAAAATTGACAGACCTGTCAAACATGTTACCACTTTAGACCCGAAGTGGGATGGGTTATTAAATTATTTTGCCAACGATTTTGATGTTAACGAAAAGACTTATGGCGAACTAGGTGTCATTGTATGGGAGGGGGTTGAAGAGGCTGATAATTACTACAGCACTGATCTCTGTTGGGATACAGGCCTTGATGGTTCGCATATTCTCGGTGCCTACAACGAAAACCTCTCAGGACGAGGAACTTGCATAGATCCTGATGATTCTATGATCAACCATTATAAGGTCCATACTTGGTATCATGGTACCATTGACTTAGAGGCCGAATGGGATGGTACTTATTATATATTTGATAAATGGTATGGTGGAACTGATTTTCCGCCGCGGAATCAAACAGGCTTTTACTACTCTCGTTTTGGAGGTGGTGTTTCTCCGGTCGATTCCGATATGCTCTCTCCTAAAGAATTTGATTGGATGAGATTAGGCGAAGGAATAGTTAATGGCGACTTTGAGCATGGTAAAAACGGTACGACGATTCCAGGATGGGGGGAACACGGCGGTGGCGGCACAGGATATGTTACTTCAAACCATCTCGTACTCAACATCACTGATAATATGAGAGAACATAACTATTTCTACATACCAGAAGAAGCAACACGAATTAAATTTAAATATTGGATAAAGTTCGCTGAATATCTCCCGCCAAACGTTCACAAACTGGTCGTGTCATTAGGAGATCCCATTAATGGTTATCAAGAAGTTAAAGCTATATGGCTAAATAACAATATAGATGATGCACCCCTATCATTTGATGTCACCGATGTCCCCGGATTTGGTGATATTCGAGAAAGCGTAAAAACCATAAAGTTTGAGATCGTTCAGGGAGGTGCTGAATGGTATGTAGAGGTGTGGATTGACGATGTTTCCTTCACAACATCTGCCACTCCACCTTTAGTGACGACAAGCGCCACATCAGCGACCGGTCCGACTACAGCGTCAAGCGGTGGGGAAGTTACTGACGACGGCGGAGGGACAGTTGCGACACGTGGTGTCTGCTGGAGCAAGTCTCCAGACCCGACTATCGTAGACACTTGTACCGATGACGGATCTGGAGAAGGCATTTTTTCAAGTTCAATTACAGGTTTGAGTCCGGATACGACCTATCATGTGAGGGCGTATGCCATAAACAGCGAAGGAGAAGCATATGGAGGTGATGTAACATTTACGACACCTACTAGCCCCACCACGACCTCATCAACCATTTCGACTACCACCTCATCGACCTCGACGACATCAACTACTTTCCAACCAACTTACACGACATCGAGCACCACCATATCAACGACCTCTTCAACGACATCAACCACTTCCTCCACAACCTCAACGACGACCAGCACCAGCACAACCACGACGTATCCTGGGGGGCTACTCTTTTCTGACAGCTTTGAATATTCAGACAGCCCTTCAAATCATGGATGGGAGGACACGTCTGGGCCGTCTCCGCCTGGGCCTGTTAGCACATCAACAGATAGACCTGAGCTTGATGGCCCGAGAAGCCTATATCTCGGAAGTTGGGGTGCTGTGGAACATTCGATGAATGAAATTTCCGCTTCCTCGGTAAGCAGAATTTCACTTTATTTTTATGATGATATGTTAAAGGGGACTAATTGGGATGTATCTACGTCTGTCAAATTTGATAATAGCACTCAAAAACTAACCATTTGGTGGTATAATCCATTAAACTACATGCTTTACATTAATGACCAACAAGTTGAAACGAGTGTTCCACGAAGTCTCGGATGGCATCATTTTGAATGGGTTATAGAAAATAACAAAGTCAGTGCTTTTATTGACGAAACAGAGGTTGCTTCGGATGTATTGACCATAAGTACAATCAGTGCAGTTGGAATAGCGATTGGCACAGAATCCGGCCTTTACGGTTACTTTGATAAAGTCGAGGTCTTTTCAGCAAACGGCACCTCGACCACCACAACCACAACTATTACGACGACGTCGACCACTTCTTTCACGACGTTTAGCACTACGAGTACTACATGTTGTATTCCCTCCACATCAACGAGCTCAACGACACACCCCCCGACAATTCCCCCGACCATCCCGCCGTCAACAACTCCGACGTCCAGCACCACCACGACGACCAGCACCACGGTACCGTGTCCCACCGATTCCAACTACGTATCGCAGGTGCCGGCCCCGGAAGTACCGTCAGAGGGTCCGCTCACTCCGGAGCAAATCGATGATTTGCCGCCCCCTTCGGAGGATCCAAGCGCCTTAGATGAGCAGCTCAAAGCGGATATAGCCAGGATTGAGGAAGATGCAAAGGCCAAGGGACTCCAATTGGCCTCCATACCGGTTGATAATATAGAGTCCGGGGTGGCGTTCAGGGAGAGTCTGACAGAGGCGCAGCGTCAGGCCATCGGTAAGGCTTTTGCCCAGTACGAAAATGAGCTGAAGGCGCTCATGGTTCCGGTGAAAGAGGCGTTTAAGGATAAAGGGCAGCGGCCGGGGGCAGAGCTGTTACGGAGCCTGGAGGAACGAATAGTGACCTGGCAGGCGACTTTGGATAGCGATATTGAGAAGGTGCTGACGAAAGAGCAAATTGATCTGTACCGCTGGTCGCAGCCGACTGTGCCAAAGCTGGATGTCACTGCGTCGGATCTCGAGACCCTGGGTCTGGAAGTGCCTGAGGCGGATGAAGAGACAGAGAGCCGCCTGGACGGTGATTGTACCGACTGCTACTATACCTACTACTATGGATACTATACGTATGTATATCAGTATTATGCATACCTGTATTCCTATTACGGCTATTCATCCACCGGTTCTTCCTATGCCTACGATGCGTATTTTTATAACTACTATGCGTATTACTATGCAGAATACGTTTACATTTATGGGTACTACGCTTACATCTATTGCCCCAATTCCACTTACGCATCCTATGCTTATGACTATAGCAATTATGCGCTCACGTATTCCTACTATGGATACTTATATTCGTACTACGCCTATTACTACTCTGGCGACAGTAATCTCTATTATGCTTACCTCTATGCATACGATGGTTACTCCAATTCATCGGCCGCAAATACCTCTGCTTCCAATTGCAATTGTTAGCGGCGTCGTGAAAATTCCATATTTTTTGGGGTTGACATTTTCAAATTCCCCTGTTAGCTGTATCGTATTGGTCATAATGCCATTTAACCTGTTGATTTTATTAGCAGGCTAAAAGGACAAAAAGAGACCTTTGAAAAATGCTGATTTTTATTCAAGTTCAAGAAAGGCGAATATTTTAACCACAGGAATACATTGAGTATTTCGAGGATTGAAATTTGAGCCTGACGCTGAAATTGGGCAAAAAGTGGGGTTTTGCAAAGGTCTCAAAAAGTTAAAACCCCCCGAGCCCGTACGAGGCATAACAAATAAGACTCTAAATATTTGGGTGGTTTTCGCTTTTTCCCCGGCACCGAAAGGCAAAAGTTCTATCCTATGTTCTTTTGGGTTGTCCCAAGCTGTTTAGATAAAATATCTAGCGCCTTCAAATTTCGCTCTCCAAAGCTCTCTCCGGCATCCGGATACCTGTCAAATATTTCAATTGCACTTGCATTTTTAAAACTTTCACTATTTTTCATAAAAAAAAATATTGGGGGAGGGAAGCTCGTAAATATATGCACGTGACAGTTTACGAACAGTTACACCTTGAGGGACCAATAAAATTGCGTGAAGTCGATTTTATCTGCGAGGACGAGTGGATTTCTTTAAGGACCACGAACATTATTGAACGCCTTAACAAGGAATTTAAACGCAGAACAAAGGCGATGGAGATCGTAGCTGGGGAGAACGCCTGCTATACTCTCCTGGCATTTATCTGCCTTAAAATGGAGTTACAACGGAAATCAAATCCTATAGGAAAAGTGCGTAAGAACCTGGCATTTTTTCAAAAATTGGTTGATAAAAATTTTACACAAAAAACTTTACAGTATCAACTATACCATTGAATACTGGAAAGGTCAAGAAAAGGCTAAAAACATACGCACGGTTTATGAATACTAACTGTCGGCATACTTTTCGAGATGGCGGAAGAGATCCAGAAGAAAAAGGCTGGCCTGATCGTTGGCGATTCCGGCCATGCTGTAACGATTAGCGACAATGGAACGGATAAACGAAAAATCCTCCAGGGAAGCGACAAACCGGGAAAGCCCTCGCTCGATTCTTCTATCGTCGTTTGGTTTTTTGTTTTTCGTGATTGCTTTGGTTTGGGGTTTGGGGATTTCTATGTTTGCGCTTCACGCAGAGGGACAGTCTCCGGTGTCAAAAACTGAAGGACTGCCCTCACCGCCTGCTGCAGGTGTTGGTAATTCTATCCGGATATTATGGAGGGTGACTGAGTACAAGGTGGGCGAGAGCGCGGTCTGGGGGGAAGAGGAAGCGCAGAAGCTGCTTTTCAAGCCCCTTGACATCGGTGCGACTTATATTACCTTTGATGGCAAAACATGCCGCAATATTGTTTTTAAAAAGACGAGGGTAAAGGCGGAGGAATATTTAGACCAGGCATATCACACTTCACCACGCGCGCTTGGCATTGGTGAGGAGGCGCTGGAAGTGGTAAAGACCAATTGCGACATGCCGGGGTTTGCAGAATACGTGCGGTTGAAAGACAGGAGACTCGTTATTCATATCGACGGGGTTTTCTTTTATTTTGAACCAGCGGTGAATTACTGAAGAAAGTAATTTTTCAGGGTGTAATCCATAGTCGTGAAGGTACGGGTTTTATTTCCTAATTCAGAAAGAAGGTTACCAGGATGAAGAGGTTATTAAGAATTTGTTACGCAGTCATGGTAATTGGGTTACTGGTTTCAACCTTTGCTTGGGGGGCGCCGGCGGTTGGGAATTTTATTCCGTCGCCCCTGGAGCCTCAGCTTTCGAGCGATGGAAACACGTTATATAACGGTGCTCAACCGGTTATCATTGTGGATAGACCGAAGCCCTTCGGCGAATTGAGTCGGATCCCGCCTCCGTTTGATTTGCTTGGCCTGGCTGAAACTGCTACCGCGACTTTTACCATTACCTATATAGCAGCTGGTGGCACAGACCATTGGGGTGAAAGCTGTGTCACATTTCCTGAATCGGCAAAGGCCGCTTTTAATGCTGCCGCCGCCATTTGGGGCAACCTTATCCAGTCGTCTGTACCGATTACGATTAAGGCCTGTTGGGCGAATTTAGATTCGAGCAGCACCTTGGGATATTCCGGCGGTGGAACTTTACATAAAGATTTTACCGGTGCTCCAAAGACGAATACTTGGTACAGCGCATCGTTAGCGAATGCTTTGAGTGGTTCTGACCGGGACTCATCTAACTCGGACATGCACATTACTTATAATAGCAACTTTTCCTGGTATTACGGGACGGACGGGAATCCATGGTTCTTTCAGCACGATCTGATAACGGTCGTCCTGCATGAGATAGGACACGGACTCAACTTCACGGGCTTAGCGTCATATTCGGGGGGTCAGGGGAGTTTGGGGTCGGATGGTTCTTTTGGCATCTACGATACATTTATGAAAGATGGTTCGGGTAATCCGCTTACCGGTTATACGAGCCCATCTGCATCGCTTGGTAGTGTCCTGACGGGCGGAAACCTCTGGTTTCATGGAAGCAATGCGATGGCAGCGAATGGTGGCGGAAGAGTCAAGATGTATGCTCCCGCAACGTGGAATAGCGGATCAAGTTACTCCCATTTGGACTATACCACTTTCAACAATACGGCAAATCAGTTGATGGTGTACGCCATTTCAGCAGGCGAGGCCATCCACGATCCGGGTACGGTTACCGAAGGAATCCTTAAGGATTTGGGCTGGCCTAGCGCCAGCGACAAATCACTTATCACTGCCGATGGGCAAACAACTGTATACTGGCTTCAAAATAACATAATCTACCACGTAATCGATGCCGATGTTCTAAATACAATGCAAAACGCCGGTATACCTGGTTGGAGTTGGTCAAGTATCTATAATGTTCACGACCTTACACCTTATACAATGGGCCAAGAATTTATTTCAACAAGTAGCTCATCAAATGATCTGTTTATCCGACTGTATGGAGGAAACGATGTATATCTTATAAATAATGGGATAAAGGAATATGTATCCTTCGATGCTTGTAACCAAATGGATTGCTGGAATGATATTATAGATGTTCCACAGACGATTTTGGATATGTTTTCAGACGCAACCCTCTCTGTTTCCCTTACGGCCAACCCCTCAAGCGGATATGTTCCTTTAAATGGCGTTGATTTAACTGCTACCGTATCTGGCTCGGCCACCGGTACAATCAACTACACATTTTACTGTAATCGGTCTGATTCTGGAACAAATATCACTTCCCCAAATAGCTTTAAGATAGACGGAAGAAGCGAAAATGGAACCGGAGGTTCTGTTATAACTTGGGGGAATGCGACAGGTTATTCTGGTGGTACAACATTTACAGTCTATGATGTGTGCAATTACCTTACTTCGGGCACTTATACTGCTAAGGTTATTGCTGAGCGGGGAAGCGCTCTTTCTGCTGAACAAAGGGTCAACATAGTCGTTGCAGAATCTACGACAACAAGTATATCGCCGACATCAACCACGACCAGCACTCTTCCCCCGACAATCCCGACGACCAGCTCCACCACATCAACAACTTCTTCCACGACCTCCATATCATCTACTACCACAAGCACGATATTATCAACCACATCGACAACTTCCAGCACCACCAGTTCTACCACGACGACCACAATCCCTGGCGATGACGCTTATGAAGAGAACGATACGCAATTGACGGCTTGGCCTTCAACATATTATAACTGGGAAAATACGTGGTTGTCGAACATTGACGGTTCGGGTATCCAATCTGACCAAGACTGGTTTGCGATAGACGTTGCTCCTGGAAACGAGAGGGTTCAGATAGATGTCCGGTTTAGCCATGCAACGGGGGATATAGATATAGCACTAGTTGATTCTGATGGAGGTTATTTGAGGTATTCGACGTCGTCAACTGATAACGAATTCATCGATTATCATGTGCTTCCTGGGGGCGGACAATACTACATTTTGATCTATTCCGGAATAGGAGGAAGCGATGGTTTTGGTAATTCGTATGACCTTTGGTGGGATGATTTACCACCTTCAAACCCGCCATGGGACGACTGCTTCGAAGAGAATGACACCTTGCAGGATGCCTGGTACCCTGGCAGCAATTGGGAGGGAATTTGGACGCCTAATTACTGTAAGGCATACCAAATAGATGATGATTGGTATGAGATTGACATATCCTCTGGAGAAGAGAGAATAAATATAGTGTGCCAATTTACTCACGAGTTGGGTAATATTGGTATAGAACTGTATAACTCCTCAGGCAACATGATAGCGAGTTCGGATGGTGTGATTTCAGCTGAATATATCGATCACACGGTGCCTGTCGGGGGCGGTAAGTACTATATCAGGGTGTATGGCGAAAATACTTACAATGAATATGAATTAATGTGGAATGATTCACCTCCTTCTACAACTACGACAACATCATCGATATTAACGACCTCAAGCACCACCACCACGCTTCCACCGACAATCCCGACGACCAGTTCCACCACATCCACGACATTCCCTCCAACAATTCCGACGACAACAACTCCGACTGCTACCACAACCATCTCGCCGACGACAACAACTCCGACGTCCAGCACCACCACGACGACCATCCCCTCAGTGCCGTGTGACACCTATCCCGACTACGTACGCCAAGTGCCGGCGCCGGAAGTACCGGCAGAGGGCCCACTCACGCCAGAGCAAATCGATGATTTGCCGCCCCCTTCGGAGGATACAAGCGCCATAGATGAGCAGCTCAAGGCCGAGATAGCCAGGATTGAGGCAGATGCCGACGCCAAGGGACTCCATCTGGCCTCCCCACCGGTTGATAAGATAGAGGCCGGGGTGGCGTTCAGGGAGAGTCTGACAGATGCGCAACGTCAGGCCGTCGGTAAGGCTTTTGCCCAGTACGAAAATGAGCTGGAGGCGCTCATGGTTCCGGTGAAAGCGGTGTTTAAGGATAAAGGGCAGCGGCCGGGGGCAGAGCTATTACGGAGCCTGGAGGAACGAATAGTGACCTGGCAGGCGACTTTGGATAGCGATATTGAGAAGGTGCTGACGAAAGAGCAGATTGCGCTGTACCGCTGGTCGCAGCCGACTGTGCCAAAGCTGGATGTCACTGCGTCGGATCTGGAGGTCCTGGGCCTGGAAGTGCCTGAGGCGGATGAAGAGACAGAGAGCTTGGCCGATGTTTGCACCGACTGCTACTATACCTACTACTATGGATACTATACGTATATTAATCAGTATTATGCATACCTGTATGCCTATTACGGTTATTCCTCTACCGGTTCTTCCGATGCCTACTATGCGTATCTTTATAACTACTATGCGTATTACTATGCAGAATACGTTTACATTTATGGCAACTACGCTTACACCTATTGCCCCAATTCCACTTACGCATCCTATGCTTATGACTATAGCAATT
>SDBV01009383.1_pt1 | contig 13019 bp, 13 predicted proteins | sample 2277081 | NCBI WGS metagenome assembly SDBV01 (sample SAMN10402039, study PRJNA504765) | marine sediment metagenome | isolation source: marine sediment core GS10_PC15, 223 cmbsf | place: Arctic Ocean: Southern Knipovich Ridge | collected 2010
GGCTAACCCCTATCTTTATTTCTTTTAATTGTCACTGGATCATCTGCGCACTTTCTTTCTCATGCGATTATTTACTTTATTTTTTTGCTTGTTGTCAAATTATATTATTTTCTTTCTCAAAATTTTTAGCTTTAAGGGCTTCCAAACTATTGTTGTACTCTTCAGTCTTAGCCATATATTTTTCCACCCATTCCCTTTTTGTCATCCAGTTCCTGCCGAGCTTTATTGCCTCTAATTTTCCCTGGCGCGCGCGCAAACTTAAATACTCCTGCGAATAATTACAGTATTTTGTTGCTTCTTGTAAAGATATATAATTTTCTTTTTCAAAATTTTTAGCTTTAAGGGCTTCCAAACTATTGTTGTACTCTTCAGTCTTAGCCATATATTTTTCCACCCATTCCCTTTTTGTCATCCAGTTCCTGTCGAGCTTTATTGCCTCTAATTTTCCCTGGCGTGCGCGCAAACTTAAATACTCCTGCGAATAATTACAGTATTTTGTTGCTTCTTGTAAAGATATATAATTTTCTTTTTCGCGTTTCATGCTTTTTCTGTTTATTATATCTATTTTACCTTTGAGAAAATCGGAGTCAATAGTTCAGAAATTATATAAAGCCTACGAGGCTAATGAGTTTTGATGCTTTGTAAAATTCCTAATCCGATGCAAGTGGCTATTAAGCCAGACCCCCCATAACTAACCAGGGGCAAAGGGATTCCAATAACAGGCAAAATTCCAAGATTCATACCTATATGGATAAAAATTTGAGAAAATAAAACAATAGCAAGGCCTGAAGCAAAAAGTCGAGGAAAATTTGACTGAGAAGTAATGGCGATTTTCATAACTCGCCAGATCAAAATTACGAATAAAAGAAGCATAATCGATATACCTACTAAGCCAGCCTCTTCGGCGATAGCGGCAAAAATGAAATCGGTGTGAGGTTCGGGTAAAAAGCCATATCGAGTCTGAGAGCCCGAACCTAAACCTTGACCAAAAATTCCTCCAGAACCAATAGCAATTTTTGCTTGAGCCTGATTCCAGCCCATTCCAAGAGGTTCAATCTGCGGAGCAAAAAAGCTCATAATTCTTTCCTTTTGATAATTTCTTAAAAGGAAAGACCAGCTTAGAGCTAAAATCAAAAGACCGCAAAACGCTAAAATCAAAAAATGACGTAATTTAATTCCAGAAATAATTAGAACTCCTATCCACAAAATAATTAGAATTATAATTGAGCCTAAATCTGGCTGGGGAAAAATTAAAACTACGGGCAGTAAAATATAAAAACCGGAAAGAAGAATATGCTTTAGTCGGTACATCTCAATATGTCTCATTGAAAAATATTTAGCAAGCAAGATTATTAAAACAATTTTAGTAAATTCTATCGGATTAAACGAAACGGGTCCTATTTTATACCAGCTTTTTACTCCTCTAATTTCTGGCGCAAAGAAAAAGAGACCCAATAAAGATAAAATGCAAAGAAAGTATAACGCCAAAATAAAATAAGGATTTTCACGAAACTCCCTCCAGTCAAAAAAACTTACAGCTACCATTAAAATGATTCCTATAATAAAGAAAATAATCTGTTTTTTAAAAATTAAAAAATCCCCCCTGCCCAAACAATAACTATAAATTGACAACAAGCCAGCTCCCGTTAGTAATAAAAAAGAAATAATTAAAATCCGATCCAATTTTTTTAAGTGATTGATAGAAGATAAAAACATAATTTTTAATTCAAAAATGTTTCTAATTCAAATTGAAGCTGTTTTTGGTTTTCAGGAAAAATTTCCATTGCCTTTTCATATATCTGGCGGCAAGTTTCCAAATCATTAAGATCTCGGCAGTAAATACGAGCCACCTTCTGGGCAAAAGCAAGCGTTTCTTGAGAAGGCATTGGATTAAATCTCTCTAAACAGAATTTTCTGTCTAAGGCCTTTTTAAAATTCTCAGCTGCTTTTTGTTTATTGCCGGCTCTGAAGTAAGCTACTCCTAAATACTCATACAAGTTAATTTCATCTTCAAGCTTCTCCGGAGTAAGCCTATAAGCTTTCTGAAACAGAGCTTCACCCTCTGAATACTTGCCCTGAAATATCTTTATCTTCCCGAGCAACCGGTAAAATTTGGGACTTTGCTCATTGAAGCTTATAGCTCTCATAACTACTTTTTCCATATCTTTGAGGGCCTCGGGATCTTTTGACAACAAATAAATCCTTTCATTCACCCGGGCAAGCAACTCATGAGACCCTAAATATCCTATGTCCGGTTCTTCTAAATCTTTTTCCAGAAAGGGTTTTAAATCAGAAAGAAATTCAATTATTTCTCTTTCAGTATTTTTTGGTATTTTATGTTTTTCTAAAACATAAATTAGCACTCCGGTCACTTTTCTTCTGAGATCTTTATCAAAAATTGTATTTTGACTAAGCGCTTTTTTGTATTCAGAAAGGGTTTTACTAAAACCCTCTTTCCCTGGAATAGCTCCTCGGACAAGAATTCGAGAAGCCGTTGTTGGCTTAAAATTCAATTGATAGAAAGTTATTAAAGAAAGAGAGATAAAAAAAATAGTTAGAACAATCCTGAAATTTCTTCTATGAAAAAACGCTTTTTTTTCTCCCGAAAGATTTTCCGTTATGAGAGATTTTTTATTCCGGGAAAAAAGAAAGTTGTTGCTAACAAAACCTATAACTAAGAAGAAAATTAAATTATTTCCTATAGTATCAAAACAGAAAAGATTTTGGATAAAATAAGATATAAAAAAAGCGATTAAAATTAAACTTAAAATAGGCCTAAAATTTTCTTTGCTTCCGGCAATTGCTCTTTTATAAGATTTAAAAAGCAAATAAAAAACAGTAAAAAATATAAAAAGGTATCCTAAAATCCCAAGAATACCGGTAGTAGCCGTCAGTTCTAAAACTTTATTATGGGGACGGTCATAGAACACGTCTTCGGAAAGTTCCTCAATATAATCAGCTTTGAAATACTTGTCAAAAACGAAACCAAAAGATTCCGGACCCCATCCTAACACCGGCTTATCTTTCCAACCGTCTAAAGTTATCTCCCAATTTATTAGGCGGCTTTGAACAGAGCCGGACTCCCAATCAAACATACTTATCATTCTCTGAAAATAAAGGTTTTCCGTTAAAGAAAGACGGTCCGAATTCAAAACTACCCCAAGAAAAAGAATACTTAAAATTAAGATTCCTGAAAGAATTGCTTCTCTTTTTTTATGATTTAAATTTGAACAGCCAAAAAGCCAAAAAGAAAAAAGAAAGATTAATCCAGCTCCAAACCCAATCCAAGCCGCTCGGGTCCCAGACAAAATCAAAGTAAAACAATTTAGAGCTAAAATCGCTACCCAAACAACTTTCCAGTTCCTCTTTTTTTCAACTGCTAAAAGAAATATAGCAATAAAGATTGTTAAAACGATATAAGGAGCAAAAAAATCTGGGTTGGTCCATGTGCCAGATATCCTAAGCGTACTGCCAGGATCGTAAAAAGAAAAAATACCAAGTTTTTGCAAAATTCCGGCAAAACTGCATATTGCGCTAATTATTACCGTTATCCTGAAAAGTTTTAACCATTCTTTTTTCCTTTGAAAAACGCTGATAAGAATCAGCAAAAACACTAATAAATGAATATAAAGAATTACTCCTTCTACTCGATATAAATCCCCCCAAAAACTTCTATGGAAATTGAAACCGGTTAAACTGGTCAAAATTAAAATTCCGACAAAAAGAGAAGTTGCCAGAATCAAAGAGGATATTTTGGGAAGGTATTTACGATCTAAAAATACCAATAAAACGTAAAATATAAATATAATTTCTACTAAAGAGCGAAAGAAAACGGCCTTTGGATAGCTTGAAACAGTAAGACCAAATAGGCCTAAAATCAAGGGAGTGAAGAGGATTAAAATTATCCCTATCTTTATTATCTTTAAAAATATATCCTTATATCCCATGATATAAATAAGAGACATGTTTCATCTCAGTATCTTTAGAAATTTCTGTTCATTTATTATTTTGATGCCGAGTTTTTTTGCCTTATCATATTTTGAGCCAGGTTCTTTGCCAACAACCACAAAATCTGTTTTTTTTGATACTGATTCAGAAATTTCTCCACCAAGCTCTCTAATTTTTTCTTTAGCTTCGTCTCTAGATATTGTCTCTAACCCTCCTGTTAAAACAAAGGTCCTTCCTTTTAGTTTGTAGTTTGTAGTTTGTGGTTTGTAGCGTTTAATACGTACGCCGACTTTTTCTAATTTTTCTACAAGTTTTACATTTCGCTTCTGACGAAACCAATCGTAAATTGATTTTGCCGCTATTGGACCAATATCTTTCACTTTTTCCAAATCCTTAATGGACATTTTTTTTAATCTATCTATGGATGCCCAACCCGAGGCTTCAGCCCGAGGCTGATCTGCCCGAGGAAGAGGTCCGCCTTGGACGGATAAATCTTGAGCGGTTTCCTCCCCAACATTTCTAATTCCCAAGGCATAGATAAACCTTGGCAAACTAATCTCTTTTTTACCTTGGATAGCTTCAACTAAATTCTCTGCTGATTTTTTGGCAAATCCCCTAAGGAAAGCCTTTGGCTTCTTACAGGGCAGGCGCTCTAAGGGAATAATATCTCCTATTTCCAATTTAAATAAGTCTGCTGGATCTGAAATTAAACCCTTTTCTAAGAGCTGGTTAATTATTTTCGGCCCCAAACCATCAATATCAAAAGCTCCTTTAGAAATGAAGTGATAAAAGTATTCTCTCTTTTGGGCAAAACAATCTGGATTTTTGCAACGAGAAACCGCTTCGCTCTTTAACCTTGTTACTTTGGCTCCGCAAACAGGACAACGTTCCGGCATTTTAAATTTCTTTTCTTTGCCGGTTCTTAATTCTGGAAGAGCTTTTATTATATCTGGAATTACATCCCCTGCCCTGCCGACAATCACTGTGTCTCCAATCTTCACGTCTAATCTTTTTATTTCATCTTCGTTATGAAGCGTAGCTCTTGAAATCATTACCCCTCCAACCCGAACTGGCTTCAAATAGGCAACCGGAGTCAGAGCGCCGGTTCTGCCAATTTGGATTTTAATATCTTTGACAACGGTAGTAGCTTGCTTGCCGGGAAACTTAAACGCAATTGCTCCTCTTGGAGCTTTTCCAACCTTTCCAAGCTTTTCAAAAATTTCATTTGAATTAACAATTACCACAATTCCATCTATCTCGTAGGGAATTTTCTCTCTTATCTTCTGACAGTATTTATGGAACTTAAAAACCTCTGATAAATCACGGCAGTATTTATTATGAGGATTGGTTTTAAAACCAAGGTTTTTCAACACTTTATGCTTATCTTCATGAGCAGAAAAGGCCCGATCTCTTGTTAAGCTTTCAGCAGTTCTAACAGAGGACGGGCCTCTGTTTTCTATAATATCATAAATAAAAGAATCTAATTTGCGCAAGGCAGTAACTTTTGGATCTAACTGCCGGACTGAACCTGCTGCCAGATTTCTGGGATTGGCATAAGTTGGAAGACCCGCTTTTTGCTGCCCCTTATTTATCTTTTCAAATTCTTTCTTTGAAATAAAAACTTCCCCTCGAACAACTAACTCTTCGGAGGCCCGACCGGAGGCCCGACCTCCGTCAGCTGACGGAGAGCGGGTCTCCTCTATTCTTAATGGGATAGCTTCTATTGTTTTCAAATTATGAGTAATATCTTCCCCTATGGTTCCATCCCCTCTTGTAGAGCCAACTTTCAAAACACCGCGTTCATATATCAGCTCAATTGCCAAACCATCTATTTTTAATTCACAATAAAAATTTATTTCAGATTTTTCTTTATCGCTCAAAAGTTTTGAAATTCTTTCTATCCAATCCTTCATATCCTTTTCAGAAAAGGCATCGTTAAAAGAAAGCATCTGTTCAGAGTGCCTTACTTTCTTAAACCTCTTCAATGGTTTTCCTCCAACTCTTTGGGTTGGAGAATCCGCAGTAATAAACTCTGGGAATTTTTGCTCTAAATCAAAAAGCTCTTTCTTCAAAGAATCAAGAGCTGCATCAGAAACTTCCTGCCGATCAAGAACGTGATATAAGTAGCGGTGGTAACTGATGAGTTTTTTGAGCTTTTTCAGCCTACGGCTGACCAGCCGAAGGCTGGTAACACGCTGATGCGTCTGCTGTTTGGTCATTGTTTTAAATTGAAAATTCTAGTAAGAAACTTGAATTGCTCTCTGAGTTCCTTTATAAATTCCAACAGAACTAATACAAAAATTAGCAGCATTACAATTTGATCCAGGTAAAAACACTTTAATTTCGTAACTAGCACCGTTGTCTAATTCTCCAGAAGTTCCATCAAGGGGGATGGGACTTCCTCGCTGCACCAATACTTTCTCAATTCCGGTATCAGCTGCGTAAAAAGCGATTACTGAATTTTCTATTCCTTTCATCATCTTTAGCTGTCCCAGTAAAATTCCGCTCATACCTAAAACAATAGACAGAAGAATAACCATTATCATTATTGATAGATAGAGAGAAACTCCTTGTTGACCCTTCACCTTTTTTAGAAGGAAGATGAAGGGTTGAAAAAATTTAGACATATGATTTTGGGCTTAGTTATATTATAATTATAACATATGATAGAAATTGATGGAAATTATTTAGAGTCGGGCGGCCAAATACTGCGCACCTCTATTGCTCTTTCGGCAATAACTAAAAAACCCTGCCATGTTTTTAATATCCGTTATAACCGCCCCAAACAAGGTTTGATGCCCCAACATCTCTTGGGGATTCAAAATGTTGCTAAACTTTGCAACGGCTATTTAGAAGGTGATAAAATTGGCTCAAAAGAAATTAAATTTCATCCGGGAGAAATCACAGCTAAAGATCTTCATATAAGAATTGAAACAGCAGCTTCCATTACCTTGCTTTTACAATCTCTCTTGCCAGTTTCCCTTTTCGCTGAAAACTCCATAAAGATTCACCTTCACGGCGGAGGAAGCGATGTTCCCTTTTCGCCGACTTTTGATTATTTTCGGCTTGTCTTTCTGAAAATTTTAGAAAAAATGGAAGCCAAAATTGAAGTTAAGATTCTGAAACGAGGATATTATCCTTCAGGAGGAGGAGAAATCAATGTAGAAGTTTTTCCATCAAAATTAAAATCTATAAAACTTTCTAAAAGGGGCCAGCTCCAAAAAATTTTAATAGTCTCTGGAGCTTCAGAATTTTTAAAAAAGAAAAAAGTTGCCGAAAGGCAACTGTCTGGAGTAAGAGAAATCTTAGGGAAATTAAAACTGCCTATTGAAGAAAGAGTTGAGTATTATCAAACCGATTGTCCGGGAAGCCAGATCTGCTTGATTGCCGAGTTTGAGAATACAGTAATTGGAATTGATAATTTGGGAAAACTTGGAAAACCGGCAGAAGACGTTGGAAAAGAGGCAGCTTTAGAATTTCTGAAAGAAGGAGAGAGAAGGACCTGCTTAGATAAATACATGGCAGATCAGATTTTACCCTATTTGGCTCTAACAGAAAAAAAATCGGAAGTTACTGTTTCAGAAATTACTAATCACTGCAAAACAAATATCTGGGCAATTGAAAAATTTCTAAATGGGTTTGAGATTACAAATAATTTAATCTCATGGACTCCTAACCCCGTAGAGAAAATTTGACCCAGTAGAAGAGCATAGCTCTCTATTGGACTTGTCCCGTAGATAGCTTCGCTGTTCTACGGGGCTGCCGTCAGCAATTAGATTTTCAGAGAAAATTTTGTCAAATTTCTTCTACGGGGCTAAGTAAAAAAATTAAGCATCAAAGAAGCAACTAAAAAATAAATCATCAAACTTAAAACATCGCAAATGATTGTTCCGAAAGGTCCAGAACCTACAGCTGGATCTTTTTTTAATTTTTGCAAAATCCAGGGAATAAAAACTCCAATTAAAATAGTCGTCAAAATAGCTAAAAACAAAGAGACCCCTAAAATAATTCCAATAAAATATGGGGCGCTAAACAAAGAAACAGATAGAAGAAAAAGCAGTCCGCCCAAAACCAAAGCTATTAAAAAACCTGTCTTAATTTCTCTAAGAAGATATTTTTTTATCTCAAGCCGACTATTTAAAGTTAAATTTCTAATAAACAAAGTTTGGGTTTGGACGCTAACAGCGCCGCTAACATAAACAATTAACGGAATGAAGGCGGCTAAAATGAAATGGGACTTTAACGGAGCTTCAAAAAAACCAATAATTCTGGCAGCAAAAATTCCCCCCAAAAGACCAAAAATCAACCAGGGAATTCTGACTTTAGCTAAAAATAAAGAGGAGCCCGTTGAGATTTTTCTCAATGGACTATGAATGCCGGCTGCCTTTAGAAAATCCTCAACATTTTCTGAATGAAGAATGTCTAAAATAATATCCGAAGGAACAACTCCTAAAAATTTGCCTTCTTTATCTACCACTGGAATGGATTTAAGATTATTCTTAAAAGCTAAAATTGCTATTCTTTCTTGGTCGGCATGAGGCCTTACTTTAACAATTTCCTTTTGCATTATTTCTTTTATTTTTGTTTTTTCAGGTCTGCGAAAAACTTCTTTTATAGAAAATACCCCAACTAATTTTTTCCCTTTATTAACAACATAAACATAATTAATAGTTTCCAGCTTTTTCATTTTTTCAAAGAGCATTTTTTTAACATCTAAAACACACCCTTCAGGAGAAATGAGAGGAACAGCTACAATCATTTTTCTTCCAGCAGATTCATTTGGAAATTTTTTATTATTCATGTCATCAACGAATAACGAATCTAATACGAATTTACGAATCGAAATTTATAATTCGTTTAAATTTTAAATCACTTAGACCAAAATTAGCAATAATTCCTAATTTCAAATGTTTTCCCTTTAAATAAGATAGGACTTGATCTATGTGTTTTTTAGAAAATCTATCACCTTTTTTAATTTCTAAGATTACTTTATTATCAATCAAAAAATCTAAATAGTAAATACCAACTTTTTGTCCTTGAAAAGTTACCGGAGTATAAGCCTGCTCTTGAAAAGACAAATTATATTTTTTTAACATCTCTGCTATTGCTCTTTGATAACATTTTTCATGATACCCAGACCCCAAATTATTATAAACCTCAAATAAAATTCCAACAATCTTATAACTCAAATCAGGATGAATTAAATCTTTTCTTTTTAAATTTTTATTCATGAATATTCGTAATTCGTAAATTCGTAAAAAGATTCGCTATTCGCTGATTAGAACAATATTCCTTGTTTTGACAGAGCTTTTTGTTCCCCTTGGGAAAAAATCCTTATTTTGCCAAAAACCCCATCATATCCCGGCTCCATATGAACTTTTCCCTCTCTAACTCTTTTAATTCCTTTTGCAATCCCGGGCAAAGCAGATGTTTGCAAATCTTGATAAGAAGTATTTAATAAAATATTGAACTCATTTCCAAATTTTTTAATTAAATTCTGGTACTCCTTAGCAACCCGTTTCGTAGCTGGCGTCTGCCCTACGACTTGGGCAATTATTTCTACTAAAGGAACAATGCTCTTAAATGGAATTGCCTCTTTCGGCCGCAGTCCTTCCTCTCGGTCCGCTAATTCCTCCGCCCTATTTAAAACACCCACTGTTAGCGGCTTGCCGCAATTTGGACAGACATTATTGTATTTTTTGGATTCTTTCGGAGACAGCCTTATTTCGCAAGCCCGATGACCATCATAGTAATACTTTCCTTCCTGAGGAAAAAATTCAATTGTGTAAAGAAATTTTCTCGCCCCGTTAGAAATTTGATTTCTAACGGGGTGAAGATTTTCTCCTTTGATTACTTCAACAATCGCTGGATAAGATAGCTCAGTATCAAAAACATTTGCCTCCCTGCCCAGTTTGGCTGGGCTGTGAGCATCCGAATTGCTTATTAAAGCAACTTTATCTAGGTCAGATAGCCGCCAAAGCATCGGGCAGTCCGCGGAAAGCCCAGTCTCTATCGCAAAAATATGTTTTGTATAATCTTCGAAGCACTCTTTGAGAGAATCAAATCCCGACTTGGAACCAAAAATACCAAACCATGGCGTTAAACAATGCGCTGGAACAACTAGACACTCTGAAGAAGCATCCAAAACAATCTTTGCTAATTCTTTAGCATCCAAACCCAAAATCGGTCTGCCGTCGGCTTTCAAATTTCCAATCAAGCCAAGATGGGTATTTATTTTCTCAACTGTTTCAAAATCAGGAGCAAAAATTAAAATATGAATTTTCCGCACTCTTCCTTGCTTTGAATAAATACAGCTAATTTCAGAAGTTAAAATAAAGCGAGTCTCACTGTTTTTCAATTTAAACAAACCCCGCTCAGCGGGGTGAAGTTTTTCTTTTAGGTTTTTTAGCCATTCTGGATGAGTGAAATCTCCAGTTCCTAAAACTTTTATCCCTTTTATCTTCGCCCACTTATCTAAGTTTTCTAAATCCATATCTTTGCTGGTAGCTCTGGAATATTTGGAATGAATATGAAAATCAGCGATAAACTGCATTATTTCATCTTAACACTTTGTAAATAAATTTAAAATCACGAAAAATTGCCGAAAAAGCTTGCCCTCACACCATAACGAGGAAAAATCTCTTCTTAATTTTTTTAATTCAAGATTATATATTTATACCTTGGCGAATCTCAGCCTTCGGCTGACCAGCCGCAGGCTGGAAGGTTCCCCCGCTTAGCGGGGGGTTCTTATATTATTATATTCACGTAATTTAAGCCTAGAAAATAAATTAACTTAATTAAAATCTGTTGCGAGATTTTTAAAAATTAATTCCTCATTTGGTGTGAAGGCTTGACAGAAAGTTCTGAATTCTTATAATAAGATTATAGTATATAAAATGAATAAAAAGAAAAAGGTCGGAAAAATTAAAAAGATAGAATTAAATTTATGATCAACGACAAATTATATCCTAACTTTATTTCTCAAGAAGAACCTGAAACTCCAGAAACACCTAAAGAAGGTGAAACACCTGAAGAGGGTGAAACACCTAAAGAAGGTGGAACACCTGAAGAGGGTGAAACACCTAAAGAAGGCGGAACACCTGAAGAAGGTGGAACAGCTGAAGAGGGTGGAGAAACACCAGAAGCTCCGAAAGAAGAAGGTTCAGAGGTTTAAGGTAAGTTAAAATCTTTTACAATCAAAAACCCCCAGCCTCGGCGGGGGGTTTTTGATTGTAAGGACAATTAATACAATGAGGGCTTTGCGACACTAATTTTATAAAGATTTTCCAAGAAATCCCCACCAGCATAACCAAGAATAAAAGCCAGAGCCGGCGTAAGAGATTCCAGGCCCAAAAAAGTAACCCCGGTTTCTTTTACGGCTACGGCAGTAAGAAGACCGACAATTCCAGATAAAAACATCATAAATACAAAATAAGAGAGTTTGAACTCTACATTTTTGTAAGAGAACTGATGCTTTATAAACCCCACCAATCCCCTTAAGGCTCCTCCACCGAAACCCGCGATAAAGATAAAGAGATACATATATTTTTGACTATGACTTATGACTATAACTTATGACTATGACTTATGACTATAACTTATGACTATAACTTATGACACAATTTTGTCATTGTCATTGGTCATTGCCATTGTAATCTTAGTATCTTATCTCAAAACTATCAAATTCGCCTTGATATTCCTCTTCTTTTATTTCAATACTCTCGACCTTGGCGAAGAACGGACCTCTTTTTGCCAATTCTATTAGTTTTTCCACTTTTTCCTTTTCTCCCTCTAAGACCGCTTCAACTCTGCCATCGGAAAGATTTTGGACAAAGCCGTAAAGCCCAAGTTTTCTGGCTTTCCTGCGAGTTTCAGCCCTGAATAAAACCCCCTGAACTCTTCCCGAAATAAAAATATGGACCCTGATTTTGTTATTATCATTAGTCATTGTCTATTTCAAGATTATATATTTATATACCCTAGCGAATCTCGGCCTTCGGCTGACCAGCCGCAGGCTGGAAGGTTCCCCCGTTAAGCGGGGGGTTCTTATTTCAAGATTATATGTTTATACATTAGCGAATCAAGGTTCTGCCGAGCGTTTAGCGAGGCAGGTTCTTATAATTTTAATTTCCTTTGCCTAAAAATCTTGGCAACCTCTTCAGCTATTTTTTTACCGGCTTTAGTTAAAACAAAGAAGGTCTTGGGGTTCCCGGTGATTAATTTTCTTTTTCTAAGCGACCTTAACGGCCTGTCAAGCTTACGGGAATCCGGCCACTTAGGAAAGCCGATAAAGGAAAAGCCCTTAGGAAATAAAATAAAACACTCTTTTATCAACTCCTCAAAGGTGCATTTTTCTTTTTTTTCTGCTACTGAAAAAATACTGAAAAGAATCAATTCATTAAGAGAGACCCTTCGGTATAGCTCTTGGTCAAAAGATTTCTTTTTCATTGATAATTAAAAGCGGCATATGTTATCATTTTACTATAAAAAATTGACTAACTCAAGAATAATTCCCAAAACAAAAATTCCTGATAGGAGATAGAGAACAGGGTTTATCCCCCACCCCCCACTTTTAAATAAAAGGTGGGGGGCTGGGGACTTTTTTTTCAAAAACCCTTGATACAAAAAAACAATAATTATTCCTTCCATTCCAAGAGCTATTGCGCCGGTAAAGCTTATTACCCCAATAAACTCTCTGACCCCCAAAAGAAAAAGAATTAAGGGCAAGAAACAGGTTAAAAGCCAGGCAAAGTTTTTGGGAAAGCCAAAATCATACCAAAGTGCTTTTTTTAAAGTTAGAGCAAGGCTAATAAAAGAAGTAAAACAAGCAATTATCCCGAAAATAAAACCCAATTTAATAATATTTTTACTCAGGACCCCTCCTAATCCGGAAATTGCTTCCTCAGAGGTGCCAGGTCCCGCTGATCCAAGAATTATAAAAATAAATAAAAGATAAATAATAGCGGCGAAAAAAATTCCCAAAAATAATACTTTTCTGAAATCAGCGCGAATTTCTTTTATCCCCCTTGTTTTTAGGGAAAGCATTTCTTTAATTTCGGGAACCAAGGAAG
>SDBV01009384.1_pt1 | contig 13019 bp, 6 predicted proteins | sample 2277081 | NCBI WGS metagenome assembly SDBV01 (sample SAMN10402039, study PRJNA504765) | marine sediment metagenome | isolation source: marine sediment core GS10_PC15, 223 cmbsf | place: Arctic Ocean: Southern Knipovich Ridge | collected 2010
AGCTTTATCAGCTCCAATACCACCTCCGGATCCGGCCCGAGGTTCAGCTCGATCTTGTCGCCGATCGGTACGTACTTGATGTTCTGGGCGGCCAGGAAGCTGAGTCCGGCGTGGTCGATCTAAACTCCGCGCCTGGACAGTCGGCTCACTCGGAAACTCCAGCCTGGATCGAACTGCGGCACGGGCAAAGACCGCGGATTGTCCGTGCCGACGGCCTCATACTCGGCACGTTCATCATGGTTGCTCACTCTTGACAATCCGCAACGCCCAATCGCCGGGGCCGGGAGCCGTGAATTTCCGCCGGCCACCACCCGCGCGATGCCTGCCTTGGAAACTCCCGTTGCGCCCATTTGCCGGATTCCACCAGGCAGCTTCGTAACCCGTCCTCGCGGCAAGCTCCACGCCCACGCTTCCGCCCGCCGGCAGGTACAGCGCGTAGGCCACTCCCGGCCGGGCCAGGCAAAACGCCTTGCCCGAGGTGACCAGGTCATTGCGCGGCTGCATTTCCCAAAAGGGAACCGATTCCATGAAGGCCCTGGTGCCGCCCAACTCGGTCCAGACCGGCTCCCAAGCCCCCAGCGGCCGGTCGTACGGCTGGCGAACGTGGGCCTCCCAGACCCCGCCGCCAAGGTACGCGCTCCACCAGGCTTTGCGGTTCTCTTCCGGGCGGCCCTCATCAAAGCCGACCATCAGCACGCGCTTCCGGCGGCTGCGACATCGATCGATCCAATCCAGCGTGAGTTTGTTGTGACGCAGGGCATCGCCGCCGTTGGTCTGGATCGAGGTAAAATCCACCTGCGAAGCATCGATGTAGTCGTCGTTCGGTGAGTTCACGTTGTGGATGCCGCGGGGATGGTCGTAGGCGTCGATCTCGTCGAGCTGCCGCATGTAGTCCAGCGCAGCGGAGAGGCGATAGTTCTCGTTGTGTTCCTCGTTGAAGTTGAAAATCAGCGCCGGCAAGTCGCCGAACCGCGCGATAAGCTCGCGATAGTATCGCGGATGGTCGTACCCCTTCCAGGCGCTGTCGTCTTCGAGCACCAGATACGTCACCACCCCCTGGGCTTGCATGTGCTCGAACAGTTCGCGCCATTGGCCCAGCTTGGCGACGTCGAAGCGGCTCTGCGTGCCGCCGTTGGCCCTGGCCTCCCGTCCGGTAGCGCCCAACCAGGGCCAGACGTCCTTGTCGTCGCCGTCGACGTTGTGGGTCATTACGTAGATCGAGTTGATGCCCCGCCGGGCCAGATAATCGACGGCCGCCTTTCGCTTCTGGAGCGTGTTGTAGTTTTGGTAGTTGCCCAGGAAGTTCTCCGGATCGTCGCAACCCGCCTTCAACCAGTACGGCCCGTCGCGGAACTTCAGATAGCGGATTCCGTTGGCCGCGGTTGCGACCGCTTCCAGCCGGCCCCATCGATAGAAGTCTGGTGCGTCGGCCGCGGGGTCGGTGACGGTGAACGAACCCGTGCAACCATCCAGCCGATCGTCCCTGCTGCGCGACGCGAAACTCCACTTGCCGGTTTCGTCCGCCGCGAAACGCACCTTCCAGACGTTGCCGTTGGGTCCACCTTTCCCGTTGCCGTCGTAGAAGCCGGGAACGTCGAACGTCTTGCCGCTGGGGCTGGTGAAGACGACGTCGACGAGAATGGCAAACGGATTCGGTCGGCCGGTTGCTTGCGAGGCCGGCCCGGCCAGGGCGATTTCCACCTTGGCCCACTTGGCGAACCGGCCGAGTTCGCCCAGGCGCCTCTGCGGTGTTCGCTGGGCCGATCGCCCGTTGTCGACCTTCTTGACCGCGGCCTGCATCAGGGTCGCCGTGCGGCCGACCCGCGCGCCGCCGCACAACAGCAGCGAGACAATGATGGTTGGCGTAACACCTCGCGCAAATACAGATCTCATCAGCCGACTCTCTGCAAATCAGCAGCCATTATCGTCCTATTGCGAGCTGCCTTTCCCGGCATCGCAATCCAACAAGGCACCTGGGCCTGCGGTTTGAACCGTGATCTGGCGGTCTCTTTTTTCGCGGTTGCGCGATCCCTTTTACTATCCCCGGCGGCCCTGGAGCTTCCGACCAACATTGCACCAAGTGCTGCCCCATCTGTCAAGCCTTGGAACGAACTGGGCGGTTCAGGTCCGGGGGTTCGCGTGCCCCGGCTCTTGTTGCCCGTTTTCATCCGCGCTGAGCCGGGTGCCGAATTGACGCGGCCTCGGCCGGGCCCTACACTCGACCACACCTGTCCCCTTTTTCCCTGCCCATTTACCTCTTCCGCAACCTTTCTGCGAGGCCGAACACCATGAACGAGAGCACGTTCCGATTTCTTACCGTCACCGTCATCGCGTCGCCGATCCTGCTGGCGGCGTTGACCGGTGCCGATGCCGCCGAGAACGGCGGCCGTATCCAGCCGTGGTCGAAGAACCCCAGTTACTGGCAGTACAAAGGCCAGTCGGTGCTGCTGCTGGGCGGAAGCAAGACGGACCATATCTTTTTGCTCGATGACCTCAAAACACATCTCGGCGAGATGCAAGCGGTCGGCGCCAACTACGTACGCAATACGATGAGCCAGCGCGAGGGCAAGGATCTCAAGCCGCACCAACTGCTGCCGGACGGCAAGTTCGACCTGGACCAGTGGAACCAGAAATATTGGAAGCGCTTCCAGAACATGCTGAAGTGGACCGCCGAGCGGGAGATTATTGTGCAGATCGAGGTCTGGGACCGCTTCGACTATTCGAGAGTGAACTGGGAGACCAGCCCCTGGAAGCCAAAGAACAACGTCAACTACACCTACAAGCAGTCGGGCTTCGCCGAGCGCTACCCGGACCATCCGGGCCGCAACCGCCAGCCGTTCTTCTTCACCACGCCCGGGCAACGGAACAACAAGGTCGTGCTGCCCTATCAGCAGCGGTTCGTCGACAAGCTGCTCTCCTACTCGCTTCAGCACAACCACGTGCTGTACTGCATGGACAACGAGACCTCCGGCGAAGAGGCCTGGGGCGCCTACTGGGCCCAGTACATCCGCCGCCGCGCGACCCAAGCGGGCAAGCAGGTCTGCGTGACCGAGATGTGGGACGCCTGGGATCTGAAGGACCCCGTGCACCGGCGCACGCTCGATCATCCCCAGCGCTACAATTTCGCCGACGTCTCGCAAAACAATCAGAAGAAGGGGCAGGTACATTGGGACAACTTTCAGTGGGCCCGGGCCCGCATAGCGAAGAAGCCCCGGCCGATCAACACGGTGAAGACCTACGGGGCGGACGGCGGGCGGTTCGGCAACAACCAGGACGGGCTGGAGCGCTGGTGGCGCCACGTCATCGGCGGGGCGGCCTCGGCCCGGTTCCATCGCCCCGATTCGGGCCTGGGGCTGTCGAAGCCCGCGGCCGCCTCGATCCGGTCTGCCCGGATGTTGGAGTCGCTCGTCAAGCTCTGGGACGTCGAACCCGCCAGCGGGCTGCTGAGCGACGCTGCGAAGAACGAAGCCTTTCTGGCCGCCCGGCCGGGCCGGGCCTACGCCCTCTATTTCCCGAAAGGTGGCTCGGTGGGGCTGGACTTGAAGAAGGCACGGGGAAGCTTCGAGGTCCGCTGGATCGACGTCAATGCCGGCAAGTGGGGAAAACGCGAAACGATCAGCGGCGGCCGAATCGCGGCCATCCGCGCGCCGGGCAGCGGACACTGGGTGGCGGCCATCCTGAAGAGTGAAGACTGAAGGCCGGCGCGTGGTACGCCCAGCGCGAAGGCCAGCCACAACGCAAACGGATCGACGTATCCCAGCAGCTCGGTGTCGCGTGGCTGGAGTTGTGGGCCGGTAAATGGACGCTGCGCAGATGAGCCGCCGATACTGTCCGGATATGAGAGGGCAACCGATGAGAAGTCTGCTTCGTCTGAAGTGGCTGGGCGCTGCTGCGTTGGTTGTCGTCCTGCGTCTCGCTACGGCACCGGCGAGTACAACGGCAGCGGGCTGCTGATCTACCGCGGAGAGCCGATGGGCCTGTCTTATCCGGTGCCCAGCATCCGGTTGAAGGCCCAACGGCGGGGCTTTCAAGACTACGAATACTTCTGGCTCCTTCAGCGGGCAGGCGGGCGCGAACAGGCCGATCGCCTGGTCGATTCGATCGTGCACGGCGTCCCCTTCGGTGCGGCGGCAGTGGGCAACACCGAGATCTGGAAAAACGACCCCCAGGCATGGGACTCCGTTCGGCTGCGTGCCGGCGAGCTCCTTGACGCCGATCATTGATTGCTCTGTCACCATTCGGCGATTCTTGCGTCCATGCCGAAGCCAACGAAACTCGTTGACTTTCTCCGCTTCGTCACGACCGATACTCCCGCCGCAGTATGGCACGCTCGAGAGCTGGTCGGCGTGGCAGTTCCACGATCGAGCGGGCGAGGGCTTCGTTCAGGCGTTCCGCGCTGGCTCCTCCCAACGAACCCGCGCCGTCATTGTTGAGGGGCTCGATCGGAAGAGTCGCTATCAGCTCACCGATCCCTACACCGGCGAGGCCTTCCAGTCCCACGGCGCGGAGCTGACCTCCCGGGGCCTCCGTCGGATCTGCCGCCGCTATTCTTGCGGGTGCTGGTTTATCGCAACAGCCGGTAGTGCCGAGTTGTCGAGGCAGCGGGCCGGTCGGGATTGGTCTGTGTCGGCCAGGCCCCCGTGAGTTGTACCCGCCACGGCGACGTAGCACGTTCGGTCGATTTGGCCCAGAACGATCCTTTTGACGCTCATAATGCGTCATTTAGCTCTATTGTGTCGATGTCTGTATTGACAAATGAGCCACTTGTCGTATGATAGTCTTAGAATACAGGCGATTTGGAGATTTCCCAAATGATGCAGACGATTGACGCAGCTCGCCTTAGGGCCCTCGTCGAGTCACAAGGTATTGGCAAATCAGAACTTGCGAGAAAGTCGGCTGTCTCACGAGCACAGCTTGGCCGGATCCTCGGGGGCAATCAAGATCGGGTTCGCCAAAGCACGCTGGACAAGCTTGCGCAGGCTTTAGGCGTCGACCCTACTGAGCTCGCGACGGGCGGGACACTCACGAAATTCAGCGAGCTGCTGGCGAGGCAGTATGGATACATCGACTTCCGGGGGCTAGGTATGCCCCGCATGCAGCGGCAGCCCCTTCAAAACGTGTTTGTCGATCTATCTGTGCGGGAAGAAGAAGAGGAGGAAGCCAGCCGGGCCGAATGCCCGGATGGACGGACCGCGACTCGCTATTGGGAAAAGCCCCCTGCCCAGCCTGTCCCCGCAACTCAGTGCGTGAGAACCTACGATCGAGTGGTCATCTTGGGGAATCCGGGGGCCGGCAAGACCACACTGCTAAGGTACCTGGCGACCGAGCATGCGGGTCAGGGGAGAGGCGACGGCGACGTGCCAGTCTATGTCAGCCTACCCGAACTATCCCGCGCCGTGGAACGTGACGAACGGGTAGAACTGCTGAAGTTTGTGGCAGCTTGCGCGGCCAACGAAGGTTGTCCCGGTGTGGAAGTGCCTCTCAGGGAGGCGCTGGAGGACGACCGGCGCCGCTGCCTGGTGTTGCTGGACGGGCTGGACGAGGTCGGGAATCTCCAGCAGAAGGAGCGGTTGATCGAGTGCATCCAATCGTTCTTGGAGCGGTATCCACGAAACCGGTTTGCGATCACGTCTCGAATCGTCGGATTCGAGTCAGCCCCCTGGGCCAATCAAGGTTTCGCAACCTTTCGGATCTTGGGCTACCGTGAACGGCAACTCCGAGACTTCGCTGAGAAGTGGACCAAGATCCTCTCTCAAAGCGAGGGCAAACCGGCCAAGGAGGTGTCCGAGAGACTGCACACGGCGATCTTCGCGAATCGGCGGGTCCGGGCGCTCGCCTCGAACCCCTTGATTCTCACCATCCTGATCCTGCTCAGCGAATCCAGGGGCGGGATGCTTCCTCGACGCCGTGTTGACTTGTATGAGAAGGTCGTGGACGTGTTTCTCGACACCTGGGAGAGCAGCAAGCGGTCTTCGGACCGGTTCGATGACACTTACAGTATTGACCTCGACGCTCGGGAGTTTCGGTGGCTGCTGTCGGATGTATCGCTGGCAATGCAGAAGGCCGAACTAACCCTGGCACCGAGGTGGTGGCTTGCGGACAAGGTAGAGGAGTACCTTCAGCAGCGGCTCGGCTTCGCCCGGGAGGAGGCCAAGGACGCATCCGATCGAATCATCCGGTACTTGTCGGAGCGAACGGGACTTGTCGAGGAGCGAGGCCCCGACCTGTTTGGCTTCTCCCATCGTACGCTTGGAGAGTACTTTGCGTCGCTGGGCGCGATCGACGAAGCGGATGCGTCAAGTTCGGGAGACGTGGCGGCCTGTCTTCGGGAGTACTATTTCCATCCTCAGTGGTCGGAAGTCGTTCGCCTGGTGGCCGCCCAGCTTACTCCTCCGCTGGCAGAGTCGCTTGTCTCATGTATTCTCGACGATCCTGATCCTGTCGGGCGTTTTCTGCATCGTGGGCAATTCCTCGCACTAAGATCTCTTTCGGACGGCACTACCGTGGCCGATCGACGCGTGACAGGAAGCATTTTCAGCTCCCTTGTGGAACTCGGAGAATCGCGGTGGCTAGGCATCACCTTGGAGGCCATTGACGTATTGGAGGGTCTGGACGGAACAAGATTGGAGAAACAGGCGAAGCAGACCGTGGCGGCAATTCTGGAGGCCGCCGGGAAAACACTCCCAGACGACGAATACGAATGCCTCTGCCAGAGAGCCTATGCGCAGGAAATCTCCGAGTCTGCCAGGGAACAGTTGCCCGAGAGTTTCAAGTCCGAAGCCGCACGGGAAGTTGCGGTGGAGGTCCGCGACAGGACTTACCATCTGGTTTACATAAACGGCGAGTTGGCCATTGCAGATCCTGACACATGGTATTCCAGCCTGTGCTCGCTGCTGGAAGACTCGAGTCAGAGCGTGGAGTTGAAGTCGACGTTGGTGCATGAACTCGGCCGGAGGATGGAGACGGACCGCCGATCCAGAATGCGCCTCCGCAAAATCCTTTGTTCCGACGAAGACGGAAGTGTGCGCGCTGCATCCGCGTTTGCACTGGCGAAGGTGACAAAAGGAAAACACAACGCAAAGCGTCTTCTGCTTCAGGTTCTGGATCAAGATGATGACACGCAGGTCCGGCGTGCCTGCGCCAGCGCACTGCAGGATGCAGCAGGGGAAGACGCGGCGGCCACGAAGCGGCTTATGGAGATCTTTGGCAGCGACGCGCCGGCGGCTGTCCGGTCCGGCGCGGCCCACGGATTGGCGAGAGCCGCGGATTCCCGGCCTCACGTTCGGGAGGCCTTGCAGCGAATGGCGGCTTGTGAGCAGGAATGTGATGAGGTGAGAGTCGCCAGCGCTCGGGCTTTGGAACCGCAGATTGGAAAGGATCAGGCCATCACGGACATCGTCAAGGGATGGGTGGATCGGCCCGCTGCTCCGATGCTTCAGCGGGTCGCGGCCCAGTTGTTGGCCGTGGCCGTGGCCAATGAGAGGCTGACATGGGACAGGGGCGTAGTCGAGAAGATCGAGCACATTCTCATGAACCTTGATGAGCCTTGCCCGTGTGCGTTGGATAGCCTCGAACAGCTAGCCAGGGCTCGGGAGATCCGCCACGGTCTTCGGTTGGAGAGCGTGCTGGTTCAGTCGCTTCGGCCCGTTGCCGAGGGCATTGAACTGGCGTTTGTGTTTGGCTCCACGGCGCGATACCGGCAGACCCAGCAGAGCGACATCGACCTGCTCGTTATCGGTGACGTCAATCTGAAAGAGCTGTCGCGGCCGCTGCGCGAAGCCGAGAAAACGCTGGGCCGGCGGATCAACCCGGCCATCTACACGCGGAGTCGCTTTCGAGAAAAGTACCAGGCAGGAGATGCGTTCCTGCTGGACGTCTATCGCCGCGAGAAGCTTCCGGTAATACAGTCCAAGGAAGGTCTGACACGAAGGGACCTGGATGATGAGCTTAGAGCAATGGTTGCGGAACAGATGGCTACAACGGGCTGAGCCGACCGTGGCCGAGATTCAGCAGTTGCTGCAGGTCGTCCAGCGAGATATCTCGGATGCCCAGGCGAAAGGGCTCAGCCCCGACGGCCGATTCCAGCACGCGTACAATGCGGCCCTGCAGCTTTGCATGATCGCGCTGCTTGCGTCCGGATATCGGCCTTCCAAGGGCCCATCGCATCATAAGCGGGCAATCGAATCCCTGCCGTGGACTTTGGGAGACACATGGTCTAAAATGACCGACCATATCGAACGCTGCTCACGGTTGCGTGGCCAGGCGATCTACGATCGCATCGACGTTGTCAGCCAGGAAGACGCGGATGATCTGTTGAACACGGCGAAGCAACTCAGAGTTGACGTCGTCAACTGGCTCGAGGCCAATCACCCGGCACTGGTGCCTCCAGCCCTGTAGTTTCTTCACACATCAGGGCCGCTGAGTTCCGCTCCACGTCCCGAACCGGTGCCTACTTCGATCTCAGATCGTTACGCCAAAGCTCCAGCGGATGGGACGCCCCGGCGTGGATGGCGCCGCCGACGTCGAGGTCTCCGTCGGCGCCGATGTCTCCGGTGACCAGGTCGTGCGATCCGGCGTCTGGCGGTTTCTGGCGAGTGAGTTGGCCGGATTGACCGGGACTGGGGCCTTGATCCTGCTGGGCCTACTGGTTGAATTCCAGCGTGGCAGAGACGGCATTGTTCGTACCGGTGAGTTCCGGCTGGTCGATAAGGCTTCGCACCACGACGTCGAACCGATGCCGTTGGCGCGTGGGCTCGAAGCGGAATCCGAACCGGGTGCGCTTGGGCGTGAAGTCCAGAGGCGCAGCCAGACTGTTGCCCACGGCACGCATCCGCTTCCTCGATGCACGCTCGGTCACCACGACCTCGTACTCTCCCGCCTCGGCGGCGCCAATGTTGTGCACCGTGACAAAGAGGAGCTTCCACTCGGGATGGTACTGAATATCTTCGGGACCGATGGCCAGGTCGGCCAACAGCGGATCGAACGGGCTGGGTTTGGATTGCGTGATCTTGATGACGTAGGTTCTGCCGGTCTTCAGATCCAGATCGACCGACTGGCCGCGCTGAGAGAGGGTGAAATCGATCCGGCCCTCTTCGCGGTCCATCTGGTCGTCGCCGTTGTTGTCCTGCCCCCAAACGGCCTTGTACCGGGCGCCCAACTCGAGCTGCCAGGGCACGAACCCCATTTTCCTTTTCTGTTGACCTTCAAACCCGAACACGTAAGCCAGGGCGGTCACGCTGGTGGGATCCGCCCCCAACACGGCTGCGGCAAAGTCGCGCCCGACGTGGCGATAGGTCAAGTGCGGCACCGGATCTGCCGGCGTCCAGCCCATCAGCAGATTGAGGATTGCCAATGAGTTGGGCACACCCACACGGTCGGTGGCCAAGGCTTCGGTGGTTACGTAAGGCATGTTGGTGCGAATCTGGGGGATATAAGGCACCGTATTCTCGACGATGCTCTTGCGATCGGCCTTGCGGACGTCCTTCCCTTGCCGTCGCGCCCTTTCATACTGAACCTGTTCCCAGAGTTGGGGAGATCCTTTCAGGACGATCGCAATCCAGTGCGGCGAGCCGGGTTTGAGCGTGTGGATTTTCGCCGTGAGGTCGCCCCCGTGCTTCAGGGCGTACTCCGCTTCGAGCCTAATCGGCTCGAGAAACTTCTCGTCGCCCGATAGCTTGTAGGCCAGATACATGATCCGCGTGCGGTATTGGTGGAACTTGGCGAACCCGTAATTGCCCTTGGCCGGGACGTCGCCCGGGTCGTACCAGGTGGGGACGTTCCGCCCGCCGATTTCGTCGGTCTGGTAGTCGACTTCGCCGGGGATGATGCCTAGCGGCTTGCCCTTGTCGGTCCGCATGGCGTCTTCCCGGAGGGCTTCGGCGTGGCGGAGCACCATTTCTTTGATCGCCGGATTATTCGTGAAACGCAGCACGGCGACCGCCGGGTTGGCGGCCCGCCAATTGATGGAAGAATCCAGATGGGAGCCCCTGGGGCCGATGCCGCTGGCGCCCAGGAAATTCGACCGCCAGTGCAAGTGGCCGCGCTGGTTCACGCCCATCCAGATCTCTTTCATCAGTTTCGCCGACCGCAAGGCACGCTCGACCCAGAGCGGACTGCCGTAGTCGACCGAGAGCATCATGGGCAGCGTCTTGCCGGTCCACTCGGCCGAGTGTTCCGTGTCGGCGGCGCCGTAGTAGAACCCGCCGACTTCGTCGATCTGGCCGCTGGCGTAAACACCCCTAAGCAGCTTACGAACGCACTGGATGCTGCGCGGCGAGGCTCCTTCGCTCACCCGGGCGACAAAGCCGAAGAAGCCCACTAGTTCCACGTCGTCGCCCCAGCCTCCGCCGATCGAGCCGTCGGCCTGTTGTTTGTTGACGGCCCACCATTGCGAAATGTCGACCAGCAGATTGTAGCCCGCGTAGAGTCCCGCCGCCCACTCCGGCGCGTCTTTGGCCCGGGCAAGATAGTCCTGGCTGATCCAGTCAGGGGAAGCCGCCAGTCGGTTATGGAGATAGAACTGAACGTACCGGTTGTCGGGAAACAGCTTCTCGATCTCCTTGAGCTTCTTCTTGCCTTCGACCGAGCACCAACACCATTGGTGTGCGTCGAGCATGATCAGGAAGCGGGCTTGCTGGATCTGGGCTTTATGGTAGACCAGGTCGCCCGGCTGGAACTGGTCGAATTCGGCCGCCGCCCTCCAGGTCGCGACCGGCCCGTTGTTCGGCGGGACCCCGCGGTATCTGAATTGGTTCAGGCCGCTCAAGAAGGTCTCGGCGGTTTCCAGCAGCTCTCTGACGTTGCCGTCGGCCTGAGGCGACGCGGCTGCCTCTTTGAGAGCCGCGACTGCGCCCTCGGTATTCTCGATCTCGTTCTCATAGTCGGGCCGGCCGGCCAGCGCCAAGAGTCCGATTCCGCGCACCAGCGGATCGGCGATACTCAGGAAGCCCTTCTCCGCCTTCCGGTATTCTCCCGAATTCAGCGCGGCAACCGATTCCCCAACGGCCCGATCGCCGGCAAGGCTCTCGGCTGCCTCGAGATCGAGCGTCTGGGGGTCCATGCTCAGTGGCAGTTGTTTCTCCGGATAGACTTCCAGGCCCATCAGGCTGATCTTGCTCAACGGGCCACCGATGTCCTGAAACGGCGCCGCTTCGGGTCCCAGCGGAACGCCCTTGAAGCGAGAATGTGGCCGTTCGTTCGGCCCCTTGGCTCTTTCGATCTTCATCAGGCGCCGGAATTCGGCATCGTCGCCTCTGAAATCCAAGACGAGCCCGCGATCCCCCACGTCGACGGAAAACCGGACTCGCTTATAGTAGCCGGAAGCCTTGTGGAGCCGCCCGCGGAAGAGCCAGAGTCGAGCGTCCACCTTCTGGCAAACCAGCCGGCCGTTGGCATGGACGTCGATGCTGTAACGGGGTTCGGTCAAATGGCCGACCGTGACCTCGACGCGGTACTTGCCCTCGGGCAGATCGATCCTGAACGAGAACGGCCGCTGGCTCTCGACCCCGTCGTGCCGGAAATCGTTGGTGATCTCGTGAAAGAAATGGACCGGATCGGCGTGCCACCAGTAGGTCCTGCGCGGGGCCGGCTTCCCGGCAGTGTAATCTTCCGGAGCACCGGCCAACCATCCGTAACCGCGCCGGGGGGAGTAGGCAGCCGAGGCGTCAAGGCCCCTGTAGCCTTCGGCCACCGGGGAGTCCGCGGGGCCGAAGTCAAAACGATATTCACCTGCCGCCTTGGCAGGCGGGGCCAGCAGAACGGTCAGAACTGTTGCGATCAAAGACGGTTGCATGTCGACCTCCTATGAACTCTGGCCTGCTTCGACGATTTCCGCGTCAACAGGGCACGAAACGTCAGGCCCCTTGGGCGGACGTACACGGCGGTCTTCTCGCAGGGCCTGCCGTTTGGGAGGGGATAGACGAGAATCACGTCGCCCGGTTTGGCTTTCGCGTTGGCCTCTTCGCTCCGCGCAAAGGCCTTTCCCGGTCCCACCTCCACGGTCGCCGCAACGGCCGGTCCGGCAAAGATGCACACGAGTCCGGCCGTCGGAGCGAGGAAAACCGAATTTGCCCGCTGGGGCGCGATCGACCATTCTCTTGCCCCCCGGTTGTCTCTATCCCGGCGTGGCCGGAGTCTCCGCCACCCAGAGCATACTCCACCTCCTGCGGCCCTGCAATAGTCCCGTCTGAAAGAGCCACGGATTGATCGTCGCGCGGGACCCGTTCGATTCGCGCCACGTGCTTGCGGACTATATCGAACAACTTAATTCCGCCGAACATCGCATCTCCCGGTAGGGCAACCGCCGTCTGTGCGCCACGTTCGCCGATCACGAGTCTGAGATCTCAGAAAATCAACTGGCGTCCCTTTTGACGCCAAAAAACGTTTGTTGCTAGTAGCAGCGGGCGGTGTTATCGTCGGTCTTCAAGGCCGCCAGTTTCGCTCGCGGCCACAGGATTCCCGGCCTTGCTGTGCCTGATTGCGTACCGTCTTCGTCGCAGGCAGGCGTTGCAGTCACCTTATCCAGATGGATGTCCCGCTGCAACCGGGATCACATGGAAACATCCTGGTTGGGGTCAAGCAGGTGCAAAGACCATATATGGTGTCTCAAGTAGAAGTAGGTAATGCCAATTCACAACGTCAACCGGCGAACTCGTGATGGCGGGTTTCATTTCCGATGGTCGGTTCTGCCGGTCCGGCTTGTTTCTGGACGCATTGTGCAACCAACGATAGAAGCGATTTCCGGTCGATGGGCTTGGTTACGTAGTCGTCGCAGCCGGCATCGAGGCATTTCTGACGGTCTTCCTTCATGGCATGTGCCGTCAGCGCGATGATTGGATTGTGGTAGCCCTCTCGCCGCAGTCGCCGGGTGGCTTCGTATCCGTCCATCACCGGCATCTGCATGTCCATCAGGATGACATCGAAGGGTTCTTTTTCGTCGCCATGCCGCCGCCCCCGCCCGGGAAAGGTGGTTAGCGCCTTCTCGACGGCGATCTTCCCATTCTCGGCCAGCGTAACATCAG
>SDBV01009385.1_pt1 | contig 13018 bp, 12 predicted proteins | sample 2277081 | NCBI WGS metagenome assembly SDBV01 (sample SAMN10402039, study PRJNA504765) | marine sediment metagenome | isolation source: marine sediment core GS10_PC15, 223 cmbsf | place: Arctic Ocean: Southern Knipovich Ridge | collected 2010
GCTCGCCACAGCGCCCGGCCGAATCGCGTTCGTGCTCCTACGGACCGATGGTTCACCTCCGGTTGCTCTCCACCCCGCCTCGCGGCGACGCAGTTACCTTCAGTTACAGGCCGGAGAGCGCAGGCCTGGAGAGGACTTACACCTCCCGGATCGAGTACACTCTCAGGCGCACTAGCGCTGGACCTCCGAGTCCAGCGTGGCTGAAAAACCGTAGCGCTGGACCTCCGAGTCCAGCATGGCTGAAAAACCGTAGCGCTGGACCTCCGAGTCCGGCGTCGATCGGTCAGTAGTGAAGGATCTCGCCCGTGGAGCGTGCCGCCAAAATCCTGGTGATCGGTTACGGCAACCCGGGCCGCCGGGATGACGGCTTGGGACCCGCCCTGGCCGCGGCTTTGGAGGAGCTGGCGTTGCCGGACGTGACGATCGATTCCGACTACCAGCTTTCGGTCGAGCACGCGCACGCCGTGGCCGAACATGATGTCGTTGTGTTCATCGACGCGGCGTGCGAAGGGCCGGCGCCGTTTTCTTTTCGGCGGTTGCGGCCGGAATCGTCGCTCAGCTTCAGCACGCACAGCGTCCGCGCGGAGGCCGTGCTGGGTCTATGTGAGGAGCTGTTCGGCAGGTCGGTGCCCGGGTACGTGCTGGCGATCCGCGGTTACGAGTTTGACAAGTTTGGCGAGAGTCTGTCGGACAATGCTCGAGAGAGTTTCGCCGCCGCCCTGGCGTTCATGCGACCCATTCTACGAGACCGTACTTTCTGCGAGAGTGTCACCGACGCCGATCACGCCGCGGCCGGGGCGGCACCGGACAACGGGAACCAGCGATGCAAGACGGAAAACACGTAATTCTCTGTGTTGATGACGATCAGGACCTGCTCGACGCGCTGCGCCTGGTGCTGGAAAAGAACGGCTACGCCATGGTCGGGGCGCGCAGCGGGGAAGAGGGTTTGCGCAGGTACCAAGAGTGCGCGCCCGATCTGATCATCGTGGACCTCATGATGGAAGAGGTCGACGCGGGTACCAGTCTGGTCAAAACCCTGAAAGCCGAGGGCAACACCAAGCCGGTGTACCTGCTCAGCTCGGTCGGCGACAACCTGAACCTGAACATCGATTACACCGAGTTGGGCCTCAGCGGCGTGTTTCAGAAGCCGATTGACAACACGCACTTGTTGACCGTCCTGAAGACGAAGCTGAAGTAGAGCCCGCCGGGTGCGGTGCGGCCCAGAATCCGATGGTGGTCCGGCGCGCGTGATCGCGTGACTGCCGGGCCGGCTCCTGACGAGGATCTCAGCGGCCGTTCGCCTTGACCGCCTGGGACACGCTCGTCGAGAATGCACATCGTGTGATAGAGTCCTGCGCATACCTGAGGGCCTGACATGAACCTCGACATCATTGTGCGCGGCGGGCGGCTGGTCACGGCGAGTGAGACGACGCGCGCCGACCTGGGAATCCGCGGCGAGCGCATCGTCGCGATCGGTGACGAGCTCGCCAAGACGCACGGCAACGGCGCGAAGATCATCGATGCGCGGGGCCGTTACGTGATCCCCGGCGGCGTCGACGCGCACGTCCATCTGGCGCTGCCATTCTGCGGGACCGTTTCCGCGGACGACTACGATTCCGGGACGCGGGCGGCGGCCTGCGGCGGGGTCACCACGCTGATCGACTTCGCGATTCCGTATGGCAAAGAAACGCTGCGACAAGCCGTGGACAACTGGCACGCCCGCGCGGCGGGCAAGGCCTGTGTCGACTACTCATTCCACGTGGCGATCACGAATTGGGAGCGCCAGAAGAAGGACGTCAAGCGGCTGATTGACGAAGGCATCCCCACCTTCAAGCAGTTCATGATCTATGAACGCGAAGGCTGGCAGTCTGACGACGCGGCCATGTTCGGCGCGCTGGAGACGCTCCGCGACCTGGGCGGCATGCTCTGCGTCCACGCCGAGTCCAGCCGCGTGCTCAGCCTGCTCATCGACCGGCACCACAACCGGGCCGCGATGAAGAAGCACGGCGCGTACCTGCACACGATGACACGGCCGAACTTTGTCGAGGCCGAGGCGATCCAGCGCGCTATCCAGTGGACCCGCGTTACCGGCGGCCGTTTGTTCATCGTACACATGAGCACCGGCGACGGCGCCGATCTGGTCAAACAGGCCCAGGAAGAAGGCGTCCACGTGCTCGCCGAGACCTGCGCGCAGTACCTGGCCCTCGACGACAGCGTGTTCGCCAAGAAGGACGGCCACCTGTACGCCACGTGTCCGCAGGTGAAGAAGCCGCGCGATCAGAAGCGGCTGTGGCAAGGGCTTGCCAGTGGTGAGGTCTGCTCTATCTCGACCGACACGTGTACGTTCACCCGCAAGCAGAAGGCCATGTGGAAGGGCGACTGGACCAAGATCCCCATGGGCATGCCGGGCCTCGAGACGATGTTGCCGGTCGTTTACACACTGGGCGTGCGCAAGGGCCGGCTCACGATCAACCAGTTCGTCGACAAGTGCTGCACGGCGCCGGCCAAGATCATGGGGCTCTATCCGCGCAAGGGTACGCTGCGGATCGGCAGCGACGCCGACCTGGCCATCATTCACCCGACCAAGACGCGCCAGGTGGATTGGCGAAAGATGCAGACCAATTGCGATTGGAGCCCGTACCAGGGCTGGAGCCTGGCCGGTTTCGCGGAGCACACCTTCTGCCGCGGCGAGCAGATCGTGAACAACTATAAGTTCTGTGGCCGCAATGGGTTCGGGCAGTTCGTACCCCGTGCGAACGTGGGGCGGCCGTAATCACAGGTCTGTAAGTATTTGTGTGTCAGTCAGTTATGTGATTTGTCCCGTAGCCGTCGCTTAGCTCTCATTGTGTGGCGACTGTGTATGTTATTCAATAAATAACATACACGTGGTGAATGCTATTGACTGATTAACAAAAACCGGTACCCTGGGACGTATGCCCCGCAAGCCGCGACGAGTCTGGGAACCCAAGAACGAAGATTACCGGCGGGTTCAGCAGGAGCAGAACCCGTGGCACGAATCCGGGCGCGTTCCGTCCGCCCTGGCGCAGAGTGTGGAGCGGCCGCTTGGCCAGAACCTCTGGCGGCGCTTGCTTTCGGACGAGCCACGGCGATTTCAACTCGTGTTGGGTCCTCGGCGTGTTGGCAAGACCACGTGTCTCTACCAGACGGTGCGACATCTGTTGGACACGGGCGTCGATCCGATGCGGATCTGGTGGCTCAGGTTGGATCATCCCCTCCTGATGGAGATTCCCCTCAACGCACTGGTCCAAGTCATCGTGGATACGACGGAGGCGCGGTTCGATCAACCGGTCTTTCTGTTCCTGGACGAGCTCACGTACGCGGCGGACTGGGATTTGTGGCTCAAGACGTTCTACGATGAGCGCTGGCCGATTCGATTGGCGGGTTCTTCGAGCGCCACGGCGGCAATGAAGCGACGGCATCTCGAGAGCGGTGTCGGACGCTGGGAGGAACAGTACCTGGCGCCGTATCTGTTCCCCGAGTATCTGACTCTGATCGACAGAGGCGTGGAAGTGCCGGTTCGGCCGACACTGAGCGAGACCATCGAAGCTTGCTTGAGCGCCAGAATCAACGTCGCGCCGCTGGCCGACGCGCGACGGCGATTCGTCCTGACCGGAGGATTCCCGGAATTGCTCGCCGGCGTGGATCAATCCGAACTTGACGATGAGTCGGCGCTCCTGCAATCACAGCGGACCCTGCGCAGCGACGCCGTGGAACGAGCGATTTACAAGGATATTCCGCAAGCATTCGGCATCGACAATCCCATGTTGCTCGAGCGGGTCCTTTACACGCTTGCGGGGCAGGTTACCGGAATCATGTCGCCCAGCCGTATCTGCGCAAGTCTGGAGGGGATCACGCAGCCGACCTTCGATCGCTATGTGTCCTATCTCGTCCGAGCCTTCCTGGTTTTCACGTTGCCGAACTACTCCGGGTCGGAGGCGTCTCGACAGCGCCGTGGTCGAAAGCTCTACTTCGTGGATAGCGCCGTTCGTAACGCGGCGTTGCAGCGCGGTATCGGGCCGCTGCACGATCCGGTCGAGATGGGAGCGTTGTTGGAGAACCTCGTCGCCGGGCACCTGCACACCCTGAGCCAGCGAAGCCAGGTCCGTTTGTACCACTGGCGAGACGGCCAGCACGAGGTGGATCTGATCTACGATCATCCGACGGCGCCGCTTGCGTTCGAGGTCGCGTCTTCGCCGTCTCACAGCCGTGCTGGGCTGCGGGCGTCTGCCGAGCGATTTTCCCGTCTCGAGCGCGGTTGTTTTCTCAGTGCGCCGACCGCTGTTGCGGCTCGCCCTGAGGAAAACACTAGCGGCGTGGGCTCTATTCCGCTCGATCTTCTCCTGCTCGCGATCGGTGCGCAGGCGGAACTGCAGTTGCGGGATGCGCTCGCAGCGCCGGGCGTGCGTGATTCGGTGTGAGCGATGTGAATGCGGCGCTTCACTGCTGATGTTATGATCTGGCTGTACCCTTGCGAGGACCACAAATGGCGGACGGCCGGTCGCGGTCCAGGCCGTTGATTGCGAGACTGAAGGAGAACTTCGCCGAATTGCATCCGCCGTTGCGTGACAACGAGGCGGCGAGTGCGGCGGCGCGTTGTCTGTATTGCCACGACGCACCATGCACGCGGGCCTGTCCGACGCACATCGACGTCCCGCGCTTCATCCGCCAGATCTTGCACAACGACACACGTGGGGCCGCGAAGACGATTCTGGATGCAAACATCTTCGGCGGGTCCTGTGCGCGCGTTTGTCCCGCGGAGGTTCTTTGCGAGGGCGCCTGCGTCGAGAATACCCACCTGCAAAGACCCGTGCCGATCGGCCGCCTGCAGCGGTATGCCTGCGACGCGGCGCATGATGCGAGCCTGAGTTTCTATAGTCCCGGCGAATCGACCGGTAAACGCGTCGCCATCGTCGGCGCCGGGCCGGCCGGGCTGACCTGTGCGCACGAATTGCGCAAGCGCGGTCACGCGGTCGTCGTCTTCGAGGCACGCAACGTGGCCGGCGGGCTCAACATACTCGGCATCGCCGCCTACAAGATCACGACCGCATTCGCGAAATCGGAAGTCGCGCGGATTCTCGCAATGGGCATCAACCTGCGGCTGCGACACCCGATCGACGGCCCCAAACTGATCCGGTTGCTCGAAAACTACGACGCCGTGTTCCTGAGTGTCGGACTGGGCCCGACCGCGCCGCTCGGCATTCCCGGCGAGAACCTGCGCGGCGTCCGCGAGTCGCTCGACTTCATCTTCCAGACGCACACCAGGCCGCTGGGCAAATGTACGGTCGGCAAGCAGGTTGTCGTGATCGGCGGCGGCAACACGGCCATCGACGCTGCCAACGTCGCCGTCCGTCTCGGCGCGGAATCGGTGACTGTTGCTTATCGGCGCGATCTGGCGGCGATGCCCGCATTTCGGCACGAGTACGACCTGGCCGTCAGCAGCGGCGTGCAGTTCGCGTGGCTGACTCGGCCGGTGCGGATCATGGGCCGTGGCGGCAAGGTGACCGGCGTTCGCGTTCAACGCGTGAGGCTCGACGGGAAGGGACGCAGGGCCCGGCTCAAGCCGGTGCGAAACTCAGATTGCACCCTGCCCTGCGACATGGTGATCAAGGCCCTCGGCCAGCAACCCCTGCGCGAGCTGCTGACGGCGGTTCCACGGTTGAAACTCACCAAGGACGGCCGCGTGGCCACCAACCCGCGGACCGGCGCCACATCGGTCCCCAAGCTCTTCGCCGGCGGAGATTGCCAGAAGGACGCGTTTGAGGAGGTCGTAGCGGCGGTGGAAAGCGGCAAGATCGCGGCGGCGGGGATTGACGCGACGCTCAACACGTAGGCCCCTTCGTGCTCTGCCCGTCAGCCAGCCCAGCCCGTTCTGCAGCCTACTCTGACTCATCGGCGATCAACGGTTCGGTCTGCTCGAGCAGATTTGGAAGGTCACGCTCGACGGTCCGCCAAACCTCGTCGAGATCCACTTCGTCATAGGCGTGAATCAGCTTGCCGCGCATACCGGCGATCAGCGCCCAGGGCGGGTCGGGGTGTGCGGCGCGGAACTCGGCGGAGAGCCGCTTCACCGCCTCGCCCAGGATCAACAACTGGTGCAACACCGCAGACTGCGTCTTCTTGTCGCGCGTGAATCCGTCGACACCCATCCCGTGGACGAATGCGATCGCGAGCTTCGCCGCCTTGACGATATCCAGGATGGCGACATCATCATGCGGCATAGATCGTCCTGGCCGCCGCGAGGATTTCGCGTCTGCGGATCGGGTTGTCGCTGCGCTCGATGGCACGGCGGCTGACCAAGTCCACTGGGCGCCCGAGCAGTTCAGCCAGCTCGCTCTGCATGCAAACGTGATCGAGCAGACTCCACCGCGCCTCCAGCGCGAACGTCACCAGCAAGTCGATATCACTCTCTGTTCCGGAATCGCCGCGCAGCGCAGAACCGAACAGCGCCAGTTCGCGAATGCGCCAGCGTTGGCAGAACTCGGCGATTGCCGGACGTGACAGCGATAGTCGCACGGCCTCGTTCATCTCACTGCCATTATACCATGCGCCGGGTATGATATCACTGGGGCAGCGGTAGTGCGGCCCTCTCGCAAAAGAGTGACTGGCTGAGCAAGCGAGGTGTCCCATGGTCGATCGCGAACGCTCCACGAACGGCGACGTGGATCTCACCATCGACTTTTGCGGCGTACCGGCCCCCAACCCCTTCTGGCTCGCCAGCGGGCCGCCGAGCAATTCGGAATATCAGGTCCGCCGGGCGTTCGAGGCGGGCTGGGGTGGCGTGGTGTGGAAGACGATCAGCAATGAGCCGGTCGTCAATGTGTCGTCACGCTACGGGGCGATCGATTACGACGGGCAGAAGGTCGTCGGCCTGAACAACATCGAGCTGATCACCGACCGGACACTCGGCGACAACCTGCGCGAAATCGGCAACATCAAACGCGACTTCCCCAACCACGCCGTGTTCGTCTCGCTGATGGTCGCGTCCCAGCGTGAGGCCTGGCACGAGATCGTCAAGCAGACCGAGGACGCCGGCGCCGACGGTCTGGAGCTGAACTTCGGCTGTCCACACGGAATGAGCGAGCGCGGCATGGGCTCGGCGGTCGGCCAGGTGCCGGAGTACACCCGCATGATCACGGAGTGGGTCAAGGAGGTTGCCCGCACGCCGGTGATGGTCAAGTTGACGCCGAACATCACCGACATCCGCGCGATCGGCCGCGCGGCGAAGGAGGGCGGCGCGGACGCCATTTCGCTGATCAACACCCTCAACAGCATCATGGGGATCGACCTCGACACGCTTCATCCCCGGCCGCAGGTCCGCGGCTACGGCTCCCACGGCGGCTACTGCGGACCGGCGGTGAAGCCCATCGCGCTGCACATGGTCTCGCGCATCGCCGCCGATCCGGAGATCAGACTGCCCATCAGCGGGATTGGAGGGATTCAGGCCTGGCAGGATGCCGCCGAGCACATGCTGCTGGGCGCCACATCGGTACAGGTCTGCACGGCGGTGATGCACTACGGCTTCCGCATCGTCGATGGATTCATCAGCGGGATGAGCAACTGGATGCGGGAGAAGGGCTACACGTCGTGCCGCGATTTCATCGGCGGGTCAGCGGCGCGGATCCGCGACTGGGGCGAGCTCGACCTGAGCTACAAGGTCGTCGCCGAGATCGACCCGGACAAATGCATCAATTGCGGCGTGTGCTACATCGCCTGCGAAGACGGCTGTCACCAGTCGATCAAGCGCGAGCAAGTGTCGGAGAGGGAATTCCGCCGGCGTCATAAGACGCGCACGTTCGTCAGCGGGCCCCGGCAGTACACGCACGGTGCTGGCGCCGGCTACGTCAACGTGTACACCGTCGATCAGGACACGTGCGTGGGGTGCAATATGTGCTCGCTGGTCTGTCCGGTGGACGGCTGCATCACGATGAAGGAGGTCGACACCGGCCAGCCGCCGATGAACTGGCAGCAATACCAGGAGCTCTTGGCGGCAGGTCAGATCGAGCCGCTCGAGCCACCGGCACACACATAGCGGGCTTGGCCCGACTGGTCACCTTCGCGCGGGCCTGCTCAATATCCGCGATGATGTCCGCCTCCTCCTCGAGGCCGACCGAGAAGCGGATCAGTGCGGGTGAGATGCCGGCCTTCTTCATCTCCACGGGGCGAAGATCACGAGCGACGCGGGACTCCTGCCCTTTCGTGAACCGGACGAAGCGTTCCGGCTGACGGAAGCGGCGAGCGTCATGTTCTCCGATTGCCGCACCGGGAGGAACACGCAGCACACGTTGCTGGCGATGTTGCGGCAGGCGGTCTAGGGACGGTTGGCTGGATGCGAAGACGTGAACGCTGCCGAACGTCTGCGTGTCGATCCGGCCATACGCCGCGTCGTGGCCAAGGTGGAGTAACACGCGGGCGAGCTTTTTCCGCGTCTCGGGTTCATCGTGACCAACATGACGGACTGGTCGAAGAAGGTGGTCCGGCACGCCAAGTACGTGACGTTCCAACTGGCCGAGTTGGCCGTGCCGCGTGAGTTGTTCGCAGCGATTCCGGAGCGGATTCAGCGGTTCAGGGTGCCGCCGCCGTTGGTGCAACGTGGCTGACGCCCGCGACCGAACGAAACGCTGGTGTTTCGTGAAGCCTCACCTCTGGACAGCGGAACACCCTGCCGCTACGGTGACGGTCGGTGATCTGGAATACACTATGATAAGACGCGGACGAGGTGGGCAAGGGTATGGATGATGGCCGAGGACGTGCTGCGGGCACAATGGGAGCACGCGGATGCGGATACTCTGGTCGAAGCGCTGCCGAACGGAAGAACCCGGGTCCGCGTGATAGCGAAACGCTCAGATGTTCGCATCGCGAGACCCGTTTGCGAGACCTCATATCCACTGGATCTGATTCGTTCGGTATATGAGGTCAAGGGTCCGGCTTGGGTATGCGACGAAATACGGCGAGACGAAGACCCGGCTGCAAGTGGATTTCTCATCCGAAAGGTCGCCTTGGCCTACGCCACCGAGACGGACTTCCACGAGAAAACCCTTCTGGACTTCGGGTGTGGCGCCGGCTCGTCAACCATGAACCTCGCCCGCCTGTTCCCCACCAGCACGATCGTTGGAGTAGAGCTTGAAAGCAGCCTGCTGGACATCGCTCGACGCCGGGCAGCGCACTACGGCTACCTGAATGTCAGCTTTCATCTTTCCCTCGATGGCTGCAAACTCCCGCACCTTGAGAGCGCGTTCGACTTTATCTTCCTGTGCGCCGTGTACGAGCATCTGCTGCCGGAGGAACGGCGACAGCTCTTCCCGCAACTCTGGTCATACCTCAAACCTGGCGGCTTGTTGTTCATTCTGGAGACGCCGAACAGGTATTGGCTGATCGAAGGTCACACAACTCGCTTACCGTTCCTCAACTTTCTCCCGGATGCTCTGGTGTCGACCTTGGCCCGCAGGTTCAGCCGCAAAATCGGGCACGATGAGTCGTGGCAGCAGATGCTGCGGCGGGGAATACGCGGCGGAAGCGTGCGTGAGATTACACGCATACTCCGCCATGACGCCACGAACCTGCCGACCGTCCTGAGCCCGTGCGGGCAGGGAATCCATGACAGAATCGACCTCTGCTGGACTGGCTCAGGTCGAACGTCGTGGAAGAGAAGGCTTGTAAAGCGTCCGGTCTTGCGCGTCTTGAAGCTCATGAAGGCGATCACGAGCATTTCCCACGTGCCCGTGCTCGAGCTGGCCATCCGCAAGGGCCCCGACCGTCACGCCCGGGACTGACGCGGATCATGTGAATCAGGTCTTTATACGTTCAGACTACGCCCGGCTGGGGGAACCTGCCAGCCAAGAAACACGGCTTACATCCTGACCCCGCTTGCGACTCACTCTCGGCGTTCTGACTCCTTTCGCGGTGAACGCGGATTATTATGGAGGAATCGTGAAGGTCCGTGCTCGCAATGGACCCACCGCCCGCATTTTACGCCGCCCTCCGCCTGCTCACAATGATCGGCGCGCGCAGCGCGCCGGGGCCGGTCTAAGTGCCGGCGGTGACCGCCGTCAGACACTCATCCAGGCATTCGGTCAGGAAGTCGCCATCGGCCTTCGTGATGCACATCGGCGGCTTGATGCGGATGACGTTACCGTGGAGACCGCCCTTGCCGAGCAGGAGGCCACGATCCTTGGCCTGCTCCACCACGTCGGCGGTTTCGGCCGTGGCGGGCTCCTTCGTCTGACGATCCTTGACCAGCTCGACGCCGAGCATCAGACCCAGACCACGGACTTCGCCGATGAGCGTGTGTTTGTCCTGCAGCTCGAGCAGCTTCTGTTTCACGTAGCCGCCGACGTCCTGGGCCCGCTGCTGGATGTTCTCTTCGTCGATGATCTCCAGCGTCGCCAGACCTTGGAGCACGGAGATCGGATTGCCGCCGAACGTGTTGAAGTGCAGGCGTTGGGCCATGTGCTCGGCGATCTCGGGCCTGGTCGTGCAGGCGCCGAGCGGCGCCCCGTTGCCGATGCCCTTGGCCATTGTGACCGCGTCGGGCACGACGCCCCAGTTCTGGAAGCCCCAGTAGTGCTCGCCGGTGCGGCCAAAGCCGGTCTGCACCTCGTCGGCGATGCACAAGCCGCCGTGTCGGCGGACGATCTCATAGATGATCTCGAAATACCCGGGCGGCGGGCAAACGGTCCCACCGACGCCCTGAATTGGCTCCGCGATGAAGCATGCGACCTCGCCGCTGGTCTCGTAACGAATCACGTCCTCGACGCTGTGGGCACACTTCAGATCGCAGGCCGGATACGTCAGCCCGAACGGACAGCGGTAGCAGTAACCTGGCGGAACGTGCTTGATTCCCCCGGCGGCGGGCACCGGGTAGCGCCACGTGCCCACGGCCGTCAGGGCCATCGTGGTTTGCGAGCCGCCGTGATAGCAGTTGCGCAGGGTCAGCACGTCATGCCGCCCGGTGTGCAGCCGGGCCATGAGCAGCGCCAGGTCGTTCGCCTCGCTGCCGGAGCTGGTGAAGTAGGAGACCTTCAGATCCGAGCCGGCGGGCATGCGGCGCGCCATTTCACGCGCGTATTCGGCAATCGTCGGATGCAGGTAGATCGTCGTGGCGTGCACGAGCTTACCGACCTGCTCCCGGACGCGTTCAGTGATCTTGGGATGACAATGGCCGACCGAGACGGAGACGATGCCGGCGATCGCATCGAGATAGCGCCGGCCGGTCTCGTCCCAGAGATACTGCATGTGCCCCTCGACAATGCAGATCGGCTCTTTGTAGTAGGTCAGGATGCCGGGATTGAGATACTCACGCCGGAGGGCGAGGATCTCATCCTTGCTCGGACCGGTGTACGGTCCGGGCTGGTGGCTGCTGGCCGGCAGCGGCACACGGGCCCGCGTCGGATTACCAAGGCCGGACATACGCTCACTCCTTCGGCGAGGCGCCTTACTGGTTGTGATTCGGGAAAGCGCGACGGGCGCGTGTCCCGGTCCTGCACTTCAGGCCCGATCAAAACGGGCGCTCGGTCAGAACAAAGACCTTGTCTTGGTGCAACTTCTCGGCAGTGTCCGCGAAGCGGTCGCGAGACCTGTGAGATATCCATAGTTCAGCCTCGTGCATGAGCGCACACGCAAGATACCAACTATCGGGGGGGGGGCGATGCCTTCCTCGGTGCTGAGCTTCCAAGCGCTCTCAGCAAGGTTGTCCATTGGCTCGGCTTGAATGCCTTGGCCCCAAAGGTAAAGGAAAGCATCGACCTGTTTCTTCGCCTGCCCGGTGCTGATCTTCTCGCCCACCTTTCTGTGCGCCGACTTCATGAACTCGTAGATCAGGTGCTCTGGGGCGATCGCGACGACTGATGATCGCCCCAAGATGGCGTCAGCGAGTGGTTTCGCACGCTTGGACAAATCGAACGGGTTGTTATGATACTCCACAACCTCTGGGAAGAACGCGGGGACTATGACGGAGGCGTCCGGGACGATACGTCGGCGTGCGCGCATCAGCTTGAGGCCTCCCCTATCGGTCCAGATCGCTACGGGGGGTTGTCGCCGGCAATTCGTTTAGAGCTTCAGTACTCGTTTGGCAAACCGACGAGCTGCTCTGTTGCTCTTCTTCGGTCAGTCGGTAGCACACCCCGCGAAAGACACGCTGCCCGCCTCGATGAATCTGTCGCAACCAGTTTTCATTGATGCGCGCAAAGCCGTTTTCGGCCGCCCAGTCCTCGATCTCGAGGATCGCCTCGTGGTTGTCCTTCGCGTCACTATCAACCTGAACAACATTCTGAACAACATTCGCCGCGGCCCAACCTTCGGGATCAACAGCCACGATCGCCATCGCACCACCTCGACTGCGCACGAACCTCTGGATCTACCTTGCCTCGATTATCCACGACCTGCCCCCATCGGTCCAGGCCAAAATGGCCCCAGCCCCACGACGGGCAGTGAACGTCGCTCCGGTCCGCTACGGCGCCACAATCAGGTCGTACATATCCGGCCGGCGGTCGCGGAAGAACTGCCACACGTTGCGCACCTCGCGGATCAGATCGAGATCCAGGTCGGCGACGATGATGTCGTCCTCGACACGTTTGCCTTCGGCCATGATCTGCCCGCGCGGGTCGCAGAAATACGACGTGCCGTAAAACTCGCCGATGTTCCACGGCGCCTCTGTGCCGGGGCGATTGATGGCGCCGACGAAGTACTGGTTGGCGACGGCCTGGGCGGGCTGCTCGAGCTTCCAGAGATACTCGGATAGCCCGGCGACGGTCGCCGACGGATTGAAGACGATCTCGGCCCCGTTGAGCCCCAGGCAGCGGGCGCCCTCCGGAAAGTGACGGTCGTAGCAGATATAGACCGCGACCTTGCCAAAGCGCGTGTCGAACACCGGGTAGCCGAGGTTGCCCGGGCGGAAGTAGAACTTCTCCCAGAAGCCCGGCTCACAGTGCGGCAGGTGCGTCTTGCGGTACTTGCCCAGGTATGATCCGTCCGCGTCGATGACCGCCGCGGTGTTGTAGTA
>SDBV01009386.1_pt1 | contig 13018 bp, 10 predicted proteins | sample 2277081 | NCBI WGS metagenome assembly SDBV01 (sample SAMN10402039, study PRJNA504765) | marine sediment metagenome | isolation source: marine sediment core GS10_PC15, 223 cmbsf | place: Arctic Ocean: Southern Knipovich Ridge | collected 2010
CCCCAGACCTATATGAACCGGAGCGGCAACTCGGTCAGCAAGCTGGTCAATAAGTTTAGTATTAACTTAGGTGACCTCCTGGTCATTCATGATGATCTTGACCTTCCTTTAGGTAAAATCCGTATTCGCCAGGGTGGCAGCTCTGGTGGACATAAAGGAGTTAATTCCATCATCACTGAATTGGATAGCCAGGATTTCCTTCGTCTTCGGGTAGGTATCGGGCGACCGGTAACCTTAGAAATCAGCGAGGCTGACATTGTTGCCTATGTGCTCAGAGATTTTACCCCCGAGGAAAAACAGGTTGTTGCTCAGACCCTGTCCAGGGTGAGTGAAGCTATCCTCTGCCTTTTCGCCGAAGGCTTACTCGTAGCCATGAATAAATATAACTAGAGTTATATCGTGGGATAAAGGGGGTGAGTTTGATAATTAAATTCTTTGCTAGAGTTTGGGCTCATGTGGTATAATTCGTATCTATTACCGTAACAACAGTTATGTGACAAGGATTTATCAAATGATAAATAAGAGAAAATTCATTGCCGTTATTGGTGGCAGCCGATGCTCATCACAGGAAGCCAAGCTGGCTGAAGAAGTGGGTCGTGAGCTAGCCAGGCACGGAGCTGCCCTGGTCTGTGGTGGCTTGGGTGGGGTTATGGAGGCAGTCTGTAAAGGCTGCCAATCAGAAGGTGGTTTAACCATCGGCATACTGCCTGGGGATAATCGCCAGACGGCTAACCCCTATGTGCAAATCCCGATAGTTACCGGCATCGGCTATGCTAGAAACATTGCTGTGGTCAAGTCAGCTCAGGCAGTTATCGCTGTCGGCGGCAGCTATGGCACCCTCTCCGAGATTGCTCATGCTTCACAAGGTGGTATCCCGGTTATTGGCCTAAATACCTGGTCGCTAGCCAGAAATGACCAGCCGGATAACTCAATCATCCCGGCTCAAAGCCCGGCTGAAGCAGTAGACATAGCTCTTAGCTTGGCGACAGACTAATAGCTAACCAGGCTCAAGTTTGTGGAGTGATAAATGTCAGCCATTGAGAGTATCACAGCCAGAGAAATCCTCGACTCCAGGGGTAATCCAACGCTGGAGGTTGAGGTGAAGCTGTTTGATGGAACCACAGGTCGAGCGGCGGTGCCCTCCGGTGCCAGCACCGGTAAGTACGAGGCGGTGGAACTACGGGACGGAGATAATTCCCGGTTTAACGGACGGGGTGTGCTCAAGGCAGTAACCAATGTCAATGAACCTATCGCCAAAGCGATAACCGGCATGCTGGCTAGCGACCAGGCAGCCATTGACCACAAGCTTATAGAGCTTGATGGCACTGCCAACAAATCGTACCTGGGGGCTAATGCCATTCTGGGAGTATCACTGGCGGTGGCTCAGGCGGCAGTTAACCAACTGGGTATGCCCTTATACCGTTACCTGGGCGGAGCCGCCACCTATATTCTACCAGTGCCACTGATGAATATTCTCAATGGCGGCAAACACGCCTCGGGCTCCACAGATTTTCAGGAGTTTATGGTGGTGCCAGCGGGAGCCGGTAGTTTCCGCCATGCCCTACAAATCGGAGCTGAGGTCTACCACTGCCTGAAAGAGATACTCAAAGATAAAGGGCTGGATACTAATGTCGGCGATGAAGGCGGCTTTGCCCCCTCTTTATCCTCGAACAAAGAGGCGATAGAGGCTGTGCTAGCGGCAATCGAAAAAGCTAGATATAAGCCGGGCAGTGACTGCTTTATTGCCTTAGACCCAGCAGCCAGCGAATTCTATAAAGATGGGCAATATGTCCTGAGTAGGGAAGGCACCTCATTCAGCAGCCGGGAAATGGTTGATTATTATGCCAAATGGGTATCAAGCTACCCCCTTATCAGTATTGAGGATGGGCTAGCCGAGGATGATTGGGATGGCTGGCAGCTCCTGACGGAAAAACTGGGTAGTAAGGTTCAGTTGGTTGGTGATGACCTCTACGTTACCGCTGTAGACCGCTTGAGTAAGGGAATTAGTTTAAAGGCGTCTAATTCTATCCTGATTAAACCCAATCAAGTGGGCACACTTACTGAGACCATCGCTGCGATTCAGATGGCACAACAGGCCGGCTGGACAGCAGTAATTAGCCACCGCTCTGGTGAGACCGAAGATACTACTATAGCTGACCTGTCGGTGGGTCTGAATACGAGACAGATTAAAAGCGGCGCCCCGTGCCGCTCAGAACGTACGGCCAAGTATAACCGTCTCCTGCGAATAGAAGATGAGATGGGAGAGAATGCTAGCTTTGCCGGTATGCAGGCGTTCTACAATCTGGGGAAATAGAGGGGATGACCGAGGTTATATCTGGTATTTACCAGCTACAAATACCAATACCAAGCTCGAGCGCCTCTCTAGACCATGTCAATGCCTACCTAGTTCAGGGAGATAATGGGTATCTGCTTGTCGATACCGGCTTGAATACTGAGGAGGCATTCGATTCTTTTAAAAGACAACTAGCTGAGATTGGCGTTGACTTTAAGGATATCTCTCAGATAGTGATTACCCACATCCATCCCGATCATTATGGTCTGGCCGGTAAGCTGAGGCACCTTTGTCGTGCCAAAGTAGCTCTGCACTATCTGGAAAAAGACCTTATTGAATCTAGATACATAGATATGGATAATCTCCTCCAGCAAATGGAGCGGTGGCTATATATTAATGGCGTGCCCACGGATGAGATACCGACGCTCCAGGGAGCATCATTAGGAATGGTAAGATTTGTCACCCCGGCACTACCTGACATCACACTCCGTGGCGGTGAAACAATCTCCACTGGCACTTTCAATTTCAAGGTGATATGGACGCCGGGACATTCACCGGGTCACATATGCTTATACGAGCCAACCGAAAAAGTCCTGGTCGCCGGCGACACTGTCCTAGCCACGATTACGCCTAACGTTGGTCTGCATACCCAATCACGGGCTAACCCGCTTGGTGACTACACCAACTCACTTAATAGGATAAAGAACCTGGAGGTCAGGCTTACCCTACCCGGGCATGAAAACATATTCACCCATCTAAAACCGAGGATTAAGAAAATAATGCGGCACCACCGACAAAGGAACCGAGAAATCCTGGGCATCATAAGGGCTGAGGCGAGCACAGCTTACCAGGTGGCTACAGAAGTAATCTGGAAGCGAAGTACGAGTATGGCTGGATGGCAGAATTTAGGCCCACTGGACAGGAGATTAGCCGTACTAGAAACCATCGCCCACCTGGAGTCAATGAGATTCACCGGCAAGGTAGACAAATTTTCTAGGGATGGCATCATCTACTATCGCACACTTGCTACAGTAAAATGAATAAAATCGGCATTACCACCACCGTTCCTATCGAAGTCCTTTTAGCCGCTGGCTATCAGCCGGTTGACCTGAATAATGTCTTTATTACCGACCCCAGTCCGGAGCGGCTGGTTAATATCGCTGAGAGAGCCGGCTTTCCCCTAAATTGCTGCAGTTGGATTAAGGGTATCTACGGGGTGTGTATTGACTATGGGATTGATACCATCCTCGGTGTTACCACTGGCGACTGCTCCAATACCATTATGCTAATGGAGGTTTTGAAACTTAAAGGACTTAAAGTCATTTCCTTTGCCTACCCTGACCAGCCAGATAGCCACCGAATGCAGTCTGCCCTACAGACACTGGCGAAAACCTTAGGTACCACGCTGGACGCTGCCAATAGAGTCAGGAATGAACTTAAATCCTGTCGTCGCTTAGCGCTAAAACTTGACCAGCTTACCTGGAGAGAGGGAGTGGTCAGCGGCGGGGAGAACCACCTGTGGCTGGTATCCAGTTCTGATTTTAATCAAGACTATCATAAATACTACCAACAGCTACAAGGGTTGCTGGCTGATTGTAACCAGCGCCAGGCTTATCCTCAAGGCTGGCTCAGGCTAGCCTATATCGGAGTGCCTTCTGTCTATGGTCGGGACCTTTATCATCATCTGGAGAGTCACCGTGCCAGGGTAGTGTTCAATGAAATTCAGCGTCAGTTCGCCATGCCCAAGCCGGGGAGCAGTCTAGCGGAACAATACTCTAACTATACCTACCCCTACTCTATATATGGCCGGCTGAAGGACATCACCATTGAGCTTAAGCGACGACAGGTTGATGGGGTTATTCACTATGTCCAGGCTTTCTGTCATCGGGGCATTGGCGACATCATCTTCAGAGATGCCTTGGAGTTACCCATGCTGACCCTGGAGGGCAATGATGATTTTTTCCTGACCCATCATGTAAAGACACGAATTGAGGCTTTTATTGATATGTTACAATATAGTCGGCGTCTAAGGTATAATCAGCAAGCCATGGTCTAAAAAGGAGGTATAAAATGGCAACCAAAATTGGAATTAACGGTTTTGGGCGAATTGGGAGGCTAACCCTTAGAACAATTAACCAGTATCACGGTGGCAAACTAGAGGTAGCGGCAGTTAATGACCTCACTGATACCAAGACTAATGCCCACCTACTGAAATGGGACAGCACCTACGGTCGTTACCCGGGCACAGTAGAAGCCACTGAGGATGCTATCGTCGTTGACGGTAAAGAGATAAAGGTATTATCAGAGCGTGACCCGGGTAAAATCCCGTGGCAGGACTACGGCATAGATATAGTGATAGAGTCAACCGGGCTATTTACCGATGCCACCAAGGCCGCAGCTCACCAGCAGGGTGGTGTCAAGAAAATACTCATTTCCGCCCCGGCAAAGAATGAAGATATAACCCTTGTCCTGGGTGTCAATGAGGAAAAGTATGACCCGGACAAGCATAATATTATATCTAACGCCTCCTGCACCACCAACTGCATTGCTCCAGTAGCCAAGATATTGCATCAGAGCTTCGGAGTAAGTAAAGGGTTAATGACCACCATTCATGCCTATACCAATGACCAGAGACTGCAAGACCAGTTTCACCGTGACCTGCGACGGGCTAGAGCAGCTGCTGAAAACATTGTACTCACCACTACCGGTGCTGCCAAAGCCGTGACCCAAGTTATCCCTGAACTCAAGGGCAGGCTTCACGGAATGGCCTTCAGAGTTCCGGTAGCTACCGTCTCCGTCGTTGACTTTGTCGCCGACTTAGACCAGGAAGTTACTGTAGAGCAGGTCAACCAGGCTTTCCAGACAGCGGCTGAAGGCCCACTAAGGGGCATACTAGAGTACTGTCAAGAGCCACTGGTTAGCATAGATTTCAAGGGTAATCCGGCCAGTTCTATTGTTGATGCTCTAAGCACTATGGTCATTGGCGGTAATATGGTCAAGGTGCTTTCATGGTATGACAATGAGTGGGGTTATAGCTGCCGCCTAGCCGACCTGGCGGTCTATGTTATTGATAAGGGACTATAATCTAGGCAGTTTTATGGTTAAATGGTCAAAGCGGTGAGATATAAGAGTCTATGAGTTGGGATGAAGTCAAAAAAGCCAGAAAACGACTTTCCCGGGAACAAGGTACGAGCATCAAGGACTGGGGGGGTAAAATCCCGATTGCCCTTGTCTATCCCAATTCCTATTACCTGGGTATGTCTAACCTGGGGCTTCATGCTATCTATCGTCTGCTCAATAGCTACGATGAGATCGTTTGTGAGCGAGCCTTTTGGGAAAAAGGTCCAATACTGTCGGTAGAATCCCAGCGACCTCTTAGTGATTTTGCTGTTATTGCCTTCACTATCTCCTACGAGCTTGATTACTTTAATGTAGTATCAATTCTTAAAGCTAGCGGCATACCCCTTTATGGCGCTGACCGGGATGAGCGGCATCCGCTGGTTATCGCCGGTGGTCCTTGCATTATCGCCAACCCTATGCCCCTGTCCCCATTCTTTGACTGTCTATGTATTGGCGAGGCAGAGGCAATACTCCCGGCAATGATGCCTATATTAGCCGAGGGTATTACTGTCCAGCGAAGTGACCTGCTTAAGGCACTAGCCGCCCTGCCCGGCGTTTATGTGCCTTCAAGACACTCAGGAACACCGGTGATGCGCCAGTGGGTGAAGAATCTGGATGACTTCCCGGTAAGCTCGGTTATACTCACCCCGGATACTGAGCTGGGTGATTTATACCTTATTGAGGTAGAGCGGGGCTGCAACTGGGGCTGTCACTTTTGCCTGGTTAGCAACGCTTTTAGTCCTATGCGCTATCGCTCCCTGGATAAGCTAATAGACCAAGCCAGGCGAGGGCTTAAATACAGAAAGCGGATAGGGCTAGTCGGCGCCGCAGTTTCCGACCACCCTCAGATAGAGGAATTATTGGTCAGGCTGCGTCAAATAGGGGCGGAACTCTCCATCAGCTCGCTACGAGTGAAGCCCCTGTCTCGCATAGTTTTGGGAGAAATGGCTAAAGGTGGGGCACGAACCATTGCTCTTGCCCCTGAGGCTGGCTCCCAGCGCCTGCGTCAGATTATAAAAAAGGGTATCTCAGAGGAGGATGTCTTAGAGTCAGTGGGCAAGGTGGCTGAGCAAGGGATAAAACGGCTCAAGCTCTACTTCATGATTGGTCTACCCTCGGAGACAGATGAGGATGTAGACGAAATCGTAAAACTGACCCTTAAGTGTAAGGATATCCTTGATAGGCAACGAGCTGGCTGCCGAATTATCCTGAATATTGCTCCCTTCGTGCCCAAGGCAGGCACACCCTTCCAGTGGCTACCGATGGCTGAGCTGGCTACCCTGAAGCATCGAATTTCCTCGCTCAAAAACAGCCTTCAGCCAAAAGGAATCAAGGTTAAATGTGAAAGCCCGGCATGGAGCGAGGTTCAGGCGGTCCTAGCCCGGGGAGATACCAGGTTGGCTGAGGTTTTGGCTAATATTGAGGAGGTATCACTATCTGGCTGGCGCAAAGCGGTAGCCAAATGTCATCTGGACATTGATTTTTATGCTCACCAGAGGTGGGATACCAGTCAAAAATTGCCCTGGGCAATAGTGCGTACCTTCTAGACCAGCCAGTCTTACCCTAACCTTGGGAACTCGTCCTCATTCATTGTCCCAACTGGTGCACCTGCCCCTTCCACTCCACCAAAGGTAACCGTCCATATTGTATACGAACTCGACGATTCACTGAAGCGAAATTCATCTGAAAACCGATAATACCCAACTTCTTCTAAGAATTTCTTTGCCTCATCATCCCAGTCCTGTCCAAGAGCATAGTACAGGACATAAGTGTCCTCTGGTACCTTCATAACTGTATGGGAAGCATTCGCTTGAACATATACAGCTGCCAGAGGAGTATTAGGCTGTTGTGACGAGCACAATACCACAACTATGTCTAGCTCCCGTCGATTCTTAAGTCTTAACCTCGACTTACGACCACCCGACAGCTTATTCAAAAAGTAGGTTCCTGTGGGCGGTTGCACCGGTTGTACCACTCTAAGGGTTACTTCTTGTCCGTCTATTCCAATGCTATAGTTGCCGGGGGAGTCTTTGGATGCTGAAAAGGAAACCGTCTCGGTGGCTCCTCCTGCTAATGTAACTTCTGTAGTCTGGAGAACCGCTCCATCCACCAGCAGACTGGCGTCATAGGTACCCGTAGCTTCTCCCACATTCTTAATGGTTGCAGTTATCGTTACCTGTTTTCCTACCTTGACTGGATTAGGAGCGATGTCAAGATTGACAATTTTGAATTCTGCTGGCTTAAGCACCTTAAGGGAGCCTGAGAGACCTAGGAGCTCCACCTCGTATGTCCCAGAAGCGGCTGGAGCCCACGTAAAGGTCACTCTCTTCCGAGAGCTTCCTGCCACGGTTACGTCCTTTGCTTCTACCTCTTTCCCCTGCCACAGCAGTGAACTGTGGTAAGTAGTTTCGGTTTCGGCTACATTATGCAGGTCGGCACTCACTGTTACTGGCTGTCCTACCTCAACTTCGGAAGGTGATATTCCGAAGTTGCCCGTGCCAAGTACCGTAAACGATGCGGTGAGTTCTCCAAGCTGTACGTCATACCGACCGGGCTCACGCTTTGTCAATGTGAATGAGAGAGGTTGCGATGACTTTGGGCCGAGTGCGAGAGTCTCGCTCTGCTCCGTAACGCCATTTACCGAGAGCTCTGCTACATACTCACCCTCGGTGTTGCCGGCGTTGGTTAGAGTGGCCGATACGACAACCGTATCACCAGCCAAACAAGCCTCTGGTGACACGCCGAGGGAGCTTACCACAAATTTGGCACCACATCCCACAGCCCCCATAGTAAGTGAGAGCACTAACAAAGCGATTAAAAGATTGCAGATTCGCTTCATTCCCATGCACCTCTTTTCTTGACTAATGCAAAAAGCTACAGGCGAAGGCTCAAACTTAACAAAAAAGGACACCAGCCACCGCTAGCAAACGATGGTCCAGTGCCCTTCTTTCATCTCCTCACCTCCCACAAAATTATATTATTTTAAGGTTATTTCATATGTTAGGACTCAAATATAATCCCCTTTTATGTGATTGTCAATACCCTCGGAGAAACTAGAGCTTGAACTAACTAAAGCCTTATCTTAGGATAAGAGCCTTATACATTACACTTCCTTACCAAAGTCCAGGATTCTCTATGCCAAAGGCTCCGCCTCATCGAACCGCCATGTCCATAATTTCAGTTCTTTACCTGACTTCATTGTAATCTTTACTGGATATGCGGCTACTGTGACAGTTCGTGCCTCCTCCGCTGAAATAGGCTTTGTTCTTGAGAACCACAGGAATACCGGGATGTGCCCCCGACTAACAGTCATGTATCCAGGAGGTTGATCAAAGGTGACCTTCGTGGTTACTCCCACGAACCAGATTCCAACGAGAACCGCAAAAAGACCGACCCTAATCAGGCCAAGTCCACCTCCTAGATTCTTGTCAATCAAATCCAATCCTAGTAAAATGATTGGTATTCCGAATACAATAAAAAGTAAGCCAAACCAAAAAGCAAGGTCGGACACTCTTGAGACTATCTCTGCCTCGGTGTCTTGGGCTTTCCTGCTACGCCGCAGACTGTAAATGCCTATTCCTGTGGGAATAGCAGTAAACATTAATCCAACCACAAATGCAACACCATCTTCGGATTCTGGGCCGGATATCACAGTGAGAATAAACTAAAGCCAGAACAATGCGCTGAGAGAGAGCAGGGTGACACCTACCCAAAACCAGGCACTTCTTTTCTGACCAGTAGGCTGTTTCATTCATATCCCCTTAATAGGAAGCTATACTATTCCAAATTAAAAAGGTAACCAGCTACCACCATCAAAAAGCGGTTCCAGCATCGTTATGCCTTGCTGTGCAAGTTGAACCAGTACAGGGTCGGTTGACAGCTCAATCACCTTGTTCAAATCAGCAGAGGCTAGGTTGCGCTGTCCTTTCTGGGTATAAGCCCAAGCCCGACCATAATAAGCCTTAGCATCACCAGCATCCAACTCGATGGTCTTACTAAAGTCAGCAATAGCTAGGTTATACTGTCCCCTCAGTCCGTAAGTAACACCCCGCTTCTTATAGGCAATAGCAAAGTTAGGGTCTAGCTCAATAGCCTGACTATACTCACCAATAGCCTTATCCCACTGTTCACTGTCAAAGTAATCATCCCCTCGGTCAAGGTGCTTTTGAACTGTATCCGCACACCCTAGCATCAGCAGTGTCAAGCAGATGATGATTAGAATAATCTTAACTCTATGTCCCAACGTAGTCCCTTCGATTAAGTTAGAAAAAGAGCACCGGCAACCACCATCTTAACTAGCGGTTCCAGTGCCCTTATTTCATCTCCTCACTTCCCAAACCAAAATTATATTATTTTAAGGTTATTTCATATGTTAGGACTCAAATATAATCCTTGTTTGTGTGATTGTCAATACCCACAAAATACAGACGAGCCCGTGTGCGAGCTGAATGTAAGTAGAGTATCTTTCTTTACAAACTCTTAGCCCACTTGACAGCGTTAAGGAAGATTTGAAAGCCGTCTCCATACTTCTTGGCACCGTGCCTTGTCCACTGGGGGTGTTGGGTGCCCCGGATATGCCGCTCCGGGTGGGGCATTAAGGCAAAGATGCGCCCCGAACTGTCACAAATGCCGGCAATGTTATTGACCGAGCCGTTAGGGTTATAGGGGTAGCCGACTTGGCTATTTTCATTCTCATCAGTGTAATACATGACGGCGTTTAATTTTGGTAGGGTTTCAGGGTCGGCGACAACCTTACCCTCACCGTGAGCGACAGGAAGATACAGGCTGTCCATACCCCGGGTAAAGACGCAGGGGCTTTTCCTATTCACCAGAAGGTGTACCCAGCGGCACTCAAATTTACCTGAGTCATTGGTCGCCAGGGTTAATAACGGAGCATTATCTGACTTTGGCAGGATGCCAGCTTTTGCCAGCACCTGAAAGCCATTGCAAATTCCTATGATTAGTCCCCCAGCTTCAATAAACCTCAGTATATCTTCGCCGAGCTTTAGCCTGAGTTCATTAGCCAACACCTTGCCGGCGGCGATATCATCTCCATAAGTAAAGCCACCAGGGATAGCCATTATCTGGTAGTCAGAGAGTCGCTCGTCACCACGAATTAGTTGATTAACATGAACTGAGGAAACTACGGCTCCAGCCTGCTCAAAGGCGAAGGCGGTTTCAGCATCACAATTTGCCCCCGGGGAGCGCAATACCAGTGTCTTAACCATCTCTTACCACCGAATTGGTTTCTGCCAGGCTTCTTTCAATTCTCTAAGGGCGGCAGCCAGAGCCTTTCTACCGTCCACTCCATATATCTCCAGCGTCTTGCCGTCAGTAACCTGACCGATACTAGCCAGGCTGACGCCAGCCATTATCTTTTCAAACTCAGCTTGGTTCTCAGGAGCTACTTCAGCTAAGAAGCGACTATTTGATTCCGAGAAGAGTATAAAGTCATCCCTATCGATAGGCTCGCCTAAGGGGACAGATTCTAGATAGACTTTAGCTCCCAGACCCCCGGCAAATGCCATCTCCGTCACAGCGACACCAATGCCACCCTCACTACAATCGTGACACGCCCTGACGAGACCTCTCTCAGTGGCAATGCTTAACCTATCCATCAGTTCTTTTGCCCGGTGCGGATTCACTTTGGGTACACGGTTACCCACAAAACCTTTAATTCTAAAATACTCGGAACCACCCAGCTCATTCTGCGTGATGCCCACGATGTAAATCAGGTCGCCGGCTCGCTTAAAATCCATCGACACGGCGCAGCTTACATCTTCCATGACACTGACTGCTGAGATGAGCAGGGTGTGGGGAATAGAGATGGTCTTGCCTTCATACTCAAACTCGTTATTGAGGCTGTCCTTACCGGAAATAAAGGGGGTCTGGTAGACAATCGCCATGTCATAGCAGGCTTGGGCGGCCCGGACTAAAGCCCCCAGCATATCTGGGCGGTTGGTATCACCCCAGCTAAAATTATCCAGAAGTGCTACCCGCTTCAGATTGCCGCCAACAGCGATAATCTGCCTCAGCGCCTCATCAATAGCCGAGGCTGCCATCCAGTAGGGGTCTATCTCTCCATATTTAGGGTTTATGCCATTGGCGATAATGGCGCCCATTTTTGAGTCTAGAATTGGCTTGATGATGGCAGCATCGCCCGGTCCGTCATTATCCTTCCCTACCAGGGGTTTAAGCACGCTACCCCCCTGCACCTCATGGTCATACTGGCGTATTACCCACTCCTTGCTGCAGACATTATAGGAGCCAAGAATAGCCAGCAAGGCTTTACCCAAATCCGCTGGCGGAGCAAAATCAGGCTCTAGGTGGTGCGACGGTTCCCACACTGCCTCTATCTTCAACTGTGGTCTACCGTGGTGCAAGAATTCCAGGCTCAGGTCACACACCAGGTTCCCCTGATAAAAAAGCTTAAGTCTGCGGTCATTGGTAAACTCACCGATAACGGCCGCCTCTACGTCCTCACTGGCAAAAAGGCTGAGCAGTTCATCGACGCAGTCGGGTGGTACTGCCAAGACCATACGCTCTTGAGATTCAGACACCCATATCTCCGAATAGGATAGCCCGGCATATTTTAGCGGAACCCTATCCAGATAAACGTGCACTCCAGTCTCCGCTGCCATCTCGCCGACTGCTGATGACAGCCCACCACCGCCACAATCAGTTATGCGGCGATACAGTCGGCGGTCTCTTGTCTGAAGTAGAATATCAATAAGCTTCTTCTCCACAATGGGATTACCAATCTGAACCGAGCTATAAGAAGCTGCTCTTGACTTTTCGGTAAGCTGTTCTGAGGCAAAAGTTACTCCATGTATGCCGTCACGCCCGGTTCTGCCCCCGACCAGTACTACCAAGTCACCCGGTTGCTGCCGACCCTGGCGAGCCAGATCTTTAGGCAGCAGCCCCAGTGTCCCGCAGAAGACCAGCGGATTGGCAATATACCGCTCATCAAAGAGTATGGCACCATTAAGGGTAGGGATTCCCAGGCGGTTACCGTAGTCAGCCACACCAGCCCGAACCCCCTTAAAAATGCGACGTGGGTGCAATATCCCCCTTGGCAACTTCTCATAGGGAAAATCAGGTGGAGCAAAACAGAAAACATCGGTGTTTAGAATTGGTTTTGCCCCAAGCCCAGTACCAAGAGGGTCGCGAATTACACCGCCTATGCCGGTGGCTGCCCCTCCATACGGCTCAACTGCCGAGGGATGATTGTGGGTCTCAACCTTAAAGCACAGTGCCCAACGACCATCAAAATCAATCACCCCAGCATTATCCTCAAAAACGGAAAGGCACCACGGTCTATTTAACTCTTCAGTTACTTTCATGATGGTGCTCTTGAGCAGGTTATCTATGGTTATCTCACCAAACTTGATGCTGCCTTTAAATGTTTTGTGGACGCAGTGCTCAGACCAGGTCTGGAAGAGCGTCTCCAGTTCGGCATCAGTGGGACTTCGCCCCTGCTCCCGAAAATAAGCGATGATAGCTTGAAGTTCATCACCGATAAAATCAAACTGTTTCCTGACTTCTGCAAGTCCGGCATCATTTAGAATATCTAGCTGGTTTAACCTGAATATATACTGAGGATTT
>SDBV01009387.1_pt1 | contig 13016 bp, 20 predicted proteins | sample 2277081 | NCBI WGS metagenome assembly SDBV01 (sample SAMN10402039, study PRJNA504765) | marine sediment metagenome | isolation source: marine sediment core GS10_PC15, 223 cmbsf | place: Arctic Ocean: Southern Knipovich Ridge | collected 2010
GCCTCTTGTTCTGGACATAAAGCCTCCTGATTTTCTGACTACCAAGGGGAAAGAGGTTTGGGATACCGTTTTCCCGATGCTCAGGGGTGCCAGGATTTTGACGGCCATGGACATAATGACTCTTTCCCGATATGTGGACCTTATGGTTGATTATTTTTCGTTTATTGAAAAAATAGATGATTCCAGAGGTACGCCGGGATATATCCAGATTTTTTATGCGAAACAATCTGTTCACAAACAGCTTTTGGTGATCGAGAAAGAATTCGGTATGACCCCGGCCAGCCGGGAGCGAGTTCGGACTGTTGAACCCGATAAAGAGAAAGATGAATGGGAGAAATTTTAAATGGACGGGAAAATTGATGATACGGGAAAACTTTACATTAAAAGAAAAAGTTTATTGCAGGTTCAATGGTGTCCCTGGAATGATGAAAGTGAATGTGGTGATTGGTGCGTTCAATTCGGTGAACCAATAGAAGACGATGTGATTCGTGAATTTACCAATATTAAAATATGTCAAAATCGAACTCTCCTGTTTGGAGAAGGATTTGAAGATGAGAGGAAATAATTCATAATGTCGATTGAGTCAGATAAATTGGGAATTTGGCAATTCAGATAATTGAGGCCATGAAAGATTATAAAAAACATACTAAATTGATAGAATCCATATCCGAACATTCAAGGCATGATCTTGAGGTTTTTGAATTGTTTGAAAAAAGAATTAAGGCTCTCGAGGTATCCGTTGATTATCTTGCTAAACAATTTCTTAAAATAATTCCCGATGAACTTAAAAAAGGCAATCAAATCGTCCAATGACTAACTCTAAGGTCAAATTTTACAAATATTCGAAAAAAGCAGACAGGTATGCCCGGAATGTCCTGTCTGGTAAAGTCGATGCCTGTAAATGGGTAAAGTTGGCCTGTGAAAGATGGAAAAACGACCATAAGCGTGAAAAAAGAGGTGATAAATCATTTCCTTACAAGTATGACTACGAAATAGAAGGAAAACCAGAGCTTTTTTGTGAATTTGTCGAAAAAATGCCGCATATCAAAGGAAAATGGGCGAAAAATAACGAAAAAATCAGGCTTGAGGACTGGCAATGTTTCATATATTGCAACGTTTTTGGCTGGTATTCGGTCGAAACCGGGGAAAGACGCTTCCGGGTGGTTTATATTGAGGTTGGCCGGAAAAACGCGAAATCTACAATGTCCGCACCGGTTGCCCTGAATTTAGCCTTTATGGATGGTGAGGCCGGCGCCGAGGTCTATACCACGGCTACAAAGCGGGATCAGGCCCGGATTGTCTTTAATATTGCCCGGCGCATGGTACAGCGGATGGCGTCGTGGCGTAAAAAATTTAATGTCGAGGTGGGGAAGCATGCGATTTTTAACGATCATACTGACTCCAAAATGGAGCCGCTTTCAGCTGATTATTCAAGTCTGGACGGGCTTAATATTTATTCCGCGATTGTTGATGAACTTCATGCGCATAAGAAGCGTGAACTTTTTGAAGTTATCGAAACGGGCACGGGCGCGCGAACCCAACCACTCCTCTGGCTTATCACGACTGCGGGGACGAATCGGGCCGGGATCTGTTACGAGCAGCGGACTTACTGTACCAAAATTCTGGAAAGAATATTTGAAGACGAAACGTACTTTGCGATAATTTATACCATCGACAAGGACGATGACTGGACAAAAGAGAGTTCCTGGAAGAAAGCCAATCCGAATTATGGGATTTCGGTCAATCCGGACGATTTGAGGCGTAAGGCTAAAAAAGCCATGAATACGCCGTCCGCGGTCAATGGATTTCTGACAAAACATCTGGACGTGTGGGTAAACGCCGGCGAAGCCTGGATGGACATGCGGAAATTCGAACAATGTTCCAGTCCGGTCGAGATAAGCGAGTTTTTAGGGCAAATCGGATACGTCGGGATCGACCTGGCTTCAAAACTGGATATTGCCTCGATGTATATCATGTTTACCCGGATCGAGGAGGACGGCCTGCTTCATTATTACTTTTTCGGCCGGAATTATTTACCGGAAGATCAGATTGAGGAATCCCCGAATGCTCAATATGCGGGATGGGCGCGCACCGGGGACCTGATTACCACGCCGGGCAGTATTATTGACTACGAGGTGATTGAAACCGACCTCGACAAATGGCAATCCGATTTCTTGATCGAGGAAGTGTGCTATGATCCGTTTCAGGCTACCCAGTTCGCTACCCGCGCGGACGGCAGGGACTTTACGATGGTAGAGGTGGGGGCCACGGTCAAAAACTTCTCTGAACCGATGAAAGAGATGGAAGCCAGCGTGATTGATGGCCGATTTCATTTTAATAACGATCCGGTCCTGGCCTGGGCCGTTTCAAACGTGGTCTGCCATACCGACCTGAAAGATAACGTGTTTCCCCGTAAAGAACTTCCACAAAACAAGATCGACCCGGTAATTGCCTGTCTGATGTGTATAAACCGGGGGGTCGTAGCCAAACAAGAGGATGGAGAGGTAACCATAAGCGTGATATGACAAGAGAAATAATACTGGACGGTAAAACGGTCAACGATAAATCCGACGCCTACGTGATCGCGGAAATATCCGGGAATCACGGGGGCAATCTGGAATTGTGCAAGGAAATGATTGAATCGGCCAAAGAGTGCGGGTGTGACGCGGTCAAGCTGGTCAAGCGCACCAATCGGGAGCTCTACACAGACGAATATTTCAACAAGCCGTATGACAACCCGAATTCTTTCGGAAAGACCTACGGGGAACACCGAGAGGCCCTGGAGTTCGATTACGATCAGTATTGTGAGCTCATGAATTTTGCTCATGTTTATGAAATAACCTTATTCGCCACTCCTTTTGACATTACCGCTGCTAATTTTTTGAATGACTTAAACATACAAATGCCCATGTTCAAGATCGCGTCCGGGGACCTACGGAATATCCCGCTTATTCAGCATGTGGCCGGATTCGGTAAGCCGATGATTATATCGACCGGCGGCGGAACAGTTAAAGATATAGTAAGGGCGGAAAAAAGTCTCTGGGAAGGTGTTAATGTGGCGTGGCTTCAATGTACGGCGGCCTATCCGGCTAAGATTGAGCAAATGGGGTTTAAAGTAATCGAAGATATGCGAGAGTTTTTCCCCTCTAACGTAATCGGCCTCTCCGACCATTACGGCGGAATCCTTTCCGGTCCCATAGCCTATATGTACGGGGCCAGGATATTTGAGAAGCATTTTACTTTCGGTCATGCCATGAAGGGCACCGATCACGCCTTCAGCCTCAAGCCCGACCGGATGAAACGGTTTGTAACGGATCTCCGGCGGACGAAATGGGCTATGGCCGATGTTAAAAAAGAACCGCTGCCGGAAGAGGCTGAGCCTATCCGGAAAATGGGAAAGGCGGTTTATTTGAATAAGGATGTTGTCAGGCATTACACGGTTAATCGAGAAGACCTGGTTCTACTCTCCCCCGCGGACGGGATACCACCTTATGAACTGGAATCCCTGATCGGTAAAAAGACCTTGCGGGATATCAAGCGGCACGAACCTTTAAAAAAGGAGGATTTCGGATGAAAGGGGCGACACAATGAGAAAGGTAATATTAAAATCTTGCAAAACCGGTTTAAAGTGCAGAATTATTAAAAAGAAGGGCAAATATTTAGTTCAGTATCACGGCAAAGGGGAGAGTCCTATTGGTTTTGACCCGTGGGGTCATGATGAATGGTCTAGATGGCGAACGCTTGATGGTTGTATGTTTATTCTGTTCATGAATCACCACGAACCGGACGAAAAGCACGTCTACTGGCATTTGCTTCCGGTTCATAAATCGGTCAAGCCGGATTTTCGTTATAATTATACATGGTTCGGCGAACGGGCCAGGGAAGTCAATGCCCGGTCAAAAGAACAAAATATGTCGGATGCTAGTATCGCCCGGATTGCTTTGAAGAGGTATTCCAATGACTAACCTCGATTTATCCGGCCAGACGGCCATAGTAACCGGGACATCGGGCAACCTGGGGCCGATATGGGTAGAAGCCCTGGAAGAGACTGGATGCAAGATTCTCGGTTTTGATTTCCCGGTTTATGACGTTACCGTTCCTGGAGAATCACGAATTTTTGCTATGACGAAAAAAATAGACATCCTCATCAATAACGCCGGGATCGACAACCCGCCCGGCACGAATTCAACCTTTTTCGGGAACTGGGATGAAATCCTGGCCGTGAATCTGACCGGGGCCAAGAACATGATCGAGGCCGTTCTACCCGGAATGATTGACCGGGGCCGGGGTCATATCATAAACATCGGGTCGATGTACGGCCTGGTCAGCCCGGATAAAAGGAATTACCCGGATGGATTTGAGAAACCGGCAGCCTATGGCGCGTCCAAGGCCGGGTTAATACACCTGACACGGCTTGTGGCGGCTCATTACGGTGAACACGGTATAAGGTGTAACAATCTAATCATAGGAGCCGTGGGCAGCCCATCACACTCCATGGAGTTCAAAGAAAAGATGGAGGGCTCTATTCCGACCGGCCGGATGGCGAACCGAGAGGATTTAAAAAAGGCTTTGTGGGGAATCCTGGCTTCTGATTATGCCAATGGCGCTAACTTTTTATACGATGGAGGGTACACGTGTCTATAAGAAAAAAAGAACCTGTTTTCGTTTGGTCTGAAAAAATTATGTTGCTATGTTCTGGTCTTTGCCTTGCCGGGCTTCTGATTATTCTGGTATTTTTCACTGGATGTAGTTCCGAACCTTCGGATAATCCCGTTGTCGATACCAGGGCCTGGCTTTTTGACCCGGACCCCTGTACTGATGGCGGGACTCATTATTACGCCACATTTATCGAGGCTGAGAACGAAGATCAATCTTTTCGGGATAATTTCGTGTTCAACGGCGCGACCTGGTATATTTCGGGCGGCCTTACGGCTTTCCGGGAATGGTGGGCCGAGATTCATCCGGATATGCCGCTTGAGCCGTATGTCGGGGCTATGGCTGTAATTTATCGTGACGGCAGTACCGAGCTCTGGATAATGGGTAAGAAGATCGGCGGTAAAATCTGGCTTGATCCTAGGTCCCTGTTTGAGGAAATCGCACATCAATTTAATTTTCGGGACCCGGACCGTTTCGCTAATCCTCATGACTGGTACGAAAAACCTCAATTTGGATTTGGTAAAAGCGTATGGTGGCCTTAAAATAAAGGAGTATATGTATTATGACGATGTTTTATCATCATCAGAGTCAAATGAGAGATCGCGAACGAAGACGAAAAGAATCTGAAGAAAGAGAACAGGATTCAGATAATCATAACTGGACCATTCATGGCCCCGACCCTGAAGGCGTAAAAGTTCCAGAATATTTAACCATTGCTCGAAACCACCTTGCTAATCGAGACCACATTGTGTTACCCAAAAAATCAAAGCCAGAAAAAATAAAAAAGGAGGAGTCAGAAGGGTTTAATTTTATTACTATTCTTGCGTTTGCTGTACTTGTCTCGATTGAGATTACTGCCGTTTTGATTCTCTGGAAATATTTCTTATGAGCCGAATAATCTGTTTTATCCCGGCGCGATCCGGGTCAACCCGCCTGCCCGGTAAGAATATCCGGGAACTTGGCGGCCATCCTCTGATGGCCTACACCATAGCCGTGGCCCTTGATTCGGGGATATTCGATAAGGTTTACATGGTATCCGACAGCCGGGAATATCTGGATATCGCCTGTGAATACGGGGCCGGCTGTATAGGGGAAGATTCAAACAAGGATTGGACGAAATCCAGGGATTACGATTGGATGAAGGCGGTGGCCGATGCCGGATATTTGAAGCCGGATGATTTCTGGATGCTGTTGAGGCCCACGAGTCCGTTTAAGACGGTCGCGACAATTATAAGAGCCTGGGATTCGTTTGATAGATACCGTAAATCTGAAAATAAAATTACCATGAGAGCCGTTAAGCCCAGTTCAGAGCATCCCTTTAAATCCTGGCGAGTTATTAAATTCGATAGTCATGAAGGGGCTTATCAGATGCACCCGTTTATTCCTCAAACATATCACGGTTCGCCTCCGTTTGAAAATCAGACACAGCGACTAGGGCCCGCCTGGATTCAATCGGCAACCCTGGAAATCGGTCATGCTTCAATTCTTGAGGGTGGAAATTTAAGCGGTGATCGTATAGTTCCCTATTTCTGTCGATATCACGAGGGTATGGATATAAATACCGAAGAGGACTGGCTTTATTGTGAATTTTTAATCGAGAAAGGACTGGCTAAATTGCCGGAAGTGAGGAAGATATGAAAAACATAAAAGAACATCTCGCGGACATCGGCTTAGTTATCGTGATGATCGCTGGCCTCGCGGTGGTATTCCTGATTGTATCGGGGGTGGTAAAATGAGCAATGTAATTGTTCAAAAAGAAATCAAGGTAGAAAAGTGTGAAGCTTGTAATCAGGACGGTAGAGTTATTGTGACTGGCCTCGATGGTGGCCAATATTCTCCTTTTTGTCCTTGCTCTTTTGGTGAATGGAAAAAAAGTCACAACGAGCTTGGGGATATGTTTTATACGAACAGGAAAGGGTGGTAAAATGAGTGATTATTCAACAAGCGTTTTAACCCACGGCATGTTCGGAAATTCGACTTCCTTGAATTATGAATATGATGAATTCGGTCATTTAATTGGGGCTCGGCTTAAAGATGCTCCGAAGCGTCAATTTCTTCCGAGTGGATTATATTTTGACCCCGTTTCTTTAAGGCTAACAACATTTGCTTCAACCTGGATTGAGGACTAAAATGAATCTCTATTATGTGCCGAGGGATGAAATTAGAAAAAACACATCTTCCTGGTCTATTCCAAAAAATGCGAAAATTGAAATCCTGACCAACATCCACCGAATTAATTCACTTTACATGATCCAGCAGGCCGGGGCCGGCCATATCGGGACCTGTTTCAGTTCAGCGGAAATCGTGACCCTGCTGCACCATGAGATATTGAAGGCAGACGATATCTTTTTTTCAAGCAAGGGTCATGATGCTCCGCTGTTTTATTCCTGTCTGATTGCCAGGGGAATAATCCCGTTTGATGAAATTCACAGCTTGAGGCGTCCGGGCGGGCTGCCCGGACATCCGGATATTCAGACTCCCGAAATATTTACCAATACCGGGTCGCTCGGGATGGGAATCTCCAAGGCCAAGGGCATGATACTCGCCCGGCGTCTCAAGAATCAAACGGGAAACGTGTTCGTCCTGATGGGAGATGGGGAACTCCAGGAAGGTCAGGTATGGGAGTCGCTGGCCGGGGCCGTCCGGGATAAAATGAGTGAATTGGTGGTCCTGGTGGACATGAACCATATTCAATCTGATCTGCCAATCATCAAGACCGCCTGGATGGGCAAATATGCCCCGAAGTTTAAAGCCTTTGGCTGGCATACCGATTTCTGTCAGGGCCACGAGATAGACCAGCTTCGGGAAAAGATTAATGAGGCTATCGAATATGAAGGCGGTCCGAGTGTGATATTTTGCGAGACGGTCAAGGGTAAGGGTTCTTCACTTATCGAAGCACCAGGGAAAACCGATTTCTATCAATATCATTCGGGTGCCCTTACTGAAGAGGAATATGAGGTAGTTTTTTCTGATTTAGAAAATGATTTAGACACGGTCGAAGTCGAACAAAAAAAAGATTACCGTTTTAAGAATAAAGGAAAATATCACAAGGAATTGATAAATTCTTATCAGGATGAATTATTTAATTGTTTTCTTAGAAATAGAAAGGTACTAATTTTAGATGTAGACTTATTAGTCGATCATCAATTGAATCTTTTAACGATTGCCAAAAACAATATTATTGAATTCGGAATAGCCGAACAGGACATGGTATCCACAGCCGGCGGTCTGGCCCTGGAGGGATTCATTCCCATCTGTCATAGCTTCGCCTGTTTCCTGACTCGCCGGGCCAACGAACAGATTTATAATAATTGCACAGAGAAAACGCATATCATTTACATGGGCACCCTGGCCGGGGTACTCCCGAATGAGATCGGCGCGTCTCACGAGGCCATGCACGATATCGAATTAATGCGGACAATGCCGGGAATGGAAATATTGACCCCGTACACCGGCGAAGAGGTCAGGAATGCTATTCGTTGGGCCGTTTTCAATACCACCAAACCAGTTTATATCAGAATCCCGGTCATGCCGGATGTGGAGAGGATGAGAAGATGAACGAACTTAGGAAAATGATTGTATCTTTTTTTGGAATCATTGTAAGCATGGGAACTACTATAATGGTAATGATTCATGGATGGGGCCTTGAGCCTCAAAGTTGGACTTGGATAATTTTATGGAGTTTCTTGGGAAGTTTTCTCGCTGTTATTTTGGTTTATATTGGTGGAAAAGTCAATGACTAAACCACTGCCCTTCAAACAAATCCAGGAAACCAAGTGGGAAAAATGGCGGGCCGAGACATTCTGGACGAAAGAGCCTGAGACGTTGAAGTGGATTGAATCGTTCGAGCTTCCCCGTTCAGTTTTCGCGGATGTCGGGGCCTGTATAGGCCAGTATTCGCTTTACGCTGCTTCCCTGGGCCATTATGTGGAAGCCTTTGAACCGCAACCGGCTAACTATCAAGCCTTGCTTCGGAATATCGGATTGAATAATTTTATTCATAGTATTTTCTCTTTCCAGGCTGCTATTTCTTTAAAAAGAAAAATTGCCATTCTTCAGATTAATAACAATGATACCGCTGGCAAATCAGGGGTTCAGATTGGTCAAGCTGGAAATTACTTTATAATATGCGATACTTTAAAGCCGATTTATGAATATGTAAAAATTGATGTGGATGGGGTCGAATTGGAAATTGTGAAAGGCATGGATTTAAAAGGTCCTCAACTCCAATCAGTGCTTATCGAAGTATCCCCCGACAACCGAAAAGAAATAATCAAGATATTTTATGACCACGGGTTTCAAATAGATATGAAATTCGAACCCGAATCAATTAAGGAACATTCGACAAATCACCGGAAGGCTTCGGGTAGCCCGGTCCGGAATATCGTTTTTACGAGAGGAGAAATGAAATGATTTATCAAATAATTGGCCTTATCTTGATTGGTACACTTCCAGCCGCCTTTTTTGGTGTCCTGGTGTTAGATTCTGATTACGTTTTGGACTGGAAGTTATTTATTAGTTGGATGGTCGGGTATTTCTTTTTTGCATCCGTAGCCGGACTCGGAGTTTATTTAATATCGTTGGCTTAATGAAAAAAGAACCTGAACTCATCTTCTATCCGCCCAACCTGTTAGACTACGTGGGCAATGGCGTGAAATGGGAGGACATGATGGCCGATAATTTTTCCACTCATACCGATTGGGGATTCCTGCAACAGACAGATTTGACCGGCCGGGAGCAGAGCGTGGTCAAGCTGAAGTACGGGAAGGGCCTGACCAGTAAGCAGGCTTCTCAAGAATTGAAGGTGACTCGCCGGACGGTTACCAGGGATTTGGCGAATATACGGAAAAAAATGTCCCCATGATTATTTACATAACTTATTAAAATTTAATATCTTTTAAATATAATTGTCCCACAATCCCGTATAAGTAGAAGGGAATTTTTTGCTTATATGGGTTTTTTATCTCGTAGAAGAGAAAAACGCACGTTCGGAGCCGATAGCCACTGGATTTGGCAGGTGCTGAATCTGGGCTCTAAGTCCAAGGCCGGACAGCATGTAAACGAGGATACTGCCCTTAAAGTTACGGCGGTATTGGCTTGCGTAAAGGTAATCTCGGAAGCGATTGCTTCAACTCCTTTTTTAGTTTTTAAACGCACAAAGGATAGGGAAACCGGAAAAGATATCAAGGTTCGAGATACAAAACATCCCCTGGCCGCAATTCTTAAAATATCTCCCAATGAAAAAAGTAAAGAATTTACTGCTTATGAAATGAAAGAATTCATGGGATATAGCCTTTCTCTTTGGGGAAATTTTTATGCTTTTATAGTTCAAAACGGTATGGGCCGGATCATGGGCCTTCAACCGCTCTTGCCGGGATTTATGAAGGTAGAGAGAGTGGATGGTGAGATTATTTTCACTTATGAGCCGCCGGGAGCCGTTAAGCCGATGGGGTTTAAGCGAAAAGAAATATGGCATATCAAGGGATTATCTAAAGACGGAATTGTCGGAATGTCACCTATTTCTTTAATGCGCGAGGCCATTGGATTGGCTATGTCCGCCGAAGAATACGGGGCGAAGTTTTTTGAAAATGATGCCCGGCCAATGATAGCCTTAAAGACTCCTGCGAAACTAGACAAAGATGCTGAAAAGCATTTAAAAGAATCTTGGAATAATAGTTATAACCGGACCGGAAACGCGGGCGGGACGGCTATTCTTCAGGGCAACTGGGATATTCAGGTTATTGGAATGCCTAATGAGGATGCTCAATTTTTACAAACGCGTGAATTTCAAGTAGGTGATATAGCCAGGGCATTTAATGTTCCCGGAGTTATGATCGGGCTGGCCGACAAGACTTCCACCTTCGCCTCTGCCGAACAGTTTTTTCTATCTTTCGCTATTCATACAATGGTTCCCTGGTTTTCTCGAATTGAAAATAGCGCGAACCTTCATTTACTTTCGGTAGTTGACCGCAAGAAATTTTTTACTGAATTTCTCGTATCTAGCCTTACAAGGGGTGATATTAAAACCCGCTTTGATGCTTATAGAACTGGCATTGAATCTCGAATATTAAATCCGAATGAAGCTCGCGCTATGGAAAATTTGAATCCATACGATGGTGGAGATGAATTCGCTAATCCTAATATAACACCCGGACCGCCTGATAGTGAAGATGATCCGGACGATGAGGACATAGACGATGAAGAATAAACTTGAACGCCGGGCATTTCCGTTTGAGCTGGAAGTCAAGGCGGATGATGAGACCGGGAAATTTGTGGGCCATGCCGCGGTATTTGATGAGATCGGTGAAGGCATGTTTTTCCGGGAAAAGATTTCGCCGGGGGCTTTCAAGGCTTCCATAAGGAAAGACGATATCCGGGCCTTGCGTAATCATAATTCAGATTATGTTTTAGGTCGAAACAGGGCCAAGCCAAGCCCTACTCTTAATTTGAAAGAGGATGATATCGGGTTGAAGGTCACTATTACTCCGCCTGATACTCAATGGGCCAGGGACTTACGGGAATCGATTCGGCGCGGGGATATCAATCAAATGTCTTTTGCTTTTGAAACCCTGAAAGACTCCTGGGACGAAGAGGACGAACTGAGAACATTGGAAAAGGTTAAGTTATGGGAAGTATCAACCGTAACATTTCCATTTTACGAGGGAACGGACATAGCCGTCCGGACCCGTGAAGATATATGGAATCAGAGAAAATCTGAAAAAGGCAATAACAGGCTGTGGCAGATTGACGCTCGCGGCCGTGAAATTGAACTTATGAGAATGAGGAGGAATTTATCATGAAGAAAAAAATCAAAGAATTCCGTGCGAAAATAGAGGAATTTTTAAAACGCATGGACGAAATACACCAATTAACCATAACCGAAGAAAGGAAATTGACCGAAGAGGAGCAAGCGGAATATAACGGCCTCAAGGTCAGGGTTTCCGAAGTCAACGAGGAGATCACCGAGCTGGAAGAGGCCGAAGAGGAAAGACTGGCGCGGGCCACCGAGCTGGCCGCCGAACGGGAAAGAAACGAGAGGCCTATTCGGGAAATCACGCTGCCGGATTCCGGTGGACGAAGTTCGGTAGAAGAGCCGAACGAGTTTCATGGATTTGGAGATTTTCTCTACGCAGTACGGTTCAGGCCGCAAGATACCCGGCTTTTTACTGTCCGGGATACCATGTCCCCGGATGAACTCAGGGGATATGAAATGGCTCTTTCTCAAATGAGTCCGGATAGGCGCGAACAATCCATGGGCGTGGGTGTCGAGGGCGGATTTGCGGTCCCGACTCAATTCCTGGATACATTACTCCAGGTCTCTACCCAGGAGGCCATAGTTCGACCGCGGGCTACGGTAATTCCAGCCGGTGAGCCGCCTGATGCTTTGATCGCAATCCCGGCCTTGAATCAGACCGCCGCCGCCAATGTTTACGGCGGTGTGACGGTCACTTGGATTGGTGAGGGCGCAACCAAAGAGGAAACAGACCTAGAACTTCTGGAAGTCAAGCTGACCCCGCATGAGGTCGCTGGATGGATCAGGACAACCGATAAACTTCTGAGGAACTGGCGGGCTGCCGGGCCATTGCTTGAAACGCAACTCCGAAGTGCCCTGATAGCTGATGAGGATACTCAGTTTATCAGCGGAACCGGCGTCGGTCAACCGACCGGTGTCATCGGCGCGCCGGGTGCAATAGCAGTAGCTCGAGCAGGGGCTGGTGCGATTGTCTATGCGGACATCGTCAATATGATGATCAGCAGACGGCCTCGAACGTCCTATATCTGGGTAGCTTCACCGGATATCGAGGGTCAGTTGATGAACATCGTCGATCCTGGCGCGGCGGGAACGCTTATTTGGCAGCCGAACGCCAGAGAAGCATCTCCGGCCACACTAATGGGCCTGCCATTGGAGTTCAACGAACGTCAGCCCACGCTTGGAACTCAAGGGGATTTGATCCTGATTGATTGGACCAAGTACCTGATCAAGGACGGGTCCGGTCCATTCGTGGCGATATCGAGCAACGTCGGCACGGATTTTATCGAAAATAAAACAGTGGTGAAGATTTTCAGGCTCGTAGACGGCGCACCCTGGGTGTCGGCTCCGATACCGCAGGAAAACCCGCTGGCCACGGTCCGTTCACCTTACGTAGTTTTGAATTAAGGAGGTAAACATAAAATGGAACGACTACATGAAACTTTGGGATTTACCGGGAGCATTATAACCGTAACCAGTAATACGACTAATTATTCCAGGCCCATGAATGTTGAGGGGGTAGACGATGTTCTGTTCGTTCTGGGCATGGGAACTGCGGTTGGTGGAATTAATTCAACTATAACAGTCCGCCAGGCGGCCAATGCAACGG
>SDBV01009388.1_pt1 | contig 13014 bp, 10 predicted proteins | sample 2277081 | NCBI WGS metagenome assembly SDBV01 (sample SAMN10402039, study PRJNA504765) | marine sediment metagenome | isolation source: marine sediment core GS10_PC15, 223 cmbsf | place: Arctic Ocean: Southern Knipovich Ridge | collected 2010
TCGCACTTTTGGAGAATAGCCCCGCCCGGGAGGGCGGGGTTGGATGTGGCGACATTCCAGGAACCCCGCCCTCCCGGGCGGGGCTATCAACAAACGCAAAAAACGGGAACTTGTTCTTGGACAACTCCCAAGATCAGCCGAACGGCCAGAGATTCCGGCCACGCGGCACTAAGATCCATGTGTGTCGAATCCCGGCCGGACGAACTCCCGGGCTTCAGGCAGCGCCGCTTCGACCGCACGGCGGAGACGGTCCAGGCGGAGCATAATGTCAAGAATCGGATCGGCCCGTTGCCCAAAGGCACGGCGAAGCACCTCCCAAGCGGCCAGCGAGCGGTCGATCCCCAGCAGCGCCACTTTGGCCGAACCGTTGGCATCGTGCCGGTCGATCTCTGCGGTCGACTCGTGGTCCCAGTCTTGCGCCAGCGCACGAGCGAGCTTCACCGCGATCTGGTATTGATACCAGTGAACGACGTCCACCGCGTCGCCGATTTCAACGGCCTCGGCCTGGGGATCGACGTTCTCCAGGCCCAGGCGGAGTTCCGTCTGCAGCCTCTCTTCCTGCTGCTGGAACTCTGTCCCATGTTGCTCGAACCAATCGTGGACGGCGTCGGCGTAGGCCTCCGCCGAGGTAAACAGCGGGTGATTTCGCGCCCGGCGGTGACGTGCTTCCTGCTCACGAACAACGTCCTGGCAGTCGATCGCATCCAGATCGATGCCGCGTTGCTCGGCGCTTTCGCGGACCATTTGGAGCGTCCTGGCGAAGACGCCGCCCAGGGCGTCCCAGAAGGCCTGGTTGCGGATGTCTCGCGACTGGGCGTCGGGAAACGCCTCGGCCTGCATGGCGAAGTTTCTGCACCGCAAGGTGAACGGGCAGCGTTCGCACCAGCGGTCGCAATAGTTGAAGATGCCGTCGATGTAGTCCTGGTTCGGCGACACGTCGCACAACTCGCATTCTCAGGCCCTTGCCGGCTGCTTCAAGCGGCCCAGCAGTTCCTTGACCGCCACCGCGCGTCGGCGCAGCTCGTCGCGAACGCTCGAGGTGCGCGTGTGTCGGATCTCCACCGGCAGCTCGCTCCGCTCGTGCTCGAGTAATTCAACCAGCAACTCACATTCTGCTTCGGACAGTTCTGTTTGGCCGGTCATGGCACAGGTCCTCCGGGGTTCCGATGAATTCTACCCCCCGGGGGGCCGTCCGGCCAGCTTTGGCGAAAATCGACTGCCTGCCTACGCAAAGTACTCCACCGCGTTTTGGAACATCCGCAGCCCGTCGCCCACCTTTCCGCCTTCTCCGCGGGTCCAGCGGGGGTGCTGCGTGTGGTCGATGTATCGCTCCGGGTGGGGCATCAGACCCAGCACTCGGCCCGTGGCGTCGCAGAGCCCGGCCACGTCGGCCATCGAACCGTTTGGATTGTGGGGATACGCCGCCACCGGTGTGCCACTGCTTGTTGGCAAGCAGTGCTTCGCCGAGTCTTCCGAGGACACCGCTTGCGAGCAAGCAGTGGCACACACGCTCTCCCGTTGCGGCAGGTAACGCAACACGAGCTGATCGTCGCCCTCCAACTGCCCCAGCGCCTGGCGGTCGCGGGCCACGAACTTGCCCTCGGCGTGGGCAACCGGCAGGTACATCGATTCGATCCCCGCCAGGAAAACCGACTTCGTACCCCGCACTTCCAGCCGCACCCAGCGGTCTTCGTACTTGCCCGAGTCGTTGTAGGTCAACGTGGCGGGCGGCCCCAGCTTCGGACTCGGCTGGAGCAACACGCCCGACTTTATCAACACCTGGAACCCGTTGCAGATTCCCAACATCAGCTTGCCGGCGGCCTTGAACTCGGCCATCCGCTCGGCCAGATGATATCGAATCTGGTTGCCCAGGATCCGGCCGGCGGCCACGTCGTCGCCGTAGCTGAAACCGCCGGGGATGCAGAAGATCTGGAATCGCCCGGCCACTGCGGGATCTTCCAGCAGGCGATTGATGTGCAGCACCTCGGCCTTGGCGCCGGCCTGCTGAAAAGCGAAAGCCGTTTCCTGGTCACAGTTGGTGCCGGGGGCCCGGAGGATTAGTACGTTGGGTTGGGACATGGGAGTGATCGGTCGTCAGTAATCAGTGATAAGTGTTCGCACCGTGGTGGTGGTCGTCAACGCCCACGGACTGCGATCCGTGGGGGTGGTAGATGTTGCCATCAATGGCCAGTTGGTCGCCGTACCAGCGACCGCTAAACGGTGATCGTTCCACTCTCGTTTCACCATTGCAGCGGTTTCTGCCACGCTTCTTTCAGTGTGGGCAAGTCGGCTTGAACCACCGCTACGCCGTTGGCGCGGAAGATCTCCAGCTTCCCGGAATCGACCACTTCACCCACAAATGCTCTCGGGATGTCGCACATCTTGGCCCAGAACGCGTCCGCATGTTCTTCCCGTACCTCGCAAAGAAACCGTGTGTTCGACTCGCTGAAAAGTAGCACCGCCGTGTGGCCGACCTTAAGCTCTCGCAGCGGATCCAGGTTGTCCAGCTCCAGTCGCGCCCCCAGTCCACCGGCGAAGGCCATCTCGGCGGCCGCCGCGGCCAGCCCGCCTTCGCTGAGGTCGTGACACGCCCGGACCAAACCGGCGGAGATCGCCTGGTGCAGCGCCGCGAAGGTCTTCTTCGCCGTTTGGGGGTCGACCTTGGGCACCTGGCCGCCGTCGAGCCCCTCGACCAGGGCGAAGTGCGACCCGCCCATCTCGTCCTTCGTCGAGCCCACGATGTACAACGCGTTGCCCGGCTCTTTGAGGTCCATCGTTACGCACCGGCCCACGTCGTCGACCTGTCCCAGGGCACTGATCAACAGCGAGGGCGGGATCGAGACCGGCTGGTCGGCCCCCTCAGATCTGAACTCGTTGTTCAGACTGTCCTTGCCGCTGATGAACGGGGTGCCCAGCACGGTGGCCACGTCGTAACACGCCAGGGCCGCCCGGACCAGCGAACCGAGCGTCTCGGGCCGGTCGGTGTTGCCCCAACAGAAATTGTCGAGGATCGCGATCCGGTTTGGATCGGCACCCACGGCCACGCAGTTGCGGACCGCCTCGTCGATCGCCCCGGCCGCCATGTGGTAGGTGTCCAGGTCGCCGTAACGCGGATTCATCCCGCAGGAGATCACGATCCCCCGTCGCGAGTCGAGCACCGGGCGGACCACGGCCGCGTCTCCCGGGCCGTCGTTGTCCACGCCAACCAGCGGCTTGATCGCGCTGCCCCCTTGCACCTCGTGGTCGTACTGGCGGACTACCCATTCCTTGGAGCAGACGTTCAGCGAACCGAGGATCTTGAGCAGCGAATCGGTGTAGCCCTGGCAGTCCTTCTTCGGCAGCACCATTGGCTCCACGGGCGGCGGCGCGTAGCAGGCCTCGCGAACCACCGGCGGGCGGCCGTCGTGTAGAAATTCCATAGGCAGCTCCGCCACCTGCTGGTCGTTGTATTTCAGGACCAGTCGTCCGGTGGGCACGAACCGGCCGATCACCGTGGCCTCTACGCCCTCCGAGGCACATAACTCCAAGAGTTCCTGCCAGCGATCCTCCGGCACCGCGAGCGTCATCCGTTCCTGGGCCTCGGAGATCCAGATCTCGGTGTACGAGAGCCCTTCGTATTTCAGCGGCACCCGCTCCAAGTGGACCTCGGCCCCGATCTTCTCGCCCATCTCGCCCACGGCGCTGGAGAACCCGCCGGCCCCGCAATCGGTCACGGCGTTGTAGAGCCCGCGGTCTCGGGCGACCAGCAGCACGTCCAGCAGCATTTTCTCGGTAATCGCGTTGCCGATCTGCACGGCCCCGCCCGAGAGCGTCTCGCTCTGGCTGGTCAACTCCGCGGAGCTGAAGGTGGCCCCGTGGATCCCGTCGCGTCCGGTTCGCCCGCCCATGGCCACGATCAAGTCGCCCGGCTGGGGTTGCTTGAACGACATTTCCCTGGGGATCAGGCCCACGTTGCCGCAGTAAACCAGCGGATTGCCGAGGTATCGGGGGTCGAAGTAGACCGCGCCGTTGACGGTGGGGATGCCCATCCGGTTGCCGTAATCGCGAACCCCGGCCACCACGCCCTGCATCACCCGTCGCGGATGCAGCACTCCCGGCGGGAGCGTCTCGAGGGGCGTGTCGGGCGGGGCGAAACAGAAGACGTCGGTATTGCAGATCGGCTTGGCCCCCATGCCGGTTCCCATCGGGTCGCGGATCACCCCGCCGATACCGGTGTTAGCGCCGCCGTAGGGCTCCAGGGCCGAGGGATGATTGTGGGTTTCGACCTTGAACACCACGTTGTACTTCTCGTCGAAGCGGATCACCCCCGCGTTGTCATCGAACACGCTCACGCACCAGTCCTGCTCGGCCGCCTCCCGGCGAATCTTCTGCGTGGCGGCAAAGATCGTCTCGCGGAGCATGTTCTCGAACCGTTGCTCGCGCTCGCCGTCCCGGTAGCGGATGCGGCCGGCGAGGGTCTTGTGGCTGCAATGCTCGCTCCAGGTCTGGGCGATCGTCTCCAACTCCACGTCGGTCGGATCGCGGTCCAAAGACCGAAACTCCGCCCGGATCGTCTGCATCTCGACCAGCGACAGGTAGAGCTGACCCTCCAGACTCAGCCGCTGCAGCGCCGCATCGTCCATCCGGCGCATGGGCACGGTGACCAGCTTGAAATCGTAGGGCGAGCCGACCTCCAGGTGCTCGAAATCCAACGGGCCGACGATCACCTGCTCGATGGCGTCGTTAGCCAGAACCTTCGAGCAGAGCAGATCAAGCCGATCATCGGGCAGCCCGGCGATCCAGTACTTCTTGAACGTCCGGATGGCCTCGGCCTTGCTGAGAAAGTGTCCACCGCCGAGATCATCGTGGCTGAGATCATCGTCGCTGAGATCGCCGATCGCCCGAAGCGCACTTTGGGCCACCGGGTCCATCACCCCCGGCTTCGGCAATACGTGGATCAGCCGCTGGGGGCCGTCCGGCGCCCGGCTGAGCACCTCGTCGCCCACCCGCGCGACCACGGTGCGTTCCACCACGCGGTCGGCCAGCAGCCGCCGCGCGATCCGGTCGACCTGCCCGCGGTCGAGCGTTCCCTGAATCAGGTATCCGCGGGCGGACCTCACGGCCAGGTCTTTCGCCAGTCCCGAATCGGCGGCCTGGGCGGCCACCTCTCTGGCGATCAGGTCCACCTGGCCTTCGGCCGGATAGATGTCAACTTCCCAGAGCATCGCGGTTCTTCTTGGCTAGGCTCAGCAATTGTTGAAGTTCCGTCTGGTCGCCGTCACGCAGCGCGGCGTGCAAGGCGGCCAGCTTGGCCCCATATTTCTCCAGTGCCGACAGCACGTGCTCGCGGTTGAGCGTGAGAATCTGTCTCCACAGTTCGGGGTCTCCGGCGGCCAGTCGCGTGGTGTCGAGGATGCCGGTCCCGCTGAGGCGGAAGAGACTCTCCGGTACGGCGGCGGCCAGCGCCGCCGCGGCCAAGTGAGGCAAGTGGCTGGTGATGGCCACCGCCCGATCGTGCTCATCCGCGGACATCTGCATCACCACCGCCCCCAGGCCCTCCCAGAGTTCCTCGATCAGGTCGAAATCTTCGGCCCGGGTGTTCCGGGTGGGGGTCAAGATGGCCAACCGGCCGTCGAACAGTTGGGCGTTGGCGTTGCCCGCCCCGCTCTTTTCGCTGCCCGCAAGGGGGTGGCCGCCCAGAAAACGGCAACCCCGCGACAGCCCGACGTCCAGCGCCGCCACGATCGGCTGCTTGGTGCTGCCGACGTCGGTGATCAGCGTGTTGGGGGGACAATTCCGGGCCACCTCACGGACGTCGTCCACAATCCGGCCCACCGGCGTGCAGACGATCACCAACTCGGCCTCGACGACCCCCTTGGCCAGATCGACGGTGGTATTGGTCACGGCTCCCACGCGCCGGGCAATCCTCAGGCTGGCCTGGCGGCGTCCGATGCCGATGATCTTCTCGGCCAGGCCGAACTTGCGCAGCGCCAGCCCGATCGACCCCCCGATCATCCCCGTCCCGACGACGGCCACAGTTGAAAGGCGTTTCATCGCACCCCCTCGAAGGACTCCGGCACACAGAGCCAGCTATTGTAGCAATGCCGGCGACCTCAGTGCAGGGGCTCAAGTGGGGGGGTGCCGGCCCGAAAGGCCGCGACCGGTGGTCGCGTCAACCGCCCGTTGAAAAAGCGGGTGGCACTCAATGCCATCGTCGTTTTGTCCTTCTGGATGTTCGTTTTGTAAGTTCATGCGCAGTGTTTAGCGGCCGACGGCACGTCGGCCAGAACGCCGAGAGCGGCACCGACCGCCAGCCGCCGTACCGGCGGCTGCTAAACGGCCCGTCGCGGACTGCACAAGGACTTACGAAACGAACATCTAGTCTCCGCGAGGAAGTAACACCTATGTCGTTATGATGGTAATATATGTAATTTTCGGAAAAACAGGGAAAATCGGCATTTTCCTTGTCAGGAATGGGGGTCGAGCGGCGGATATACAATAGGGGCAGCGTGGGGTGTTTAGGAAAGCCACAGCGCCAGGGGGGTCTAGGGCATCATGAAAGAGCTTCGTCTATTGGACAACTGAGGCCGACGATGAGACACTTCTTCGTACCGTGTATTGCACTCTTGATTCTGTTCTTTTCGGCCGCTGCTGTTACGGCGGCGCTGCACGCGCCGGTCGACATCGTCGCCCCCGGGGCCGAGCTCCCTGCGGAATTCAAGATCGGGTTCTTTCCCTGGCCCCAACCGGGCGGGCCGGGTACGCCGATCTATCTGACCTACAGCTACAGCAACCTCCTTGACGGCGGCCTGGGGCTGAGCAACGCCGATCTCAGGGCAGCAACCGAGGAGGCCCTGGGGCTCTGGGCCAGTAATGCTCCCCTGCACTTCACCGAGATAGCAGACGCGGGACTGGCCCCCCATGACCCACCTACCCCCCACCCCGGGAAGCTTCCCGGCGAGGCTGATATCCGTATCGGGCACCACCTCATCGACGGTTCCGGCACAATCCTGGCTCACGCCTGGCTACCTTTCAGTCCGCTTCACGCGATCGACGCCGACATCCACTTTGACAACGCCGAAACTTGGGCAACGGCGCCCGGGGGAGGCAGCTTCGATGTGCTGGAGGTCATGGTGCACGAACTGGGCCACTCCCTTGCCCTCGATCACGAGCCCCTGCCGCCGACTGGAAACACAGCGATCATGAACCCGGTTTACAGTGCGTCGTACAGCGGATTGGGCACGGCGTTCCTCCACCCAGACGACATCGCCGGGATTCAGTTTATGTACGGGTCCGGCACCGGGTCCGTAAGCCCTATTCCCGAGGCGGCCTCCGTGGTGATTTGGGCCCTGTTGGGCGGCCTGAGCGTGGTCGTCTGTCGCTTCCGTCGCCGGAAACAGGCGGCCTGAACTCGGCGGGCCGGTTCAGACGTTCTCGGGAATCCGGTAGTGTTTCCGGCCCGCGGCCTTCAGGTAGTTATTGGCCTCGGCGTTCTCGACGAACGTCTCCGTCTTGCCGTCGAAGATCAGCTTCTGGTTGCCCGTGCGATAGGCGATGTTGGCCAGATGCGCCAGGCAGGCGCTCATGTGGCCCTGTAAAATGTTGGCCTTGGGCTCTTTTCGCGTGCGGATGCATTCGATGAAATCGTCGATGGCCTGCGGGTCGCACCAACGGCCGGACTGGCCGGCGACCACTTCACCGCCGGCCACGACCGCCTGCCAGCCGTTGCCGTGACGGCCCAGGTACATCAATTGCTCCGTGCCGTAGATCTCCACCCGCGTGGCGTCCTGCGGCCAATAGGGAAACTTGTCGCCGTAGCGGATATCCGTTCCGGCCTTCCTGGTGTATTTCGAAAAGCCGGTCTGGTGGAGCGTCATGGCCAGCTTGTCGAACTCGTAGGTCACCGCCTGGCAGTCGGGCATCTCGCCGCCGTCGTCGTACTGCCAGCGGCCGCCGTAGCAGTTGACCGCCTTGGGATGCGGCGGGTCGCCGATGGCCATCCGCGCTATGTCGATGCTGTGGATCGCGTCGGAGAGGTTGCCCCCGGAATAGTCCCAATAGCCGTACCACTGGCGGTGACGGTGCGGGCTGTAGGGTTTTTCGGGCGCCGGGCCCAGCCAGAGGTCCCAATCCAGTCCCTTGGGCTTTTCGCGCTGCGGCATTTCACGGATGGGGTATCCGCCGTAGACCAGGTTCGGCTGCATGAAAAAGACCTTTACCAGGAAGACCTTGCCGAGGTTGCCCTCGGCGATGTACTTTCGCGCGGAGGCCACGTAATCGGCGGTGCGGGATTGGGTACCGGCCTGGACGACGCGTTTGTGCTTTTCGGCGGCCTGGACCATCTTGCGGCCTTCCTCGACCTTTCGCGAGATGCACTTCTCGACGTAGACGTCCTTGCCCGCCCGGCAGGCCCAAATCGTGGCCAGGGCGTGCCACTGTTCGGGCGTGGCCACCACTACGGCGTCGACGTTCTTGTCGTCGAAGACCTCTTGCATGTGCTGGGCGTACTTGGGGAGCGAACCCTGGATTTTCTGGACCTCGGCGGCGAACGCCGGACCGCGGGCCTGATCCGCGTCGCAAATGTACTTGCAATGGACGTCGGAGCGGGCGGCCATCTGTCTCATCAGGCCCTTACCCCGCCCGCCGGCCCCTATCAGCCCCAGCACCACCTTGTGATTGGCCGATTCGGCCCGGCCTGGTGAGGGCAACGCTACCGCGGTTGCCAGGGCGGCCGCACCCTTGGCCGACTTGCCGACGAAACTCCTGCGTGTGATCTCTGACATGACGTTTCTCCTGGTTTGCATCTAATCGGGGCCAAGTCGTCAAACGGTTCTTGGTGGCCAATGCCCACCCTACGATCGATTCATGGCGTTTTTTCAACGGGCTGCTATACCCTCCACGGCTCCCGCATCGCCCGGCACAACAGGCGCGAGGCCCCGGCGTCGTCGAGGATCTCTTCCTTGACCGGGTCCCAGCGGATCCTGCGCCCGGTCATCATGGCGATATTTCCCAGGTGGGCCACCGTGATCGTGCGAAAGGCCACTTCGACCGGCGCGGCGGTCCGCTGGCGGCTGCGCACGCAGTCCAGGAAGTTGCCGTGCTGGCTGCGGCTTTGGTAAAGGTGGATCTCGTCGCGCCCGATGACCGATTCGGCCAGCGACGGCGGGTTGGTCTTGCCGGCCAATTCCACCCAGCCCTCGGTCCCCTCGAACCGGTTCGGGCCGCCGCTGCGGACGATCATCTTCACGCCGTTGGCATACGTGCAGGTGAACTCGAACGCGGTGGCCGCGTTCCAGAGGTCACCCGGCGGGGGAAAGGTCCCTTTCCCTTCGACCTGGAGCGGTCCGGTCTCGTCGCAGCCCATGCCCCAATGGGCCATGTCGATCAGGTGGGCGCCCCAGTCGGTCACGTTGCCGCCGGAATAGTCGAGGTTCCATCGCCAGTTCCAGTGGCAGCGGTTGAAGGTGTAGGGGGCCCAAGGTGCCTGGCCGAGCCAGAGATCGTAATCTAACCCGTCGGGGATCGGCTCCGGGTCGAACGTCTTCTGGGCGTTGTTGCGGATCCAGTGCCCGCCGGGCAAACCGACCCGCACGGTGTGCAGCTTGCCGATCCGCTCGTTGCGGACCAACTCGCACGAGTGCCGGCACCGGGCGTCGGAGCGGCGCTGGGAGCCGCACTGGAAGACGCGGTCGTAGCGGGTCACCGCGTCGGCCATGGCCCGGCCGTCGCGCACCGTCAGGCTCAGCGGCTTCTCGCAGTAGATATCCTTGCCCGCCTTGGCCGCCGCCACCACGATCGGCGCGTGCCAGTGGTCGGGCGTAGCGACACACACGGCGTCGACGTCGTCCCGGGCAAGCAACTCGCGAAAATCCCGATAGCCGCGCACCCCACGGAAGCTGCCCGATGCCTTGCGCCCCGCATAGTGTTTCTCGACCTTCTGCTGGGCTGGCGCGAGTCCCCGGTGCCAGGCGTCCTCGTAGCGGGTGCTGCCGGCGTCGACGTCGCAAAGCGCGATGATCTGGGCCTCGCTGTGGCCGAGAAACGTGTTCATATTCACCGACCCCCGCCCGCCCAGCCCGATACACCCGATGCTGATCCGCTCACTGGGAGCCGGCGCTCCCTCGGCCCCCCGAGCAGAACCGGGTATCAAATAAGGCGCCGCAAACGCACCGCCGGCCGCCAGCCCGCGACGGCAGAACTCTCTTCGCGTGGAAATTGCGTTCGTGGGGTATTTCATTATTGCATTCCTTCTCGGTGTTAGTATCCGGTCTCGCCGGCAGCCACCAGTGCGGGACTCGGCATGGGCGGCCGCAACGGTGGAAAGTGATAGTGTGGTCGAAATGGACCGGCCACGCAAGTAGATTCGACCGCCGGCGAGACTGCAAAACACGGGAAAACCACAAGACTCGGTCGCAACCAGTGCCAAGTGCATAGCCCCTTTCCCGCCAGGGCAGGTCTGACAAAATTCTCTGGCACTTGGAGGGCTATGGGTAATTGTAGCCGAATTCGTCGGAATTCGGGCCGTCCTGTCCCGGCCCGAACTGTGACCAGTTCAGCTACATGCCAGGAAATGCTGCCACACACCCAAGGGCTTGCATCCGTTCTCAGCAGTCCCTATACTGTGGGCTGAGGGGTTCCGGCGGCGTTTGGCTGAGGGGACGTCGCAGCTAAGTTCCCGCATGGGGGGACCTTGTCATGCCTTGTTATCGGCATCGGGCGTTTACGCTGATCGAACTGTTGGTGGTGATCGCGATCATCGGCATCCTGATTGCCCTCTTGCTGCCGGCCGTGCAAATGACCCGCGACCAGGCCCGGATCCTCAACTGTCAGAACCATCTGAAGCAGATCGGCCTGGCGGTGTCGACGCACGTCGAGGCGCACGAGTTCTTTCCCACCGGCGGTTGGGGAGTGCAGTGGGCGGGGGAGCCGGATCGCGGGTTTTCCCGCCGCCAGCCCGGAGGAGCGTTTTACAACATCCTCCCGTACCTCGAGTTGGAACAGATCCATCAACTCGGATCAGGGCAAACCGGTTATAGGAGAAAACAACTGTTGACCAGGGCCGCCGAAACCCCCATCTCGCTTTACCACTGTCCCAGCCGCCGCCCGGCCATAACCTATCCGTTCATGGGTTGGGTTGGCCACATCAACACGAACTATCCTCACGTCGGTGCGATCAGAAAGACGAGCTATTCTTTGGCCCTGTGCGACTACGCTTTCAACGGCGGCACGGCGAAAGGTCCCAGGGGCCAGCAGGCGGGTTGCATTTGGAATGTGATTGCGTCGTACAAAGCCGGTGAGTCCATAAAGTGGAGCCGCTACGACGGCGGGGGCATCTCGTACGCCGGAAGCGAGGTCCGAGTGGTCGACCTCAGCGACGGCCTGGGACACGTCTACCTGGCCGCCGAGAAGTACGTTCGGGCCGACGAATACTACGGGCCAAGATGGTGCGGGGACCTGCACGGCTGGAACTCGGGCTACGGCTACGACACCTTTCGATGGACCTCTTTGCCGCCGAAGCAGGATACGCCGGGCTTTCGCGATCGCGAGCGCTTCGGCAGCGCGCACGCCTCGGGGTTCAACGCCGTTTTGTGCGACGGGTCGGTCCACCTGGTTCACTACACGATCGACAGGAAGATCCACAGGGCACTGGGCGGCCGAGATGACGACAAGAAGTTGGGCGTAGTTCCCGATGCCAGCCGGTTCTGATGGCCGTGCGTGACCGACGTGGCGTGGGCCGGCGCTCGCGGCAGCAAGGTTTCCGCCGCCCCTGCCCGCAGATCGCATACGATAGGCCCTCGCCCGGCGTTGCGTTGGTCTCCGAGTAATGTGTTGGTGGTGGTTAGTTCGGTCTTCAGTAAGAGGTGTTTCGGCCATGTCGTGTTGCGTCGGGAGTTTGGGCGTAGCGGTTGTTTGTTTTGCAGCGCTGGCCGGTTGGGGTTGCTCACGGGGGCCGTCGCCGATCCTTCCCCCGGCAATCGACGCCTCTGCCGCTGGCAAGCTGGCAATCGAACAGTACGACACGGACGGCAGCGGATTGATCGAGGGCGCGGAGCTCAGCGCGGCCCCGGCCCTGAAGGCCGCCATCGAGAACCTCGACACCGATGGCGACGGCGGCGTGAGTGCCGAGGAAGTCACCGCCCGAGTCAAGGCATGGCAGAAGACCGGGGTGGGCAAGATGTCGCTGAGTTGCACCGTCATCCGCCGTGGCCGGCCGCTTCAGTGGGCTACCGTGAAATTCGTTCCCGAGAGGTTTCTCGGCGACCAGATCCAGACGGCCACCGGCCAGACGGACGAATTCGGGGTGGCGGTGCTGAGCGTGCCGACGGACCCCGGCGTGCCGGGCGACGTGCGGGGAGTCCATTGCGGGCTGTACCGCGTGGAGATTACCAAGGCGGACACGAAGATCCCCGCCGAGTACAATACACAGACGACTCTCGGCCAGGAGGTCGCCGACGACTGCGCGGACGTTCGACGCGGAATCGCTTTCGACCTCGAGTAGCCGCTCGGCGGCCACCGAAAAGGTGTCAGGAACCTTTTGCCGGAACGGCCCGAAGGGTGCTTCGCACAAAAGGTTCCTGACACCTTTTCGTTGCCTGGGATTTCCGCAACGGAAACTCATTGGCTATCAGAGCGCTCTGAGTTCCGAAGATCTGCCCTGGTGCATGACTGAAGCTCAGCTTCAGAATCACCGCGGTTGAGCATTTCGAGCAACACCGTGGCCTCGACGCAATCAACAGATTCGGACGCGGCGACAGGCGCGCACGCCACGAGATCGGCGGACTGCCGACGGAAGAAGCGGGCCAGTTCCTCCTGGGACAACACCACGTATCCCCATTCATGTTTGTCGCTATCCAGCAGGGGGTCGCCGTCGCGAAACTCCAGGGCCCTGGGCCCGTCCGAGAACAGACACCACGCTCGACGTCCGGAGTCCAACGTAATCGCCAGGGCACCTCGCCTTCTCCGGTGTCCGAGCACGCAGTTAAGGCGTATTATATCTATGCTCATGGGAAGAGCTTCCGTTGGGCAAAAAATGCG
>SDBV01009389.1_pt1 | contig 13012 bp, 12 predicted proteins | sample 2277081 | NCBI WGS metagenome assembly SDBV01 (sample SAMN10402039, study PRJNA504765) | marine sediment metagenome | isolation source: marine sediment core GS10_PC15, 223 cmbsf | place: Arctic Ocean: Southern Knipovich Ridge | collected 2010
AGCCAACGCAACGACGGCCGGAACGGCCGCCAGCGCCGCGGCTCCCGCTGCTGCCGCCCCTGTCGCACCGGTTGCTACTGCAGCCGAGCCCGCAGCGTAAGAGCCGTAGCCGACGTCGGCGCCGAGCATTCCATAGTTCGCGCCGTCTACCCATTTCATCTGCTGCTGCTTGGCGGCATCGCCGTCCTCAAGCGTCTGCAGGTTGGCCAGCCGCTCAGTAGCACTGCCGGTCGGTTCCCCGGTGCTGGTGGGATTATCGTTATCCTGGTCGGCCATGGTCGTGCGGCGTTCAGTTGGGTTCGTGCAGGGTCAGGCTCTGGATGATTTCCTGCACCTGGGCCTTCTGCGTTTCACTGATCGTGCCGGGCGCGGTGAAGGTCAACATCAGCACCCGCTTGCCGTACTCAACCATCGTGAGCAGTTGCTGGATTGGCTTGCCATTGTTTAGCCACCGGAATTCGTGGGTATAGGCCGCGCGGCCCGATACTTCCGTATCCGCGCTGGCTATGAGTTCGTAACTCGCAACCTGCTTTGCAAGCTTCTGGACTTCATTCGCGGTGTACTCGTGAAACTTCATCCCCCAAGGCAAACTCTCCCGGGTCACGACAAAGCTCACGCCCTCCGTTCCGGTCGCAACCGACACGAACACATTCATCGACTTATCGTGCCAGTCAGTGGGCAGCGACAGAGAGCCTTCCTGCATCTGATACATGGTGTTCTTCCGGTGAAACGCTAATTGATTGGGCCCAGAATTCAGTTATCGGGATTGATGTGCGTGTTGCTGGCCTGAACCTTGATCTGCCCGTCATCAATGTGAATAACCGACGAGCCCTTGTAGATCTCGATGGTGTCGCCCGTCATATGGATCTTCGTCCCGCCATCGCCGCCGATCTTGATCCACAGTTCCTTGGCTTCGATGGTGTGCACACCGGTAGGCGTTTGCTGGGTTGTGTTCCCCTGCGAGACGGTATCTGTCAGATTGCCAACCGACACTGTGGTTTTCTGGTCGCCCTTGTCGACCGTGATGGTCCGGTCCCCACCAAGAACCTGCGTTGTCTGCGCGTCCTCGACGACGACCGTCATGTCTTTTTCGGCCTGCAGCCACAACTCTTCTGCGCCTTTCTTGTCCTCGAAGCGGATCGCGTTGGCCGTGCTATAACTTCCCTTCGTCGAGCGTGACAGGATCCCACTCTGGGTTGCGTTATCAGGCAGTTTCCAGGGATGCTGGTTCGTCGCGTTATATACGCGCGAGATAATGATCGGGCGGTCGGGATTGCCATCAAGGAATGACACGACCACCTCGTCACCAATCCGGGGAATCTGCACTGCGCCGAAGCCGGAACCCGCCCACGCGTGTCCGACCCGAACCCAGCAGGAACTGCGATGGTCCATTGTGCCAAGGCGGTCCCAGTGGAATTGCACCTTCACGCGACCAAGTTCGTCCGTGTATATTTCTTCGCCTTTCGGTCCGACCACAATCGCCGTTTGCGGTCCCGGAATCATTGGTTTCGGTGTGGATAGCGCCGGACGGAAAGGTATTTTCTTGCGGATACAGACGAAGCTATTGGCGTACGTCGCAGATCCCCCCGACGACTGGTAATTGTTGGTGCCGTGATGGCTAACAGACAGGACCAGAAACTCCCTATCCGCGGCTTGACCGTTGTCGTGGTCGTAGTGATCGATCAACGTGAAGGTGTGACCACTGGCAAGCGTGCGGCAATTGCTTGCACCGATAAATACCTTGCCTTCCGCCTCGAGCGCTTCGAGGCGAAAGCGCATCAGTTCCTCGCCTCGGTCGCTCGAATCAAACGCGTGCGCACCGAGATAATCGTAGACCTCGTACTTTGCGACGTCGCCCTGATTCGTGAGGGTATCGCTCGACACAAGACGACTGGCGTTCGGCGCCTTGTAATCCGCAGATTTCAGGGTGATACGACCGGATTCGAGTCTGCGGTCTGCCCGGAACTGGGTGACAGCATTATCCTCATCGAGCATTTCCCCTGTGGCGAACCGTAGCACCGAATTTCCGTCGATCGGCTTTGCGGCAGTCGAATCATCGGTGATGATCAACCGGTGACCGTCTTGGGCATGCTCGAAGTAAAAGAACAGGCCATCATGTTCAAGCAACCGCTTCATGAAGTTGAGATCGGATTCCCGGTACTGCGTGCAATAGCTGTATGGCTTGAGCGATTTGAGCAAGCGGAATTCGTAGCGTGCGATCACTCCGTACTGGGAAAACACCTCTTTGAGGATGTCCTCCGATGTCTTCTCCTGAAATATGCGGATGTCATAACGCCGGCCCAGCATCCAAACCCACGGACGCAGCGTCGCGGAATAGGTCGCGAGTCCGCCGTCTGTTCCGAGGTGGATGAATCGGGTCACATAGCCGTGGAAATATCGGGTCGTGCCATCGGAGAGCGTGAGTTCCGCAGACACGTCCTTTGCAATTAACTGCTTGAGTTCGATCGTTGCGTCTTGGGAGGTCAACCCGAGCTCAATCGTGTAAAGGCTCGACAACTCTTCCTGATAGCTCAAGCCGCTGACCAGCAGTTGAGACCGGCCAGACAATGGCGTTTTCACCGAGAACAACCGGTTATTCTGCAAGCTGAGGATCTGGCTGAAGTCAGACATCTGCATAAGGCCCCCTGTACGGCATAATCAATTTTGTCGTGCCCGAAATCGCCATATTCGCTGATATCGCGGTTAAAATTTGCCCATGATTATAATCGGCGTTAAGGAAATTCTGTGCGTCGTAAAATTATTTAACAATCAAGGTTCTTGATATTCAATTGGCATATTCGGAAAATATTTCTCATAGCTCCATTTAACCCACGTCCATAATGTAAAAATGGCTGAATCGGAATTCAACGCGTGTACAGCAGATAATCCCGGCACCCTGTTTGGGCACCCTGGATTGCTCGGCCCCGGCAGTGCCCCTGACGTCGGACCGGTCCTCGGCACGGGAACTGATGCATCGCGCATATTGGTGAATGTCGGCGGCACGTATCCGGCTGACGCCGGAGCCGCCAGTCGTTACCTCATCGCCAAGCTGAAATACGACAAGGACATGACGTCGGAGGAACGCGTAAATGCGCTCCTTCAACTACAACAGGCACTGCGCGACGCTGAGAAGAGCTTCAGTAAGACAGAATTTGGCAAGTTGTACAAAGAAGCGCAAAGTGTTCCGGGGCTGGACGGCGACGTTCTGAAAGCGATCTACGCGCCAACCAACATCGGCTCCAGTCTTGGGACCGGTGCCGGCGCTGCGCTGTCGCTTGCGCAAAAAGCGCCAACCTCTGATCTTCTGGATATACCTGAAAGCGAGCGGGCGAAGCTTCTTGCGTGGGCACGCAAGAGCGGCAACCAAGGAATCAAGTCGGCTCAAAAACGTTTCGGGAAAACGCTGGAACTGGTGCGTGTCGACGGAAAATGGGTATTTGAGATTCCGGTCAACAAAAAGGCCGCTGGATATGTAATTCGTGGGAGGGCCGCGCAAAATGTGGTGCGCATCCCGGCGTATCGCCAAGCCACGCTAGATGCACTCGAAGCGCGAAGCAGGCTAAACCTCGACGGCTTCGCCGATACACTGGGTGGCCATATTACCGGTGTCAGGGTAGGCGGTCTGCTTGCGTTGGGACCGCAGGCAATTTCAGATGCGATTGATGCTGACAATTTCCACCAGTTCGCAAGTCTCGAGGCACATAGCCAGCCCGCGAACGCCGCCGGCTGGCTGGCCGGTTGGGGCGCGGGCGCCGTTTTGCCGGGCGCGGTTGTCGCAATCGTTGGAGCGCCTGTGGAGGTCCCCGTCATCGCTGTTCTCGCTGTTGGCTTTGCCGTTGGCATCGGCGTGCAGGTCGCTTTCTCGCATCTGTATGGCGAGAGCATCGGCAAGGCGTGGGACGGGTTTGCTGCTCACCACCACTGGTAAAGAAACATATGGAACGTGAGTTGATCCGCTTACCCTTGCTACTGCTCTTTCTTTGCTTCGTGACGGCCGGCCTGACTTCGGCCTACTTCCCGATACTTGGCTGGTTTATCGTGCCGGTGCTGGTCGTTGCGCTCGTCTGCAGCGTCATCGCAGCGTTCTTCACGACGAGATACACCACGTATCAGCGGACAGTCCACAGCCTGCTCACACTGTTCTTCTGCTTTTTCATGGTGATGGTGATTCAGACCGCTCTGGAGCGATGGCTTCCGCCGCAGGGTCCGGTGCTGGTGACCTGCGTTTATTTCTTCCTGCTGGCAACTGTTTATCTATTTCGTTACCAACGTGAACGACAAGCCAACTGGCATGATTTCAACCGCTCCCTCATCAGTCCAACGCTCGCTATTGAGGATGGGAAAGTTAAGAGAATTGTGCGCACGCGCAAAAATGAAAAGCGCCACGCCACTCCGAACTCCGCCGCGAACCTCGGGGGCGCCCTCGGTGTCGCGGCGCTGAGCGTGATCGGCGCCGCGTTTGGTGCGAGGGGAAAAGAGTTGCTTCTATTGGTCGTTGTCGCAGCGTTCATGGTGGCACCATTCTTCCTGCTCCGATACCTCGTTCCCTATGCCGTTGGTATCCGCGAGGTGAGAAAAATCGAGCGTGAGCGCGGTGTACGTTTCGAGATTGATAACGTCGCCGCGCTTCAGGAAGCGCGAGGAAAAGTAATCCTCGCTCGCCTACTCAACCCCCGCTTACGTCAACAGGTTTGACGACGGAAAGATCAACGGCTTACCCTCATCCGACGCAAACAAGTGCGGTGCATCGTAACGATCAGGACGTCCCACTCCGAGCAAGAACCAGCCGTTCGACTATTGTGGGCAACTCACGTATGGCCGCAGACGCGGCGGCGGCCAACAATTCGGCAACCAGGGCACATATTTTCCGGTCGGGCGGCTTGCGATACTGGCAGATTTCCTAGAATGTAAGGATATCCCGCCCAGACGCCTCGTCATGCCGACAATTCCATTCCAACCGACTGGCCGTATCACTACCGGCAGCGCCGAATTTTCGTTGCTGGGTGAGCTGCTTCAGACTCCGATCACGTCAAACAGCGATCTCGCAGCATTAACAGCGCAGCGCGTTGGCATCGACGTAATCGATCGCCTTGGTGTGTACGGTTTGAAAGCTGACGAGTTGGCGTTCATCGTTCAGGCTCGAACGCTGCTACGTCGCGGCCAGAACGGGGAGCGACTGTCTGTGGACGAATCGGACAAGGCCATACGTCTCGCCAGACTCATCACTCAGACGGAAATCGCATTCGGTAGCCGCGAGAAGGCATTGATTTGGCTACGCGCGCAAAAAATCCGATTTGACGGCAAGACCGCGCTCGAAATGGCGGCGACCGAGCAAGGCGCCCGGTTCGTTGAGGAAACCTTGACGCAAGTCGTCGAAGGTTATTTCGCCTGATCGTGGATCACAATCGCCCTGGACCCGCCCGCGCTTGAAGCGTCAGTGTAGAAATTTCATCGGTCAGGCCGCAGGCCGTTGTCGCCCCGAACCCGGACAGCTGATCAAGAGTTCACCGAGCGACCTCTGTCAGGATGACTTCCGGTCGTGAGCCTGACCCGCTCCGCACGCCTATCTGAAGGACGCCCTGGCACACCTACTGAAAAACGGGCTAGCGCATTGCCGCGTCGCTGCCCACCGCCGGCAGCCGATCGCAACCAACGCCTGATCTCGCTCGTCAAGACGGGCTCACCGACCCGCTGACGATTCGTTCGATTGCTCCAATCGACACTCTAGTTTGAGTAGGAGGCGGTTTGAGCAGCAACTCAGCCTGCTTGGGCAAAATGTAAGTTGCTCATGGCACTTTGGGCATCCCGCATGCACATCGTGGGTGAAGTGTCCCGGTCGTACAACTTGAGTCGGTCCAGAGCGTGCACTATTCACTGGAATCCTGACGAGCGACGCGATTTTCTCGGGGCGTGGCGGGCTCATCATCCACGTGCGAATCAACGCTCGAAGTTCTATAGAGACATGCTCGTGACGCATGATGCCCTGCTGGACACTATATGGCTAGCTCCTGATCTGAACCCTCTAGTTCAGTACTTGAAGATGACGGTCATCCAAAACGCATTAGCCCGGTCTGAAACCAAGGGCTACAGATTTTTGGCAGGCCGCCGATAAACAGATTTACACCCATCCAGCGAGAAGATGCTCAGGATAATAAGGTCTTTCACGGGTAAAGCTGCAAGCGACGTCAAGGTCGGCGAAGTGCGGCAAACAGGGCGTGTGATCTACACCCCGTTTGTCGCCTTTATCGCTAAACCTTCGGTGAACACCACGGCCAGATAGGCTTGAGCAGCCACGCTTTCCCAACGACAGGCATCCCGATCTAGAGGCTGACATACAGGCACTCTCGTTCCTATAGGAAATCAATATGCTAGAAGCCACCCAGAATGTAAATCTCGCTCGCAATGCCTTGGATCAGGCCACAGAACATGCCAGCAAGGAGACCACTCGCATGATTCGTGAGTCGGTCGGCGTAGTATCGGTTGGTATTGCACTCATGCTAGTGTATGCAATGTTCAAAGAGCTGAATAGCCCGATCGCCGTAGGAGGTTGCGAACGAATGAATTCTCTCGTTCGTGAGGCAACAACTTCGGGATACTTAGATTTCCTGACGATCGATGCACTGCTCGTTGCCTTGGCAATGCTGAGCAATGGATCTTTTTTCTCTCGAAATCTCGTGCAATGGGCTTGTCAGCCTTTGTTGAAGCTTTTCATCCACTCCGGCTCGTTTGCATTTGGGATCTCCGCGGGTTACATGCTATTGATGATCCCGGATGTCACACAGAAAGCGGCTCTTCCTTCTGTCGGAGCATTTAGCTTTCTCGTCCTGTTTATGGTCGTTTTCTCGTCAACTTTTTATTTTCTGCTTCACTGGGTAAAGCGCGAAATTTTGGTTGCAACGACAACCAAAGCCTTGCAGCGGCATTTTCCGTCGTGGTCGGCCGAGAACGTCACGAAGCGAAGCGAATTGATCGTAGGTCTCGCCGGAGTATTGGCCGCTTTGTCGCTTGCAGTAGCTGCGTGGCAGCAACTTGGTGTGGATATGCCTCTTATTCATCATGCAGAAACGCGCGCGTCCGACTTTTTCAAGTGTAGTTGACGCATAGCCAGGCTGGCGAATGGCGAAGCAAGATTGTCGCGTTGCATACAGCCAGTTGAACAACGTAGACATACTCCGCGTCAAATTCGACAGTGACCCGGTAGCCCATGGGATTCCAATGTCGTTCAGACTTCAACGATCAGTGAAGGATTGAAGTGGGGATTCAGATGTTTCGGGGAGTATCCTCTCGGGTTACAGATCACGCGTGTACCACTTGGCTCAGAATCGGGAGAGACGATGTAGTCGAAGCTGGTATGCATATGGCCGTGAATCCATAGAGGAACGGAAGGTCCCATGAGACCCTCCAGATTCGAGGCGTAAGCCGGGGTCAACGAGTCTCCCTCGTACTCCGATTCGACGGAACCCTCCGACGGAGCGTGATGCGTAACGACAACGGTTTTACCCACAAATGGTTCGTTCAGGCTATTTCGGAGCCATGCACGCGATAGCTCATGGCGCCGGACCGTATCTGCCGGATACAATTTTCGATACGATGGCGTCGCGCGAATCAACCGGAAGTCGCTCATGGCACTTTGGGCATCCCGCATGCACATAGCGGGTGAAGTGTCCCGGTCGTACAACTTGAAGTCGGTCCAGAGCGTACATCCGAGAAAACGGACGTCGCCCAGCACGAACACATCGTTCTCAAGGAAATGAATGTTGGTGCCGTACGCAAGCTCGCGAAGCTTGTGCAGCGTGTGGTCGAAGTGCCCGCGATAGAACTCGTGATTCCCCGCCACCAGAATGACGGGCTTGGCCGGATCGTCAACGAATGCCTGAGCCCACTCAACGCTTCGATCCTTCGTATGGATGTCGCCAGCGAGCACGACAACATCGGCCCGGGTGACGGCCTGCGCATCAGCGACAGTTGGCTCGAATTCGTTGTGCAGATCGGACAGGACGAGCAGTTTCATGGCTTCACAGTCAAAGGTCTGGTTGCTTCTTACCTGACTAGCCGGGGGCGAGTCAGGGCGTTCGATAGCGCAAGAGCACCGCAGCGTCATTACCATTCGCCGCTGCGTGTTCCGTCGGCGTCACGAGGCAAGCCCCGCTCCAGTTGATTGAGCCGATGCTCTACAGCGCGCACGAGATCGACGAACTCGGTCCAATTCTCGATCCTGTCTGAGTCCGGGAGGCGCAAGTAACCCTGTCGCACGCCCCTGGCAAACAGCAGTTCCGCCAGGTCCTCCGGATCCTGTCCCTCGAAGGATTGACCGGTGGCTGGAACTTTGGCGCTAAGGCGCGCCGGGCTGCCGTCGCAGAACAGATTGGCAATATAAGGCGCGACAGGTCGCAGGGACATGATTTCCGGTTGATCGTACTCGGACGATACATCCATCGAAGCCATGCCAGCCTGAGCGCAACTGACAGCCCACAGATAGTTGGCTTTCGTGTCGACGCCGCTTTCCCCGACCAGTTCGTAGATTCTCCCGGACCCGGTCACTCCCCGGCGTGTCTCCGGGTCAAATTTCACGATACCAGTGCTTGCCCGCCCGGTCATGGTTTCCATGTTGTGCCCGATGAAGTGGCGGAAACCATCTTCCGTCTCCATGACTTGCCAGCGGGACAGAAAGACAATGGGTTGCAACTTAACCGGTTGAGACTTCCAGATTTTCATACACGCTCCTGCTAACAGGACGGGGTTCACACGACCCACGAAACCAACTTTTCATGCTTCACGTTTTACGCTGCAGGAAATTTCCACGCCTGCCTTCGGATCCAGTACTGCCGTCCGCCGTCGACCGATGGTCCGGTAACGATCTCAATGCCATGCTGCCTGGCCCAGCCAGGCGCTCCGCGAGCGGAGATTCCCATTGCCTTCGCCACCGTGAACAGCGGCAGAAATTGCTCGGTGAACTCCTGCAGGTCATTAACATCGACGACTCGCGTTGTCCGGCGCCGCTGTTTGCCCGTTCGAGTCCTGACGAGACCTATGTTGACCAAGTGATACATCACTTCCTGCTTGACGCCAAGGCGATGGGCCGCTTCGACAATGGATATCAGGGAACCCGATGCGGCCAGCGCCTGCACTGCCGGGACTACTTCACCACGGTTCACGACAATATTCCGCAACGCCGGTACCTTCCCCGGCTCTACGAACAAGGGTACAGCACCGCTCATGAGCCGATTGAAGAATGCTCCAGTCGCTTCAACCGGAACGTACCGACGCAAAGCTTCGGTCAGGCTGACCGGATCCTCAAATACCGGGACGTCACACGCGCAGGCAGCCACGATTTTGCGGAGCAGAAGATCGACGGACCTCATGTCGACTCGCTTGCCGGTCGAAGCAATCAGGCCTGCTTTTGCCAGCACATGGATACGATTGACTGATATCCCCGCGTATCGAGCGGCCGTCTTCGCGGCAATCAGCGAACGCTGGGCTTTCCAGAGATCTTGCAGGTCTGCCTGACTGATCACGAACTTTTTCCGGCCGGTCAGCGTTCGCCTGACCGGTACGGCGGTGCCCGTCTGCGCAAGCATGGTGACAATTGCAGGGCTTCGCGTTTTCTGTCGGCAGAACTCCGTGCTGGTCCGTTGGTTGGAGCCTTTCCGTTCCCAGATTAGCGCAGATCCGCGGCGCGATGAACTTGCAACGTAGGCGTCCAGCAGGACCATAACCCATTGGCGCTCGGTCTCATTCAACTGCTTGCGCAGCATAACGAGCAGATGTGGGAAGGCTTCCGATAGCAAGGGAACGTTATTCGCGCTCGCCACAGGAGCACGCAGGCGATCGAGCAACTCGAAGCAGGCCAACTGATCGGCCATCAGTGATGCGCCGCAGGTCACCACCAACTGCTCGATATTCTCCTTTTGACGTGAGGCTTTCTTCAACGGCTTGCCGTGAAGCCCAAATTGGGACAGCGCTCCGAGAAAACGGGCGAGGTTCCAGCGCTCCAAAACGGATGGCAGACCACCGTTGGAGGTGGCTTGCTCGGCGAGCAGTTTCAGGACATCAGCAGAAAATCTGTCTACGAGTGCATCCCGCAATGATGCGCCGCAAGTACATGTGAAAAAGCGAACATGCTTCCAGCGCAGCGTTCGCTGGCATGCGTTGCACGCGGAGGTCAACCAACATCGATGTACCAAGCACGCTGCCGGCCCAGAGTACCAGTCCTCACGCCAATAGCACCCTGGATTGGCGAGGCAGTGCGGGCACCAACGGGCAACGCCGTGGGTTTTCGGAAGACTGTGAACCACACAGTCGAGCCACCCAGGGTCGGACAGTCCGTTGGCAAATGCGACCCGCATGCGGTAGCCTGGGAAGCTCTCGTCGGGAAGTACTGACGGACGCACCAACAAACGGTCCGAAAAGAGGGCTGTTCCCAAGGTGCGCCAGTCCCCGCTACGGGCGGACTCGAGACTCATTCCGCCAGCAGCGAAAGCTGATTGGGCGAACATTCCCGTTGCCTGTACCTTGCCAATTCCCTCCGCTTGAGTTGCCGCAGGCGTTCGACCGCGGATTGATCGACAAAGTAGGCAGACAGGCCAAGACCGTCTAACGTCCGGAAGATCGGAAGCTTGCCACTGAACGCATCCCTCACCACTTCGAGCGATGCAGCCTTAATGCCGTTGCTCCACGACATCCATTCGCCAAACAGAGGATGTAGATGGGCATACTCGACCGGGAACGGCCGCGATACGTCTTCCAATCGTCGGCATAGATCAGTGAAGTCTGCCCGCCTGAAGAAGGTGGATGTGTCAACGGAAATTGGCCGGAGCAGGTCCGTACTCAACAGCGCAGCGTAGCCCCTACGCTCGATGTGAAGTTCATTCAGCAACTGCCGTGGAGTAACAAGCGAGGCATACCAGCGGCGGCATGCTTCCACTGTCCAAGGTGGAAGATACGTATAGCGCCTCATACCGTGCAGCACGATGCGGGCTCCGTGGCGATTATCGTTATGAATGAGGTGCTTCAGTAGCCTTACGGGACATCCGATGAGCGAGGCCGCCTCTTCGAGACTCACATATCCGCATGGGATATTGTGACTGGGATGGAGAGGGCCACAGGTGGGCATTGTGCGATCTCCCCGTATGTTCATCAGAAGCTCTCTTCGTAGCCTCGCGATTGGTAGTCTGGAAAGACATGTTTGCCGCCGACCTTCATCTATCAGCATGCGACGCAAACGGGCAAGCACAGCGTTCCGATTTGAAGCGCCGGTGATCTGATCCAGAAAGTTGCGTATACCGCCCAGGTTTGGCGTGAGGAGAAATTGATGCCTCTCGACTAGCTCGGCGATTTGCGTTGACCGTGGGATACCCACAGAGTGGTACCCAAGCTCGTCTGGCACGGTCGCTATCGCATCAAGCAACACCTCCAGGAACAGAATGCAAGTGAGTTGCTCTGTTGCTTCGGGAGCTTTGCCGTCGATAAGCAACTGCTCGAGTCCAGACCACAATCGTTCAATATGACGCCGCTCGCCTGGCATGGGGCATAAAGCGCCTGCCCACAATTGTTCATTCGTCACCTCAGTGATGAAATGCTTGTCAGGTTGCCTGTAACCCCTCGTCATAACGGGTTCGGCCAAGTCGTCCTTGAGCCGGATAGCATGGATCGTACAAACCTCGAGATGGGTCAGACGCCAACACGAGCGAATGTACCTGGACTCAGCCATGCACTGGGGACAATACCGAATGCTGTTCGCCCGAGTTACCACGCTCCAGCGTGGTAACGTTGCCTCGCTCCACACGGGATAACCGTCGGGCTTCGTCGACGAGGTTGTCGCAAGCGTGGGGCGAATTCGATCAATGTCACTCAGCCGAGGCCGGTATATGCCGTTTGCCCTCGCAAGTCGAAAGAGGTATGTCTCAGACCACTCGTCGGGCATAGGGCTCGGGCGGCACAACGGCCGACCACACGGGTTCAAGGCGTTCATGTCAGCGCTCCACAGGTGCAAACGGTTCGTCACCTTTCACGAGAGGCATTTCGTCGAACGCCTTATGGAAAGGATTTCGGTGGTCTGGAGAACCGGGATAGATGACGGTCCGGAAGGCTTCCGCTAGAACCAAATCTGTCAATCTGGGATCCGGTTGTTCAAAGGCCAGTTCGACGGAGCGCGCCAGTAGTCTCCGAATGTCGCGAAGCCGCCCATCAGTCGCGAAGGCGAATAGACGAACAATCGTCTTCCCTGAGATATCCAGCGTGGGGAGATCCTGCAGATATCCCTTGAAAACGTTGAGCGCACTTCGGAACTCGTGTTCGTTCGTCGTGTTTGCAACCGAGAAGCGGTCGATTTCGATCACCTCTCTGAAACGATCACGCAGTTGATCGTTTGTGGCGAGCAAACGCCTGGTGCGCGGGATGCCGGCTAGAACAAACGAAACGCGGGTCGCGTCGACCAGGCGCTTGAGCCAATCGGCTGCGGTGTGCAGTGTTTTTTCCCCACCTCGGTCGATCAAATGATTGGCTTCATCGATGAGGACAAGCTTCACGCGACACTGCCTGATCAGAAGTACGAGTCGCGTGGTCAACTCAATCTCCTTTCCGAGGTTCCACTTCGGGTCGCCGAGTGCCTTCAGGATCGTGCTAGCCAAAATCCTAGGGGTAGGCGATTGACCGAGCGGCACGTAAAGGACCGGGACTTCGGTGAATTCCTCGTGCTGAATGACAGGATGCTTCTCGACGTACCTGAAAAGCAACGTCGATTTTCCGACCCCGGACTCGCCGAGCAACATGATGTGCTCGGCCTCCTCGTTACCACAGCGGTACTCGTGCATACGATCCAATGCAGCCAGTATCCTTTTGACATGAGGGAAATTGATGAAGCTTAATCTGATATCCTTAACAATACCGATACATTGATTTTTATCTTTCATGATTTACCTCGACGTCCATCGATTCGACTTCGAACTCTGAAAGCTCGTCTGCCTCGAAGGTGAGGGCGGCAAGTGGAGCGGCGGCAAGCACCACATGAAGC
>SDBV01009390.1_pt1 | contig 13012 bp, 14 predicted proteins | sample 2277081 | NCBI WGS metagenome assembly SDBV01 (sample SAMN10402039, study PRJNA504765) | marine sediment metagenome | isolation source: marine sediment core GS10_PC15, 223 cmbsf | place: Arctic Ocean: Southern Knipovich Ridge | collected 2010
CATACTATTGGAAATAACCAAAGTCGTACTATAGCAGACCCATGGATTGACAAATATATTTTTCCTGGAGGAATGTTGCCTTCAATTAAGCAGGTTGGGGAATCTATTGAAGATTTATTTGTAATGGAAGACTGGCATAATTTTGGGCCTGATTATGATAAAACATTAATGGCATGGCATAATAATTTTACCAAGAATTGGAATAAAATAAAGAAGAATTATGACGAAAGGTTTTATAAGATGTGGGAGTATTATTTACTATTGTGTGCGGGATCATTTCGTGCGAGAAAGAATCAGCTATGGCAAATCATTTTATCAAAAAAAGGTGTTTTAGGAGGCTATAACTCGATACGTTAATATGGAAGAAAAAACATTTAACATAGAAGGTATGGATTGTGCTGCATGTGCAATTAATACAGAGAAAAGTCTAAAAAAAATAAAGGGTGTGGAAAAAGCAAGTGTTAATTTTGCAAGTAAATCTGCAAAAGTATTGTTTAACAACAAAATAGCAAATCAGAAAGATTTATTTGATACAGTTATAAAACAAGGATATACTCCAGTTGATACGAGCCTTAAAAATATTGAGTTTAAAGTTGTTGGAATGGGTTCTGAACATTGTGCAGGAGTGGTAAAAAATGCTCTAGAGAAATTAAATGGAGTAAAAGAAGTAAAAACTAATTATGCTAATAGTTCTGCAAATGTAAAGTATGAATATGGTCTAGTAAAACCATCTGATATGAAAAAAGCTGTTGAGAATGCAGGATATAAAGCAGTCATGGCAGAAGAGGGTGAAGATATCTACGAAAAAGAAAAAAGAGTACGGGAAAAAAATATAAAGATCCTTAAGTGGAAATTCATCGTAGCAGGCTTATTTTCTATTCCAATTTTATTCTTAGCGATGGCGGATTTACTAAGTAAAGGTTTAATCCCTGGATTTCTAAGTCCCCATTCATATCCTGTTCGTTTTGCATTAACACAAATTATCTTATCTATTCCAGTTATAGTCGTAGGATATAAATTTTACACTGTTGGTTTTAGGAACTTATTCAAAGGTTCTCCAAATATGGACAGTCTTATAGGATTAGGTACTGGAGCTGCTTATTTATATGGGGTATTTGCTTTTTACAAAATACTAACTGGAAACATAGAATTTGTAAGTAATTTATATTTTGAAACTGCAGGAATTATTATAGCTCTTATTTTACTTGGAAAATATCTTGAAGCAGTTACTGGAGGTAAAACTTCAGAAGCAATAAGGAAATTAATGGGTCTTGCCCCAAAAACTGCCATTGTCTTCAGAAATGGAAAAGAAATCGAAGTATCAATTGAAGAATTAGTAATCGGCGATTTAATAATAGTTAAACCAGGACAAAGAGTTCCTGTCGACGGTGTGGTTGTGAAAGGCATTTCTAGTATTGATGAAAGTATGATCACTGGAGAGAGCATTCCCGTAGAAAAGAAAAAAGGGGATAAAGTCATTGGTGGAACTATTAATAAAAATGGGATCTTGACATTCAAAGCAGAGAAAGTTGGTAAAGACACGGCACTTTCACAAATTATAAAATTAATTCAAGACGCGCAAAGTTCCAAGGCACCTATTGCCCGTTTGGCAGATATTATCTCAGGATACTTTGTTTGGATTGTTATCGCAATTGCAATATTAAGTTTCTTAATTTGGTATTTTCTTACTGGACTGGGATTTTTGTTTGCTTTAACAATTCTCATATCTATTTTAATTATTGCATGCCCTTGCGCATTAGGTTTAGCTACACCAACTTCAATTATGGTCGGAACAGGACTTGGAGCTCAACACCATGTTTTAATAAAAAGTGCTGAAGCGTTAGAGATAGCTCATAAAACAAATACAGTTATATTAGATAAAACTGGCACAATTACAAAAGGAGAGCCAGAAGTAACAAGCATACTAAAATTTTCAGATCAAGATGAAAAAACTATTTTAGCTCTTGCCGCTTCAATAGAAAAAAATTCCCAACATCCCCTTGCTCAAGCAATAGTTAAAAAAGCAGACGAACAAAAATTAAAACTTTTTTCTGTTTCCAATTTTAGTGAAATTCCTGGACATGGAATTAAAGGAAAAATAAAAGGAACAAATATATTACTTGGTAACAAATTATTACTGGAAAAAAATGGTGTTCAAATTCAAGAATCATTTGTAAAAGAAATTGAGAAAATTGAAGAAGAAGGAAATACTGTGATTCTCCTTGCGGGAGAAAAAATATTGCTGGGGGCTGTTGGAGTTGCAGACACTATCAAAGAAACTTCAAATCAAGCAATAGCCACATTAAAGAATTCTGGAATTGATGTTTATATGATTACAGGGGATAACGAAAGAACTGCAAAAGCAATAGCTAAAAAAGTAGGGATAGATGGGGAACATGTGTTTGCACACGTGCTACCAGAGAATAAATCAGATCGTGTTAAAGATCTCCAAAAAGAGGGAAAAGTTGTTGCCATGGTTGGAGATGGAATAAATGATGCCCCTGCATTAACTCAAGCAAATATTGGCATTGCTATCGGTGCAGGAACAGATGTAGCTATGGAAAGTGCAGATATTGTTCTGATGAGAAGCGATCTTATGGATGTTCCAATCTCACTTAAACTTAGCGGCGCGACAATGAGAAATATTAAACAAAATTTATTTTTCTCTTTTGGTTATAATTCACTTGGAATACCTATTGCCGCAGGAATTTTATATCCTTTCTTTGGGTGGTTATTAAGCCCAATAATTGCCGCCGCTGCGATGAGTTTAAGTTCAGTAAGTGTCTTGCTTAATTCGTTAAGACTTAAAAGTATCAAATTAGAATAAATAATAAAAAATGGTAAAATTAATCGAAAAAAACGGGAAAAAGTTCAAATGCGGGGAATGTGGTTTTCTTTATTCAAGTAGAAATTGGGCTGAGAAATGTGAAAAATATTGTAAGAAGAACAAGTCTTGCAGCTTTGAAATCACTAAGCACGCAGAACATTAACTATTTCTTTTTCTTTCTTTGTTTCATCTTAGAAAAAACATAAATGTAGAGAATTGGTAGAATTCCCGCAGTATTGAATATCATTAATACAACAAACCAAATTGGAGATTTCTTAATTGCTGCTTTCCACATAGCTAATAATTTCCAAACCAAGTCCCAAATAGACACCATTGCAATCAAAACCAAAGCCCAAGCGGACCATTCAAAACTATTCATAATTAGATCATACATATTTTTCAAATGTTAATGTACTTTAAAAAGATTTGTACGAACTTTTCACACGTGTAAGCACAGACTACTAAAAAATAGTTATAAACATTTAAATACCAATTTTCCATAAAAAGAAATATATACAATCTATGGTAATAAAGAGGAATAGCACCTACAATATATTGTATGTATCACATTGGCGATGAAATGTCCGTACTGTTCAAATACAACCTCTAAAGTAACTGATAAGCGTGACTCAGAAAAAGGTGTTAGACGTAGGAGAGAGTGTTTGAAATGTCAGAAGAGATTTACTACGCATGAGAAAATCGATAATATTATCATATATATTATTAAAAAGGATAAAAGCCGTGAGAAATATGAGAGAGAGAAATTAGAAAAAGGGGTCGAAAAAGCATTCGAAAAACGCCCAATTTCTAAGGAGAAAATAGAAAAAATGATTCATGAAATAGAAGAACAATTAAGAAAAAGAGGAAAAAAAGAAGTAAAAAGTTCTTCAATTGGAGAATTGATTATGAAAAAAATGAAGAAATTAGACAATGTTGCTTACATAAGATTTGCCTCAGTGTACAGAAATTTTCAAGACCTAAAAGATTTCAGAGAGGAATTAAAAGGATTAAATTAAAATGGGAACAGAACTAAAACCAGAATCTGAAAATTTGACTCAATTGGATTTATCAGAAAATCAACTTAAAGTCATTAAAGATAAATACTTAAAAGGATCTCCAACCGTTGAACATTGGCTGAGAAACGTTTGCCACAATATTGCCCTTGCAGAAGTTTTACATTCCGATTCAGTTACTGAAGAAGAAGTTTTTGAAGGAGTAAGTTACAAAAAAACAGAATATGACTCTAAAGGAAAAGTTGCAAAAATATACTTAATTCATAAAGGGGCTACGAATCATAAAGAAAAAAATCGGAATTTCAAGAGATTCTTAGAAAACCTAGAAGATTTAAACGCAAGAAATCCAGAAATCACATTAAAAACGGAAGAAAAATTCTATGAACTCTTATCTTCTTTCAAATTTCTTCCAAATTCTCCAACTTTAATGAATGCCGGAAGGGATCTACAACAATTAAGTGGATGTTATGTTCTTCCAGTTGAGGATTCAATTGAAGGGATATACTCTTCCGTAAAAAACATGGCTTTAATTCATCAAAGTGGCGGAGGTACTGGATTCTCTTTTTCAAAACTTAGGCCTAGCGGAGATTTAGTAAAAACAACTCATGGAGTCTCTTCTGGACCAATTACTTTCATGCAAATTTTTGATAAATCTACGGAGGTAGTTAAACAAGGAGGAACAAGGCGTGGTGCTAACATGGGGATTTTACATTATACTCATCCAGATATCCTAAAATTCATAGATATGAAAAAAACACCTGGAACTATGGAAAATTTTAACATTTCTGTTACAATTGATGAAAAATTCATGCAAGCAGTAAAAAATAATGAAGATTATGAATTACTTAATCCAAGAGATAAAGAAGTTGTTGGAAAGTTAAATGCAAGAAAGGTTTGGAAAAAACTAGTAAAAGGGGCATGGGAATCTGGAGATCCAGGAATAATTATGATTGATAGAATAAATAACACTGGGAGTAACGCCACACCCCATTTAGGAGACATAGAATCAACAAATCCTTGTGGAGAACAACCTTTGCTTCCATATGAGCCCTGTAACTTAGGATCAATAAATCTTTTAAAATTTGTAAAAAAAGATGGAAGTGATTTTAGTTATGAAGAACTAAGGGAAACTGTGTTTACTTGCACTCATTTCTTAGACAATGTTATCGACGTTAATAATTATCCAATTGCAGAAGTAGAAGAAATGGCTAAGAAAACAAGAAGAATTGGGTTAGGGATTATGGGTTGGGCTGAAGCTTTAGTGATGATGGGAATTCCATACAATTCTCCAGAGGCTTTGAAAAAAGCTGAAGAAGTTATGAAATTCATCAATGTTTCCTGCTTGAAAGCCTCAGAAGAATTAGCAGAAAAAAGAGGAATCTTCCCAGCATGGAAAGGATCAATTTATGATCGGAACAGTTCTCATTTTAGGGGGCAAGAATACTTTTCAAGACATTCTGCAAGAACAACTATTGCTCCAACTGGCACTATTGGAATAACTGCGGGATTGCAAGGAGCAGGAATTGAACCATTCTTTGCAGTAGTTTATGTTAGGTATAACGCAGCAGGAATAGATGCTTTGAAAAAAGGAGAAACTCCATTAGAAAAAGACACTTTCTTTGAAATAAATCCTCTATTCGAAAAAATTGCAAAAGAAAATAATTATTTTGGATTAGAAAAAGAAGAACTTTATTTGAAAGTTAATGATAACCATAAAACATTATTAGGGATAAAAGAAATTCCAGAACGTATTCAGAATTTATTCTTGACTGCACATGACCTAACACCAAAAGAGCATGTAATGATGCAATGTGCATTCCAAAGATACATAGATAACGCAGTTTCAAAGACAGTTAATATGAAAAATAATGCAACCGAAAAAGATGTGGAAGAAGTTTATATGCTCGCTTTTGATAACGGTGCTAAAGGTGTAACGGTTTATCGTGACGGAAGCAAGCAATTCCAGATATTAAATATTGATGATAAAGAAAAAAAGGAAGTAAAAAAGAAGAAAGATAAAACTCAAGAACTTTCAGAGTATCACATGATTGAAACCGGTCATGGGCCAATACATTTGCATCTGAATTATGATGAAGATGGTCCAACCAAAGTTTTTGCAAACATTTCTCCAACTGGAACCGAAATTTCTGGATTATCAAACGCTTTAGCAATAGTACTCTCAAAATATTTCGAACTAGGTGGAGATCCTGTAAAAATATTGAAACATCTTAATTCAGTAAAATCTGAAAAACCCTTTGGATTTGGTAAAAATAGAGTTGATTCAATACCCCACGCAATTGCATTAGCAATAAGATCTCATTTAATCAGAACTGGAAAAATAAAGACAATAGAATCTATGTCTGAAGATATCAAAGAAAAGAAAGATCCATTCCAATCAAGTGAAAAGAAAGAAGTAGAATCTAAACTTCACTGTCCAAAATGTTTTAGCGCAAATGTGGGCATGGTCTCTGGTTGCGCTGAACCTACCTGTTTTGACTGTGGTTATTCTAAGTGTAGCTGATAACATAAATCTATATAAAAGATAATTCTACATGCTCATATGGAAGAAAAAAAGATTTCAACAATGAATGAGGCCCAAGAATTAGTAAAATCTTTTTCTGAGAGAAACAATTGGAAAGATGTACCTAATGTTGATAAATTTGATCATTTACACGAAGAATTAATTGAGATGTCTCAACACCTTAGATATAAATCTGAAGAAGAGAGAGTTAAATTTGTTGAAGAAAATAAAGAAATCTTTAAAGATGGGATTGGCGATTTATTTTTTGCCATGTGCAGATTAGCAAATCAACTTGGAGTCAATATTCAAGAATCATTTCATATGGTTAAAAATGAGATATTAGAAAAATACAATCATAATAATCTTGAAAATAATTTAATAAAATAACCAAAATAGTAATTAAAAAATGGAAGACAAATTAGGATTAATTCAGATTTATACTGGAGATGGCAAAGGAAAAACTTCTACTGGAATGGGGCTTTTAGTTAGAGCCTTAGGAAGAGGATTAAAAGTAAAAATAATTCAATTATTCAAGAGGGATACTGGGGAACAATTTTTCTTTGAAAATTCAGGAGTTGAGTATTTGCAATTCAAACCTTTACATCCTTATTTTAAAACATATGATGAAAGTGAACTTGAAAACTTGCGAAAAGAGTTTCTTGAATTTTGGGGGGAAGCAACAAAAAATCTTGAAGCTTATGACATTGTTTTTATTGATGAATTTGGACCTGGGATAAATTGGGGAATTATTTCAGAAGAAATGGCCTTAGAATTTATTGAAAACAAACCAGAAAACACTGAACTAATTTTAACTGGAAGGGATTTCCCAAAGTCATTAATAGATAAAGCAGATTACGTGTCTGAAATCAAGAAAATAAAGCATCCTTACGATAAAGGAATTCTAGCAAGAGAAGGAATTGAATATTAGTACTCTGGAAAACAATAAACAATTTAAATAGAATTCTTTTAAGAATCTCATGGTAGAAAGTCAATCGAGATATAGTATTGTAGAACGTTTAACTCAAAAGAAATTAGAAATTATGAGTGATAAATCAGAGTTGAAAGAAGATGTTAGAGATAAACAACAAAGAATAGAAGAGTTAAAAAAAGATTTGACTAATTGGGAGAAAGATGTAGAAGAAGATGTTAAACGTGATAAAAGGAGAAAAGAAAGATTAATTGAAAATGCAATGAAAGATCATGAAAATTTGAAGAATCGTTTGAATGAAAAAGAAAAAGTGTACGATTCGCAAATTAAAGCTATAGAAAAAGCTCTTGAATCAATTGAAGAGATTAGCAAAACTTCCCCAACAATCCAATCAAAATAATAGTCAGATAAAAAATAAAAAAAGCCATGTGCTTTCTGACGCCAATGGTAAAAATTAAGCAATGCCGTGTGCTGCTTCCCGATAGTAGGTTCAAATCCTATAGTTGGCAGGAGTAATATCCTGCCATAGGGACTTTTAAGGAACAATTATAAACCCAAAAATTCTCTCCAAAAAATGATACTCTGGATCTTCATGATTCTTGATGCACTGGTTCTTGCAACAATAACTCTAACACAATTTACTTCAATTTCAACTTTTCCATTACTCTTATCTTCAATAACTTATCTAGGATCTAAAGGATTAATATTTTTCGGAGAACCCATGAGCACGATAGATCTTTTCATAGCAATATTTCTTATTTTAATGATTTTTGGAGTTAAGATAATGTTTGCCTATTATTTAATGCTGGGATGGTTTTTATACAAACTACTATTCACTATTTTTAGTTAGTGACTAAAATTTATAAATGGGCAAAATTAGATTTTAAGATGATAGGAACAAAAGAGTTGTTGAGACTTGTAAAAGAGGAGAAACTTGTTGAGAATTTGTCTCAGAGGGAACTTGAGGATCCTGAGGGAACTGGTTTTGATTTGAGGGTTGGAGAAGTCTTTAAGATAAAGGAAGGAGAGGCTTTTTTGGGAGAGACGGAGAGACATACACCTGAAACAGAATCCATAGCAGATTATGAAAATAATAAAGAAATAATTCTTAAGCCAGGGGATTTTGTTTTGGTTAAGACTATGGAGAAAGTTAATCTTCCTGACACCATTGCTGCGATATTTAGACCCAGATCTACTTTGCAAAGATGTGGTGTTGGACTGTTTACTGCCACGGCCGCTCCAGGATATAGCGGAGAATTGACTTTTGGAATGTGTAATCTTGGAAAAAACAACTTTAAACTAGAAATGGGTGCAAGAGTTGTTCATATACTATTTTTTAACACATCAGAAAACCACTCAACTTATAGGGGACAATGGCAGGGCGGAAGAGTTTCTACAGAGGGGGAAACTGAGACTCAAGTGTAATCATATCTTTTTTCCCATAATAATCATTATAAACAATCTTCCAAATATTCTTAAATGGTGAGTGAAGAATTTACTAACAATTTAATTGAAATGGGTTGGCCCCAAGAATTCAAGGAGAAATTAATATTTGGAGACCTCGAGAGTAATATTGGAATAGTTGTTCTTTGGTCATTTAAGGAGACTGTTTCGGAGAATCTAGATAAGAATGAATATGCTTTGATTGGAAATTATTATGATCGAAGAAATGCTTTAGAACCTTTTGTAAGAAATTGCTTAGCGAATCCAAATATAAGATACGTAATTCTTCTAGGAAATGATAGTTCTGGAAGCAGGGAAGTTTTGGTTAATTTTTTTGAGAAAGGATTTGATCTAGAAAAAGGGATGGTTATGGATACGGATACTAAATTGCCAAAAGGAATTCCTGTAGAAGATTTGAATAAATTAAGAGAGAACGTGAGATTAATTGATGTTACGGATAGAGTAACTGATAAAAATAGTTCTGAAGAATACTCGAGAGTTATAAGGGAAGTATCTCAAGGTCTTGAAAAAAAGGATCCTTATGATGTTCCTAAATTGTATGGAAAACCTCCTTTAGAAACTGATAGTTTTCCTTCGGAGAACGCAGGATTCATGGTTAGGGGAAAAACTGTCGGAGAAACTTGGTTGAAGATTCTTAACAATGTCTATAACTATGGAAAAATAACTAAGATGAAGTCTACAGATTCTACACAAGTAAGAGAATGCATAAATTTCGTTGCAGTAGTTGAAGATGAAGATCCAGATATTCCAAAAATGGAACCTTACTTTAGATTTGAGAGGTCATATCTTAAATCATATTATGATGAAATCTGTACTGATAAAATTCCTGAGGGTACGATTTATACTTACGGTTCAAGACTAAGAGCTTGGGAAGGAAATCATGGGGAGAAAATAGATCAAATCGCTGACATGATTGAATATTTGAAAAAAGATACTTATCGGAAATCTGCCGTGGCTCAGACATGGATTGTTGAAGATGAGTTAACAAGAAGATATTTGAACAAAGATAAAAATAGCCCCTGTATTCTTTTAGTTCAGCCAAATGTTCAAGACGGAATTTTGCATTTTACAACTTATATAAGAAGTAGTGATGCATTTAGGGCTTGGCCATTGAATGCATTTGGATTAAGAAAATTACAAAAAATAGTTTCGGAAGGATTGGGAGTTGATATGGGCTCTTTGACTTTGATAGGGTGTAGTACACATATTTATCAGGATAATTGGGAAGACACAAAAGAACTTCTAAAAGAATACTATAAAGATACGAATTGCTTTTTTGATCCAAGAGGATATTACACGATTAATTTGGATGAAGGAAAAATTAAGATGAGTCATTATTCTCCCGATAGTCAATTATTAAAAGAATACGAAGGCAAAACTGCAAGAGAATTAAATGATCAGATAAATTCGGGCCAGCACCCTAATGATCCTTATCACTCATCTTATCTTGGCGAAGAATTAATGAAAGCTCAATTGGCCCTGGAAAATGAACTGGAGTTCAAACAGGATGGCCCTCTTAAATTATTTAATTCTGGAACCCATCAGGAGTCAAATACCTCTGTTGAAGAAGAAAATTCTGAAGAAGTAGATTTAGACAGAGATGGAACTTATTTAGAAAAGAAAATTTTTGGTCTTGATAAAATCTTTAGGAAACACATAGAAGAGTGTGCAAATAGGGGAAGAGATTTATTCGAACATTGGAAAAAACCTTCATGGGACGAATATTTTATGTCGATGGCGATAATGGTTTCGATGCGTTCGATAGATCCTTCTCAAAAAAATGGCTGTGTAATTGTTGATAAAAATAATAAGATTTTGAGTATAGGGTACAATGGATTCCCTCGAGGTTCTGTTGATGAAATGATCCCTTTGACAAGGCCGGAGAAATATCTTTACATTGAACATGCTGAGAAAAATGCAATACTGAATAAACAATTTGATATTGAAGGTTCAACACTTTATGTTACGGCATTTCCTTGTTTGCCTTGCATGAGATCGATAATTCAATCAGGGGTTAAAAAAGTTATTTATTTAGATAAGATTAAGTCAAGAGTTATTTCGGAGGAGCATGAGGGGGCAATAAATAATCTTTTAATAGGAAGAAAAGATTTTAAGTTGGAAAGTTTTGATGAAGACCCTCTTAGATCCTTGTATAAGGCAATAGAATATTATAAAATAAAAAAAATGTCTAAAGAACCAAAAAAGGATAGGCAAAATTTATAAATTATCTTTTTGCTATACTTTTGTTAAAATGACAAACAACGATCAAGTTCCAGAATTAAGCGAATCTGAATTCAATTCTTACATTAAAGAAGGAACAGTTTTAATTGATTTTTTTGCGGATTGGTGTATGCCCTGTGTTATGATGTCTCCAGTAATAGATGAATTATCTGAGAAATTCAAGGGAAAAATAAAATTTGGAAAAATAAATATTGAAGATAATTCAGACGTTGCACAAAAATTTGGGGTAGTTTCAATTCCAAATTTTATTCTATTCCAAGATGGAAAACAAGTTGAACAATTCGTGGGTTCTATGCCAGTAGATGATTTCAAAGAAAAATTGGAAAACTTTGTTTAAAGCATATTTTCTAGAGAATAAACACTTAAATAAGAATAAATTTTTCTTTTAAAATGGCCAAAAAAACTGAAGATCCCCATTCTGTTTTAGATTATCTGGGTGTGTGGACTGATAAAGAAAATGAAAGCTATCAACAAGTTCAGGCGCCTGTTTTAACAAATTATTACCGCAATCATGGAATTCCGAATTGGCCTGCTTCAAGAGTAAATGCTTTGGTAACGTACTTTCTTAATGAAGAGCTAGGGAAGTGTAAGTTACATCATAAATTAATGAGATGCGGATTTTCGCTTAGAGACATATTAGAGAAGTTTGCTTCTGAGAAAAGACATGAAGGATTAAACATGTTAGAAACACTAGCTGTCAAGAAACTTAAGAGAAGTTTACCCAGACGACACGTTTCTAAAAAGAAAGATGATTAAAAATACTCCATCTAGGTAACTTTTTAAATCCAAATTTATTCAATCAGTTACGGCTCCGTAGCTCAGCTTGGTAGAGCACTGGACTTTTAATCCAGGTGTCGAGGGTTCGAATCCCTTCGGGGCCATTTATTCATGAGTAGTCATAAAAAAATCATATCCTAACACAATAATGTTTAAATAGATCCTTTTATCCTCTGTAAAATGCCAAGTTATAGGATAAGTCCTGGAGAAGACCCGATAGACCCTGCAAATGAGGTAATAAGGGGCATTGGAGTTGAGTTTCAGCCAGCAAAAGTAGTTTATAATGCGGTGGCCAACTTTCTTCATATAAAAGAAAGAATTAAGGTAGGGGCATATCCTGCTGATGCACCTACTTGTAAAGATTATGATTCAATTGAATTGCCAGAGTTTCTTGGGAGACTGAGCACGATGGTTTATGATCCTATAAACGATTTAACAATGGAAGCTGCGGTTGGAGGCCTAGAAAGATTTAAAGAGATTGTTGGTGACGTGCATTGGGATATCTTAAAGAGAAACTATCCTTCTCCAGATAGTGATTCTTTGGAAGATCGTGCCAACTGATTTTTTGTGGGGCTTAGATTGTTGATCTCCTGAAATCCTTTTTATGCAGAAAGATTCTTTGCTAACCCTTTAAGATTGTTAAATTTAATTCAAAAGAATCCCTTCGGACCATTTATTTACAAATAAGAAGACTTATTGTGCAAAACCAGGAAAATCAAAAGGTTTTTAAATGAATTTTTAGTTTCTTTTATTATTGGCGAGTTGTTAAAATAAATCAATAAGTTTTTAAACCAATCCTTAGCATGCACATTCTTCAACCAAAACACAGCAAACTAAATGAAAAAGAGTCTGAAGAGTTACTACAAAATCTAAATATTTCTAAATCACAACTACCAAAAATATTTCTAACTGATTCCGCATTACCAGAAGGATCCGATGTTGGTGATGTTATAAAAATAGAAAGAAAGGGTCCAGATGGAAAATTAAATTTATATTACCGAGTTGTTGTTTAATATGAAAAATAACAGCCATATCGTCGTAAAAAAATACCTCTCAGATCACTCTTTAGTCCAATCCAATATTACTTCTTATAACAATTTTGTCGAAAAAAGAATCCAAGAAATTGTTGATGAAATTTCAGAAACAATTGATAACGAGGATTTTGAAATAATTCTGGGAAAAGTTAAAGTAGGAAGACCAAGAGTAATAGAATCCGATGGAAGTACAGAAGACGTTCTTCC
>SDBV01009391.1_pt1 | contig 13011 bp, 6 predicted proteins | sample 2277081 | NCBI WGS metagenome assembly SDBV01 (sample SAMN10402039, study PRJNA504765) | marine sediment metagenome | isolation source: marine sediment core GS10_PC15, 223 cmbsf | place: Arctic Ocean: Southern Knipovich Ridge | collected 2010
GATAGTGGTCGAACCCTGCGGCGGTTATCCCGCTTGTGCCCCCAAAGCTTGAGATCTCTTCTGTCAGGAGAATGATAACGCCATGATAGCCGGAGCTTCGCAACTGCTGGCAGTGGCTCAGTTTCCGGATTGAGTGATCGGTGGAAAACGGGCCTATGAAGGCAATGTCCGCCTGAGTTGCGGGGATACCCGAAAGGGCTTCGGACTCGCTCTTATAAACAGCCTTGGATACCCTGAAACGTGCTATCAGCTCTTTAAATACGGGAGCAAAGGACCCGCTTACATCAACAAACGCAACGGTCCTGATGTCGTGAATGCTCTCAATCCTCTGAAATGCCATTACCAATCCCCTTACGAATACCGTACTGACATTATACCAAAATCGCACTTAAACACGCACCATCACACCAGGCAGCGCTTTATGCCAATGCCTACGCTTTAGTGTTAATTGGATCATATTTCTCTAAGCTGATTGACTGTAGATAAAATAAGATTAGCCTTTTATGGTCCATGCCAGATGGAGTAAGCTCTCGGCGGGCACAAAATGGGCACAGTATGATCTTATCCTTGGCTGCCAGCAGGACACTACTCCGCCTCACGGCATAGCTTCTGCACACAAGTAGCAGAGACGGGAATCAATGGCCCTTCAAGCGCAGAACCTCATGCGTCATTCGGACATCAGGACAACACAGAAGTATTTCCATGCATCTGTTAATAAGCTAAGAATCGCCGTAAATTTAAGATGCAATAATTAGAACTGGAGCCACTTCTAGTCTTAGAGCTTATCAAGAACTTCAGAAATCAGTTTTGATATAATTCTGGACTTTTTTGAAATTAACTCCTCATTGTTATCCATATTACTATTTAGACTTGCAAGTTTCTCATGACGTGATTCTGAATATGTCAGCACCTTATTCTCACCCCGATAAAAATCAATTTCCTCGTTTATCTGATTAATCTTCTGGTATATGGTTATCAATCTTTTTTGTAATCCTGTAGGGAGGTGTGGAATTTTATCAATAACGTGCGTTGCCATCTCATCTCTTTCGTGTCGTCAAAGCGGGGCTATGGCCCCTTAATGCTGCTCCCTGATCTCCTTGATGTACTCGTTGTCAGGGAACTTTCTCTCAAGCCCAGCCAGCTCAATGTCCGCCATCTCATTCAGGTCGTTCTCCAACAGCATGAACAGGTAGGAAAGGAGCTCCGGAAGCTCCGACTTCCCGCTTAGCGAGCCCTTAGCGGTTCCAACCAGGTCGATCACGTTCTGCTCAACGGTTGTGAACGTCCCTCCCACTATGCCGACGGAAGCTCCGCCGTCAACCAGCCAACGATAAGTGATGCCCGGCTTCAGCGTTCCAGCGGCAACCTGTACCGAGGTGCCTTTTGTTACCGTATCGAAGACAACAGTTCTGTCTTCGAGGACTTTGACGCTGACAGATATGAGCCCCTTGCAGGAATTCTTCCATTTAAGCGTCGGTGTATACGTTATGACGGATGTATTGAAAGGCGATACGATCTCAATGCATGATTTCCTGATCGAGTTTCTGAGCACGATAGCGCCGATAGGCCCTTTTGCTCCGCCCTGCGGAACGCTGAAACCCTCCTTGACTTGCAGGTCCCCTTTGACCGCCTTTACCGTGTCTCCCTCTATAATGATCTCAGCATCGTGAGTGATCACGTAACCGATCTTGTCCTTTATGGAGACGATCACGACTTTTCCCGTTCCATTTAGTTTTATGGTGTCGCCTTCCCTTACCGCACTCAGGATGTGCTTGCTCCTTTTAAGAGCCTTGACCTTTCCCTTACTGCTAATGAGCGTGGCGTCGCCCATTACGTCGAAAATCACTCCGAATTTATGAGCCCCGAAAACCAGGCCCGGAAGCACAGATATTAACGCCAAGCAAGCTATAATATGAATTATTCTTATCCGCATATGGCCCACCTTTCCACCAGTATTATTAAGTTATACATATGGCATATTACAACAAAATTTATAGCATTGCAGCATAAATGTCAACCTTTTCCTTTATCCCCCGCACCTGATGAAGCCCGAGATGCTTGAAAGTATAGGATTTGCCAGACATTTCCCTGATCTGGTTGGTGGCAAGGACAGGGAAATCGAACCTCTTCGTCATCCCTTCGATACGGGAGGCTATATTGACCGCCTCACCAATTATTGTGAAGTCCATCTTCTTCTTAGAGCCTATGTTTCCCATTATAACGCTGCCGAAATGGAGGCCGACCCCGATCTTGAGCCTCCAGCTACCGAGGGTCTCGCTCAGGTCGCCCTTTTCGTTAATCAGCTGGACTTCATGCAATATTTCCCGTGAGGCTTTGAGTGCGTCGTCCACCGGGTTATCGCCTGAAGCAAAAAATGCCAGGACAGCGTCACCGATGAATTTGTCCACTATGCCGTCGTTTCTCTGTATTATCTCGGTCAGACTACTGAAATAAAGATTAAGGAAGCCTACCACGTTCTTCGCGCTACACTCTGCCGAGAGTTCAGTAAACCCTCTGATGTCGATGAACATTATGGCTATCCTCTTGCTCTCGCCCCGCATGAGCGTATCGAAGTCCTTGTCAATGAGGGAGTCGATGATTTTCCTGTCGATAAAATAACTGAATGTCCTGTATAGCTTTCTCTTGCTGCCCTCCTCCACGATATACCGGTACGGATATATTGCGCCGAAGACGAGCAGCGGGGTGAATATGTTCGGAAACACGTTCAACATCATCCCCTTGTAGAACAGGTATTCGTTTAAGACGAGGTACACGGCGATGGCAAACGTGGAAATGCCCAAAGCGGTCATGGGTTTGTTCCTGATAGAGACCACCAGCCCGATAAATGCAAAAGCTGCCACCACCAGGACCTCCATCCACCCGGCAACGTGCGTTATCTCCGTGCCCCCAAGCAGGGTCTCCATAGCTACCGCATGGATCATGACGCCGGACACCCTGAAGCCAAGCGGCGTGGAATGCACATCCTCGTACTCGGTTATATAGCCCAGCAGCACTATCTTGTCCTTGAACAGACCTTCATCGTACTTGCCGTCCAGCAGGTCCGTGAAGGAATAGAGCGGCACGTGCTTGAGTATCGAGTAATTAAGCATCACATCGGGCTTGTCCAACTGATTTCCGGTCGCAAGGAGGTAGGACTTGTAGGCGAAGGAGGTTATTTCTTCGTCATCTACGAGGGCCTGCCTCCTTATCCTGCCATCAGTGTCCGGCGATAGCTTAACCGATGCCTTGTGGACGTTCTCCATAAACGCCATCATCGGAAAATAGTACGGCACAGTCCCGCCCGCCATGCCCTGGACAACCGGAAGCTCATTGGATATCATTATCAGAGGCCCAAGCAATGCATTGTCCGTGGTCTCGCCAAGCTCCTCAAGGAAAACCTCCAAATCTTCATCAAGGTCTTCCTCCATACTGCTTGACGCGGATTCCACAAGCTTCTCCCCCAGCGAGTGTAAAGGGATGAGGTCCATAGAGACCAGCCTGGCCTCGTAGTCCAGCATCATGCCGAGAAACTCACCGATCTCCGGGTACCAGAAGATCAGCGGCTTACGGGTAATCATCTGGTCCTCGACCATGCCCACAACGATAACGCTGCCAGTGTATGCGTTGCGCTTGATATTTAAGCGCTCAAGCATCTGGACTCTCAGGTCATAGGCTTTAAGTTCAAGGGGCTCCCATACATTGCTTGTGGCAAGCAAAACTGCGGTTACGGACACAACTATCAGCAACGGCGCAACGAGCCTGAGGCTCATCGCTCTCTTAAGGTAGCCGCCCTTCTGATTCATGCGGCCCTTATTATCCTGGATCTCCGGCAAGTACGAAGGCCCCCCAGAAAAACGGGTTATACCCGTTAGCTATCATGCCGAGCTTCGCTTCTCTCAGTGCTCCGGCCTTTGACCTGTCCTGGCTTATGGAATCGTAGAAATTGATCATAAGCCGCGTTGTCTCGGCGCTTGGAACGCTCCATAGGCTCATGACGAGTGTCTTGGCGCCAGCAATGATAAATGCCCTCTTTAAACCAAAAACCCCCTCGCCCATCTGGACCTCTCCGGTTCCCGTATCACAGGCTGAGAGCACTACGAGTTCGGTGCCCAGGAGATTCAGCCCAAGGGCCTTGTATGCGCTTACAATACCGAAGTCCCTCCCGTTCCTCAGGGAATCGTTGGCCCCGGCAAGCAAGATTCCGGAACGGTGCATGGGGTTCAACGCCACGACATTCTTATTATCTCCATCCCTGTTTGCCGCGCCGCCATCGTCCTTCAGGAAATAGGCGTGTGTTGCCAGATGCAGGATCCTCGGCGAGTCCACCTCGAACAGCCGCTCCTCGAGCGCATTTTCCCGTTTTAATGTATTGACTTTGTAACCATACTTCTCAGTTAGTATCCTGGAGATCTCATCAGCCTCGGTAGCGGTGTCCTCGAGGCGCACGAAGCTCATAGCGCTAAACTCGTCTGATATGGCGGAGACATCGCTCCCTTTTGCCGCATACGGTGCGGGAGGCTTGAGGTCGTAATCAGGATCAGCAATTATCAGCGCGGTTTTGTTGACAGTGACCTGCGATGTAAACCTCATGATATCCCTTCCCGCCGTGATATAGCTTATCTGGAAATCCTCTATCAGGTACTTTCCATCGGGGGAGGTGAACACCTCAAAGGGGATGAGGTTAAGGTTGCTGTCCGGGCTGATATACAGGTGCTTTCTGCCCTTGAGCATCCCCTTGAGCGGCTCTATCAGCATCGAGTAGAGCGCCAGGGCATCCTTCCCCAGTATCTTCTTCCTGGGTAGCTCGCCAAAGATCAGGGGGCTTCTCATTTCCAGAAGGTATGAAGCGACCATCTTGTCGATATTTTCCGCCAGGCCCAGGTCAACCACCTTTACGTCCACTGTCTTGCCCGGCAACAGTATAAAGGCATAGTACTTCTGTTGCCCCTTCTGCCTCTTATCAAAATCGTATGACTCAATTGCCGCGTAATCGACATATGCCGAGTCGGCCGGGAGGATCGAGGCTATATTTGACGCCGAGGCCCTGCCGGATATTTTCTCGAGGGCGAATCGCTTACTGAGCCGGCTCAGGTCAGCCTCGATCTTCCCTTCCTTTTCATAAAAGGACTCAAGCTTCGTCTCAAACGTCGCGGAACTCATCTGCCCAGAACCGGAAAGTATGAGGGTGGCGATCTTTTTCCTGAGCTTCATGAGGTTGTCGAACATGGTCCTTATCCTTACGTCGTCTGACAGCGCAACGGCATCCATGTACCTTTGTTGCGTCTCCATGACCGCTCCCTTCCACCTCAACCACGTATTGAATACGTCTGTCCGGTTGCCCTCGGTGGACGATCCGGACAACAGGCTGATGTAGGCGCTGACGGCACTACCAGTCCTTTTGATGTACTCCAGGCGCTGCTTTTCCGACAGGAGGGTGAAAATGTCCTCCCTCTTAATGTACTCAACGTCCATGACTTCCTTGAAGAGTTTGTAGCTCCTGGTAATGTTTCCCTTTGAGGCGTAAAGTATGGCCAGGTTGCTTTTCCAGGATGCCACATCGGGGTGGAGAGCCCCAAGGCTTTTACTGCCCCTGTCTATCGCTTCCAGGTACATTGCTTCGGCCTTTTCCAGTTCGCCCTTTGAGTAGTGGATAAAGGCCAGGTTGTTCAGGGTGGTGGAGATCGCGGGATTATTGTCGCTCAGCTTCATCCGGCCTATGGCCAGGGCCCTCTTAAAGAGTGGCTCGGCCTCGGACAGGTTGCCCCGGTCTCTCTGAAGTTCGGCAAGATTGTTCAGGTCGGGCAGCAGGTTTATGTGGTCCTTGCCGTAGATCTTCTCGTCAACACGAAGGGCATTTCTGAACAGGCCTTCTGCATCGTTATACCTTCCCATGGCGGAGTAAATCAGAGCAAGGTTATTCATCACGGTCGGCACGGCAGGATGCTTTATGCCGTACGCCTTTTTATATATATCAAGGGCCCTCCTGAAAAGCAGCTCGGCGTTGGCAAACCTGCCTGACGAATACAGCAGCAGGCCCAGATTATTAAGGCCGGAAGCAACGGTCGGGTGGTCTCGGCCGTGTACCTTTTCAGCACTTGCGATGGCTGTTCTGTATAAGGGCTCGGCCTTGGAAAACCTGCCAAGCGTATCGTTCAGGATCGCAAGGTTATATGTCGTGCTTACGACTTTGGAGTTGTCCTTGCCGTAAATAGTCTTGTAGATGGACAGAATCTCCATATAGATGGGCTCTGCCCTTGTCAGGTCTCCGCTCTTGGAATAGTACTGGGCAAGGTTATCCAGCGCCTTGGCAACGGATTCATGGTTTCTTCCGTGCTTTTTCTCGTAGATCTCGACGGTCCTCTTATAGAAGGGGACAGCCTTCCGGTGCTGCCCGGAAAGCTTGTAAAGCTCAGCGAGGAAATTCAGGCTTTTTGCTATGGAAGGATGATCCCTGCCAAGCGCCTTCTCGGTAATTTCTTTGGCCTTTAACGCATAAGGAACGGCCTGATCGGGCGCTACCGTAGTATATAGCCTAATAGCCTCCTGGTTCAAGGCCACGGCCTTTTGCTTGAGCCATTCATATATATCTCTACGGGAAAAGCCGGACTCCATACCATCGGAAGGCACCTGCATAAGGGGGACCGTCCCGTCAAGCTTCTTGTAAAAGGAAACGGCCGAAGGTCCGAACTCGCTTCTCAGTTCAGCCTGCACATCCAGGGAAATAGAAGAGGGTTTTTCGCTTGCTCCCGCATTGGAAAAATACAGTATCGGCACCAAGCAATACAACGCAGCCACCAAGACGAGGGCAAGTGGTTTTTTTGTGGTTTTCATTCTCTCCGGGCCAATGCCAGTTTTCAGGGAAGTTCCCATATGTATATTACCTTGATAGTATAACAAAATTTGCGTTTTTTGCCCTTTGTTGTGTAATATCTGTTATTGTGTATTATATTATTGAAAAATAGTTGAAAAATTGTTTGCATGCAACTTTATTGGAGGGGGAGAAGGTGCTGGGACAGAAACCGATCTGGGTGTTCGTTTGCCTATTTATAGTTTTTCTTTTCATAGGATGCAAGGGAAAGACAAGTACGCCTGTTAGTCAAAAATCAACCAAACCCGAAGCGCAAATGCAAAAAGACTCAACCGACCTGCAACCTCCCCTTTGGGTTGACATCGAAGAGCTAGCTGCAAGTGGCGCGAGTGCAGAGGAATTACTGGGCATCATCACAAATGAACTGACCCGGTATGAAGAAGAGGAATCCACCTTGAACGCCAAGGAGCTGCGCCTGAAGGCCGAGCTTGCCAATGTTCTGAGCAACCGGACAAGACTGCAAAAGAACAAGGCCAGGGCCATGCAGGCATTGCACGAAGCAGAGGAGAAGATCAAACTGGCGGAAGCCAAAAAACGGCAAGAGGAACAGGCGCTGGCCGAGCAGCAGCGCTTGGAGGCTGAAGCGGAGCAGGCCGGAGGTGACGTTGCGATGGCTACAAATGCCGGACAGGTCACAAAACCCGGGCCTCAAGGCAAAGTATCCGCTGAAAATGCCAAAAAACAGGCGGAGCCTGAACCTGAAACATCTGGTGCGATGGACGAGGTTGCCCAACTGGATGCTTCCGCCCCTAAGGGCGCTGAAACGATGGAAGAATCAGAACCCGAAACACCTGATGCGATGGACAAGCCAGAACCCGAAACACCTGATGCGATGGACAAGCCAGAACCCGAAATAGCTGATGCGATGGACGAGCCAGAACCCGAAACACCTGATGCGATGGACGAGGTTGCCCAACTGGATGCTTCCTCCGCTTCTATAGACGATAGCGCCCTTCCTGAAAACCCGGCCGCGCAGGACTTGTCCATAAGCTCTACCACCGACTCCATTGACCTGTCGTGGGATGACGAATCCGACAAGGGTGCTGCTGCCTATAGCATATACAGAGATGGCGTGTTCATGAAGTCACTTTCCGGCACCAGCTACACTGAGGACAAACTGAAATCCGAGACCACGTACTGCTACAGCGTAAAGGCCGTTGATGCAAACGGGATGGTACTGAGCGAGAAAAAGGATGCGTGCACTCAGACCCTGGTGGCCGACTCCACGCCCCCGGAAACCCCGCTCGAGGTGCTTTTAAGAGTGCTATCGGAAAACTCCATAGCACTATCATGGAAGCCCTCCAGCGACAACATCGGCGTCGAGGGATATAATGTCTACTTCGAAAGCAACATAGTAGCGACCATAATGGATGAGGCCGCCGTCACAATGGAGGAACTCTTGCCCGAGACCGAATACTGCTACTTGATAACCGCTTTTGACGCCTCCAGGAACGAATCGTCCCCAAGCAAGGTGGCCTGCGGCAAGACACCATACAAGGACGTCAAGAGGCCGGTATCACCAGGTTCCGTGATCATCTCTGAAAGGGAAAACAACTTCATCGACCTGTCATGGGGCGAGTCTTCCGACGACGTCGGCGTGGTGGGCTACAACATTTACCAGGACGGCGTGTTCCTTAAGGGCATTGCCAGCACAAGCGTCTTTGACGTTAAGGTGAATGACGAGGAAACCCACTGCTTCTCAATATCGGCGCTGGACGCGTCCGGCAATGAGTCAAGACGCAGCCGCCAGGTGTGCGTTACCAAAATGACTGTTTCCGCGGATGGCGAAAAATCGCTTGGTGGAACCGTGTGGACCAGCGGGACAAATAAGTACGGACAGCTTGGCGACGGAACTACCAAGGACCACTCAATTTTGATGATGATCAATGACCAGTATGGGGTCGCAAGCGTTGCCAGCGGCTATGAGCACACTCTGGCGCTCAAGATGGACGGCACCGTATTGGCCTGGGGCAGAAACAACTACGGCCAGCTTGGCGACGGAACTACGGTAGACAGATCCAAACCTGTTCGGGTCAAGGGCCTCACGGAGATCATCGACATTTCTGTCGGCTGGAGCCACTCTCTTGCGCTCAGGGCCGACGGTACGGTCTGGAGCTGGGGCTACAACAGCAAGGGACAACTGGGTATAAGAAAGAGCGGGATGTTCAAAAAGCCGGTCAAGATCAAGAAGCTCAAGGACATAATCTCGATCGCCGCAGGCGGTTGGCATTCCGCTGCCGTGAGCGCCGACGGGACGGTATGGTCATGGGGGTGGAATAACAAGGGGCAGTTAGGCGATGGCACTTTAAAGACTTGGTTCAGTCCGGTCAAGTTAAAGGTGCTTTCAGATGTCGAGATAGTGTCCGTCGGCATGTACCATACTCTGGCGCTCAAGTCGGACGGAACGGTATGGAGCTGGGGCTACAACAAGTCGGGCCAGTTGGGGCAAGGCCATACATCTCAGATTTCGGTTCCCGGCCGGGTTCCCGGCCTTAAGGATATAGTGTCCGTAACTGCCGGCATAGACCACTCTATAGCCCTAAAAAGGAACGGGAATATATGGTCATGGGGCTCAAACAAGTACGGACAGACAGGCCTTTATGATGAAATAAACATCGTCCTAAGCCCTAAGATGATCAAAGAGATCGACAACGTGGAGATGGTGATAAGCGGCTCATACCATTCTGTAGCTCTGCGACGCGACGGGACTGTATGGGCATGGGGCATGAAGTACAGCAAAAGATATAAGAACGACTATAACCCCACTCTTATCAGCGGACTTAAAGGTGTTGTGCACATATCGGCTGGCTATCAGTTTTCAATCGCCGTTAAAGGAAGATGATCTCCTGAACATTATCAGAAAGCGTGGGGTTAGACCTTGAACCAGTCAACCATCTTCTTAAGATCTCCCGAGAGGCGTTCAAGCTCCTTGGCAGTCTGCATTATCTGTGTGGTGGAGGACGCAGTCCTTCTGGACACCCCCAGTATGGACTCCATATTCCTTGAGACGTCCTCGGCGGCAACTGACTGCTCTTCCGAGGCCGCTGCGATCCTGTGTACCATGTCCCTGCTCTGATTCGATGCATCCACGATGGAATCTAGCGAGCCCATCGCGTCACGGGCAAGCCCGACGCCAGCCTCCACCTCGGCACTCCCTGCGTCCATGGAAGATATGGAACGTTCAGTGTTCTGCTGAATGCTCTCTATCATGCCGGTAATCTCTGAGGTGGCCTTGACCGTGCGCTCTGCAAGCTTTCTGACCTCATCGGCCACGACCGCAAAACCCCTGCCGTGATCTCCTGCCCTGGCCGCCTCGATGGCGGCGTTAAGGGCAAGGAGGTTCGTCTGGTCCGCTATCTCCTCAATAACCGTAATTATCTCCCCTATCTCGCTTGAGCTCTTCCCGAGCTCGCCGACAATGGAACTTGCCTCGCGCACTGTATCTGATATGCGTTGCATGCCGTTGACGGTCTGTTCAACAACACCCCGGCCCTTGACAGCGGTATCGGACGCCTTCTGCGAGGCCTGGGCCGCGTCACTTGCGTTCTGGGCCACGCCTACGATTGTCTGGGACATCTCGTTCATGGCGGTGGCCACGGTCTCTGTCTGCATGGCCTGCTCGCTTGTGTCCTTGTCCATGTCGTCAGCCGTTGCCGCAAGCTGGTTGCTTGACGAAGATACGCTCATCACGCTGCTTTGCATGGTGGAGATTATCTTTTGTATGTTCTCAATGAAAGTATTGAACCAGCGGGCCATTTCCCCAAGCTCGTCGCCGCTGTCAACTGTGAGACGGCGGGTCAGGTCGCCCTCGCCCTTTGCTATGTCCTTGAGCATGTCCACGGACTTGTTTACCCGGTTGACGATCAAGAAGCGGGTAAGTGAAACGATTATCAAGGACAGCAATATCATTGCGGCAAGCGTGCTTATCACTATTGTGTACAGGCTCTCAAGCATGCTGCTTTTGAGGCTCTCCAGGCTGTAGCCTATCTGCAGGTAGCCGATGACGCTGCCGTCCTCCTCCTTTATCGCGCGCTCCACAACACGCATGCCGGAAGTATCCGCAGGAGGCTTCAGGGCGTCGGACAATGGCTCGCGCTGGGCGTTAAGAAAGGAAAGGTACTCTACCTCGGGGTCGGAGGAAATGGCCTTCTGGAAATTCTCGAAGTCAGAGAAATCGAAGATTGCGAAATACTCGGAGCTGAACCCGGAGATGAAGTCAGCCACAGCGTTCGCCTTGGCATCAAGGTTGGTGTTCACGGCCTGCTTGTTCTTGAACGCCATGAAACCGCCAAGCGCGGTGAGCAGTATGGCGGAAAGCACCAGCACAGGGATAAGGAACTTCCTGTTTATCGTATCAACTCTCAGCTTTCCCACTTTACCTGTCTCCGTATTGCACATCACCTATTGTACTAAACATCTAATGTTTTTAACAATCAGGCAATGTCCAAAATAATCAGGCGAAATCCTGTGGCAGCCCATCAGGGCCTTACCCCGTTGTTCAGGTATATATAGCCGGAGGTATTCGCTACTCCAAAATAACTAAAAGATATATTCCCGTCAGGCGGGCTTACACCATCCTCCAGGTAATCAATGGAATCAAACAGCAGCCTCTTTGTGTAAAGGCTGTTGTGAGCGTAGGCTCCCGGCTCATGGTCGAGCAGGGCAAGGTTAAAAGCCGCTCCCACGGTGTCCATGTCAGGCCAGGCCGTAAAGGCGTTCGGGAATATGTGAGGACCCGGATTAAAGAAGTATGGGTAGGCATGGTTGTCGTATATAATACCTGCCGCGGAAAGCTTGCCATCAAGGACAGCTATAGCATTTAAGAATCCGCCATGAAGGGTGTTCATTGTATCAATAAGAGATGCCTCGCCGATATGACAGACAGAGCAGGCCTGGCCAAAGGCCGGGATATTCGTAATGTTGGTTGCGTCCCTTATCGTGGCCTCGAAGGTGTGGCCCTCGTCCGAGCGCATGTGGCACCCCACGCATGGTCCGTTTGAGCCCGTGCCGGATATATCAATACCTATCCTGTTGTGCGCAAACCAGGAGTCATTATCATAATCGCCTGATGCTTGGTACTCATACCCCGTAAGCCTGTAAAGCATGCCCCCCGCAGACAGGTAATGAGGGCTGAATTCGCCGAAATTGTTTCCGACAATAGTGGCGTCAGTGAAATTGGCCTTAATGTTATCGCCGGTTTCCCTGCCCGAATGGCATGCCATGCAGACATTGGAGCCCCCGGCATCAGGCACGTTTGCAATGCGGCCGGCAGGGTTGGTGTAATCGGACCCTATGACATTTAAAAAGCTCACGCCAGCCACGTCAAGGGGGTCACGCAAAGCGCCGGAGCTTGATGTATGGCATGCCCAGCAATAGAGGAGTTCCTTCTGACTGCCGGTGGCGAAGAACTTGCCAGGAGAAGTGCTGTTTACGTAGTATGTGGCAGCCGCGTCAAAACCCACAGGGTCGTTCGCAAACTCTCTGTATCCAGTCGCAGTCTTGCAGCGTATGCACCCACCGTTGGACCTGTTCTTGAAATCATAATGCACCCAGGCGGGCGTGTAAAATTCATCCGTGTCGTCGTCCCTCTGCGCACCATACTGGTCAGTTCCGTTTAATATGTTGTAAGCGTTGGCCTTTGCCACGGCTGGGTCGGCGTCTGAGGTATTCAGGAATGCTCGCTCCTTGATGTCAAGGATGTACCCTCCGTGGCCCGAACGCGCCCACTGCTCGTTTATCGTAATGTCCGCGCTGTGCACGTTATGGCACTCGATGCATACATCGGGGTTGGACGGGTCCAATATATAACCCTCAATACCCTCGGTGGAATTAATATCAAAGTGCGTGTCATAGATTATCTCAGAGGCATCGAAGTTGCCCAAGCCCTGCGGCCCCCAGGAGTGATCGCTGGTGACACCATGTATCATGCCCTGGTCCATATGGCAGTTTGTGCATGTCATATACTGTGCAGAGGCCGCCTCTCCATAGGAGTTGGTGCCAGCCTCTTTCAGTAACTTCGAAGGATTATGCGCGTCGTGGCAGGTCCGGCATTGCACATCGCTATACGGTAAGGTTTCGTAACGTCCAAAGAGCATGAAATAAGGGGTGTCCTTATACTTTTTCGCCCCCTCGTCAGTATGGCA
>SDBV01009392.1_pt1 | contig 13011 bp, 16 predicted proteins | sample 2277081 | NCBI WGS metagenome assembly SDBV01 (sample SAMN10402039, study PRJNA504765) | marine sediment metagenome | isolation source: marine sediment core GS10_PC15, 223 cmbsf | place: Arctic Ocean: Southern Knipovich Ridge | collected 2010
AAAGAACTGCTCAGTGACAAACTATACGGTACAACCGGAAGAATTAGGATTAAAAAAGGCAGGTATCGAAGAGCTTCGCTGCGGTCCGTTGGTTGAAAATATCGCAGCAACTAAAGAAGTCCTTCATGGTAAAGCGGGACCAAAATCAGACATTGTCCCTTTAAACGCCGCCGCGACACTAATGGCTGTGGATAAAGCCAGTACGCTAAAAGATGGTATAGAACTCGCTAAAATTTCGATCGATAAAGGTAACGCACTTGGAAAACTCGATGAACTCATTAGCTTCACAAACAGAGGCGCTTAAGCGATGTAACTAGTCGGACATGGCTCCAACGCGGCATGAATGGAAGGCAAACTTTTTACGACTACAATAAATCAATATTTTAAATAAATAGTCAGTATATTAAAAAGGAGAACGATCAAGAGGAAATATGTTAGAAAAAATATTAGCGGTCCGCCGCAAACAGCTGGAGAATGATAAAAGATCGTCATCTATGGCTGTCATGTTAGAGATGATCGACAGGTCATCAGAGGCGGTATCTTTGTCCGGGGCTTTGGCTGAAAACGGAATTGGGTTGATAGCGGAGATCAAGAGCTCGTCACCGTCAAAAGGGTCTATCAGAAAAAAGATAGATCCCAAAGAGATAGCAATGATCTATCAAGACAACGGCGCCTGTGCTATCTCGGTCCTTACTGAACATCATTTTTTTAGCGGTGACATCAAATATCTTCAGTTAGTTAGAGAAGTCACGGACCTCCCTATCATCAGAAAAGATTTTATCTTCGACGAATTTCAACTATATGAGGCAAGGGCATACGGGGCTGACGCGGTTCTACTTATGAACGAAGTCATCTCTGAAAAAAACGAAATCGAACGTCTTATTCATACTTCTCACCGGTTAGGTCTGGAAGTTCTTTTAGAGTCATCAAATTATACTGACTTATTGTATTCTCTAACGACGGACGCCGATGTAATAGGAATCAACAATCGCGACTTTGATTCGCTGGCAGTAGATATAAATAATAGCATCGGTTTACTGCAAAAAATAAGTATCGATAGGCCGGTTATAAGTGAAAGCGGCATCTATACCCGAAGCGACGTTCAAATGATGGAAAACGCCGGTTTTAATGGTATCCTTGTCGGTACATCGATAATGAAAAGTAAGAATATCGGCAAGAAGATAAAAGAGTTGCTGGGGAACGACTGACTTCGAGAAGGGATGTTTTCATGGAGACAAAGATCAACTTAAGTGAAAAAGATATGCCTACTTCCTGGTATAATATCAACGCCGACCTGCCGGCGCCGCTTAGCCCTCCTTTAAATCCAGGGACAAATGAACCGATCGGTCCAGATGATCTAAGCGTGATCTTTCCTATGGAGCTTATCGGACAGGAGATGTCAGCCGAGAGATGGATACCCATCCCTGAACCGGTACTTGAAATCTACAGAATATATCGACCTACCCCGCTGATAAGAGCTTACCGTCTCGAAAAAGCATTAGGAACTCCGGCCAAGATATTCTATAAGTATGAAGGCGTCAGTCCATCCGGCAGTCACAAGCCCAATACGGCGATCGCCCAAGCTTATTACAACAAGGAAGCCGGCATTAAAAGATTGTCGTCCGAGACAGGCGCCGGGCAATGGGGCAGCGCGTTGGCGTTTGCCTGCAATGCCTTTGATCTTGAGTGTATGGTCTATATGGTAAAGGTCAGTTACGAACAAAAACCGTATCGGCGTTCAATGATGGAGACGTGGGGCGCAAGCGTTACCTCGAGTCCAAGCAGCCTAACGGATTTTGGCAGAAAGGTCTTAGCTGAAGATCCGGATAGTCTGGGTAGCCTGGGGATCGCCATCTCGGAGGCGGTCGAAGACGCAGCGTCAAAAGAGGATACAAATTATACTCTGGGAAGTGTTCTTAACCATGTGATGCTTCACCAGACGATCATCGGACAGGAAGCTAAAAAGCAAATGGAGTCGGTAGGCGTTTATCCTGATATCATCATCGGTTGTTGCGGTGGCGGATCGAACCTGGCCGGAATCTCATACCCATTCCTGGCTGACAAGTTTGCAGGAAAAGAGTTAAGGGTGATCGCAGCCGAGCCTAAAGCTTGCCCTACGCTTACGGCCGGAGAATACAGATATGATTTCGGCGATACCGCGGGAATGACTCCACTCGTACAGATGTACACTCTTGGACATGATTTTGTCCCCGCTGGCATACACGCGGGCGGACTTCGTTACCATGGTGATTCACCGCAGATAAGTCTTCTATATAACAAAGGGCTCATCGAAGCTGTTGCCTACCATCAAAACGAAGTCTTTAAGGCCGCGGTCGAGTTCGCGAAATCCGAGGGGATAATCCCCGCTCCCGAATCAGCGCACGCGATCAAATCAGTTTTTGACGAAGCGGCGAGGTGCAAAGAGACGGGTGAAGCTAAGACGATCCTATTTAACTTAAGCGGTCATGGCAATTTTGACATGGCGGCATATGATCAATATCTATCCGGGAACCTTGAAGATTACGATTATAAAAAACCGGCGGAGGCTTAAGAGATGTCTGAAGCGGCCAAAATATTAAGATGGCTCATGCTCGTAGCGATGGTGATCGTCATTGCGCTGGAGCTTACCGGTTATTTAAGGAACTGGGCGATGGGACTGATATTGGTGCCTCTGATATTTGCTTTTCTCTATTTCTGGCAGGCATCAAGCAAGTCATCCGAGTGACTTAAGGCTCAATGGTAAGAGTAAAGATATGCGGTATTACAAATCTGGAAGACGCTCTTCTGGCAGCGAGGCTGGGAGCGGACGCGGTCGGCTTTATCTTTTATGAGGCAAGCCCAAGAGGTATAGACATAACCGCTGCCGCTAATATAACCAAATCCCTTCCCCCTTACCTCACCCGCGTCGGCGTCTTTGTAAATGCAAAGAGCAGCGTGATCGAGAAGGCCTTTAGGGAATGTAAGCTTGACGTAGCTCAACTCCACGGAGATGAAACACCTGAGATAGTAAGCGGACTTGGACGAAACGTTATAAAAAGTCTTAGGCTCAAAAAAGAAGATGACATTGAAATAATACCCGAGTACGAAGATTGCGCGATCCTGCTGGATACTTTTGATAAAGAGAAATTCGGCGGTACGGGAAGATCTTTCAATTGGGACTGGGCTAAAGAGGCCAGGCGCTTTAAAAGACCTATCATCCTATCGGGCGGACTTGACTCTTCGAATGTGAGAGCGGCAATCGACGCGGCTATGCCGGACGCGGTGGATATTTCCAGCGGCGTAGAATCAAGGCCCGGCAAAAAAGACCCAAGAAAGCTGGCTCGATTTATAAACGCGGTCCGTTTAAGATAAGATAGAATAACGTAAAAGAAGAGAGATAATCATCGAAGCAGATCTTAAAAATAGCCACTTTGGAGAGTTCGGCGGTCAGTATGTCCCTGAGACATTGATGACCCCGCTCAAAGAAGTAGAAGACGCATATAGTAATCTAATAAGCGACAAAGACTTTCAAGAAGAGCTGGCATATTATCTAAAAGTCTATGTCGGTAGACCCACCCCTCTCTACAAGGCAGAGAATCTCTCCAGGATTACAGGTAAGGGAAATATCTATCTAAAGCGAGAGGATCTTTGCCACACCGGCGCCCACAAGATCAACAACACTATCGGCCAGGGACTTATGGCTAAAAGGATGGGTAAAAGCCGGGTGATCGCGGAGACAGGTGCGGGTCAACACGGGGTAGCGACCGCGACCGCTGCCGCCTTGTTCGGGCTCGATTGCTTTGTTTATATGGGCGAGGAAGATATATCCCGCCAGTCGTTAAACGTATTCAAGATGAAACTTCTAGGGGCCGAGGTAATACCGGTTACAAGTGGCTCCAAGACGTTAAAAGACGCTACCAACGAAGCACTTCGCGACTGGGTCACAAATGTCGAGAATACATTTTATATCATCGGTTCAGTCGTTGGACCTCACCCCTATCCGACAATTGTCAGAGACTTTCAGGCAATAATAGGAAGAGAGACGATGGCCCAGATCAAGGAAGCTGAGGGAAGATTGCCGGACTATATAATAGCCTGCGTCGGTGGCGGCAGTAATTCTATTGGTATCTTTCACCCGTTTATCGGAAATGAAAATACAGATCTTATCGGCGTTGAAGCGGCCGGCTATGGCTTGGAGACCGGTCAGCATGGCGCGGCTCTGGCAAAAGGGACTAAGGGAGTTCTGCACGGGTCACTCCAGTTCTTGCTTCAAGATGATTTCGGTCAGATAACACCGGCCCACTCAATATCGGCAGGTCTGGATTATCCCGGAGTCGGACCGGAACACTGTTATTTAAAAGAAGAAGGACTGGCAAGCTATGTCTCCGTTACCGACGAAGAAGCCCTTGCCGCATTCAAGCTGCTATCTCTTAGTGAAGGAATACAACCGGCGCTGGAATCATCCCACGCCCTTGCTTATTTGAAAAATTTTGTACCAAAAAAAGAGGACCCTTTAATAGTGGTCAATCTTTCAGGTCGGGGAGATAAAGACATGAGTGTCATAGCGGATGCCCTAGGGGTAGAGATTTGAGCAGAATCAAAGAGAGGTTTGAAAGCTCAAAACAGCTTATACCTTATGTAATGGGCGGTTTCCCCGATATCAACGGAACGAAAGTGGCAATACAAGCTCTAGTGAAAGCGGGTTGCGAGATCATTGAGATCGGAATCCCTTACTCAGATCCGCTTGCGGATGGACCGACTATCCAGAGAGCTTCAGAATCGGCACTCGCAAAGGGCATCAATACATTAGATGTGCTCTCCATTATAAAAGAGACAAGAGCCAAAGACGATTACTCACCCGTCTTAATGGTCTACTATAATCTCATCTATAAATATGGGCTAAAAAAATTCGCGGAACTGGCGAGTGTTTCGGGTGTAGAAGGGGTAATAATCCCTGACCTCAGCGTGGAAGACTCGGGGCCCTGGAAGGAAGCGGCCAAAGAATTCGATCTTGACACGATATTTCTGATAGCACCTACAAGCTCAGATGAGAGGATCGAGATGATAGCCGGCGTATCAAGCGGTTTTATCTACCTTGTCTCACTTACCGGCGTGACCGGCGCCAGAAAACAACTTTCAAGCAATCTGTTATCATTTATTAAAAAGGTAAAAGATTCGACCAATCAACCCATTGCCGTCGGTTTCGGTATCTCCGACGCCAAACAAGCAAAAGAGATATCCGCCGTTTCAAATGGCGTAATCATAGGAAGTGCTTTTATAAATCTGATCAACGACGCTCAGTCGGTCGAGGCCGCCTCCAGAGATCTTGAAGAGCTGGCCGGCAGTATTGTCCAAGCTATTAGATAAGGTTATAAGATGTCTATAAGCGACTGGTTTAAAAGAGAAGACAGGTCTTCGATAAAATCAAAAGATAAACGAGCTGTTCCCGAGGGGATATGGTCTCAGTGCGCCTCTTGCAAGTCTACGATCTATCAAAAAGAATTGTTCGCGACAGATTTTGTCTGCCCTAATTGCTCTCACCATTACCAACTTTCGGCTCCCCAAAGAATAGATCTGCTTATCGATGAAGATAGTTTTAGCGAGACGGCAAAAGATCTCTCATCTAAAGACCCATTAAAGTTCGAAGCAAAAAAGAAGTATAAAGAGAGTCTCGATAAGGCAAAGAAACTGACGGGTATTAAGGATGCCATAATCACCGGCAAAGGATTGTTAAACAAAAGGCCCGTAGCCATCGGCGCGATGGATTTTAGATTTATCGGCGGCAGTATGGGCTCAGTCGTCGGCGAAAAGATAGTCCGACTGATCGATCTCGCGATCGCTGAAGATCTTCCCGTTTTGATCGCAACAGCATCCGGTGGGGCCAGGATGCAAGAAGGCGTTTTCTCCCTGATGCAAATGGCAAAGACGACGGCCGCTATCAATCGTCTCCAAAAAAGAGGTCTGCCATATATTTGCATCTTCACAAACCCTACGACCGGCGGAGTAACAGCCAGTTTCGCGACACTTGCCGACATAATAATCGCCGAACCAAAAGCGCTCATAGGTTTTACCGGCCCTAGAGTCATCGAGCAGACTATCAAACAAAAACTGCCTAAAGACTTTCAAAGTTCCGAGATGATGTTGGAACATGGTCAGATCGATATGATCGTGGAAAGAGAGTTTTTAAAATCTACGATCGACCAAGTACTGGATTTTTTAAGCCCGGCTGAGGTGGCAAATGAAAAAATACGTAGCTGATTTTGAACGTCCGATAATTGAGCTCGAATCGCAACTGGAAGAGCTAAAAAAGGCTCCTTCCGCCCACAAAAGTGATTTCGCAAGAGAGATAACCTATCTTGAAAAACAGATAGCCAAGCTAAAGGTCAAGACCTATACAAATCTCACGCCGTGGCAGAAAGTGCAGCTTGCCAGACACCCGGAGAGACCCCGTTATATCGATTACTTAGAAGGTGTCTTTAGCGATTTTACTGAGATACACGGAGACCGCCTCTACGGAGACGATAGGGCTTTAATCGGTGGCTTCGCCTATCTAGATTCTTATAGAGTTGTCGTGATCGGAACGGAAAAAGGCAAAAACACGAAAGAGAAGATCTTCCATAATTTTGGTATGCCCCATCCGGAAGGTTATCGAAAAGCGGCTCGCCTGTTCAAGTTGGCCGAAAGATTTAATCTACCAGTGATCAACTTTATCGACACCCCTGGCGCCTACCCGGGGGTCGAAGCGGAAGAGCGGGGTCAGGCCAGCGCCATATCTAATAATCTGAAGATACTGTCAGACCTTGGTGTTCCCATAATTTCGACAGTAATCGGCGAAGGGGGGAGCGGCGGCGCCCTGGCTCTTGGAGTCGCGGACCGTATTTTTATGATGGAGAACGCCTACTACTCCGTTATCGCTCCGGAGGGATGCGCATCGATCCTTTGGGGCGACGCCAAGAAGGCGGAAAAGGCCGCAGACAAGCTAAGCCTTACCGCGGAAAAATTATTAAAACTTAAACTAATTGACGGCATTGTCAGCGAACCTCTCGGTGGGGCCCACCATGATGCAAGCGAGGTATTTTCCGGCCTTAAATCGATTTTACTAAAGACACTAGATAAGCTAACTAAGATCGATATTGAGAAATTAAAAGAGGAGCGCTACCAAAAGCTGATGTCTACCGGGGTCTATTCTGAAAAAGATAATTTAAGCGTCTCACGCGGTATTAAGATACTTCGAGGAGATAGTGATGAGAACAGGAGTGTTAATTAGCGGGGGCGATGCTCCGGAAATGAACGCCATGATAAGATTAGTTGTTCGTCAGAGTACCTGCGATGGCCACAGATCCATCGGCTTTTTTGAGGAATTTAGGAATCTGATCGACTATGACTTTATCGTCTGATCGAACTAAATAATGGCATCGCCATTCCCATTTCCTTTCTAGACGTCAAAACCGGTAAGAGATAAGCTTGATCTTAAGCTTATCGATCTTACCAAGACGCTTTCCACATAAGTTCTAAGCAGAAGTTAAAAGCAATCCTTGATCCTCCAGTTTGTAAATTTTTTATGATTTGCCTTATTACCGCTTGACTCATCCATAGATGTAGCTATCATCGTCATCATGGTTAAACGTTTATTTATAGCTATCTCCTTGATATCGCTTGTAGGTATAATCGCCAGCGGGTGCGGCGCCGAACAGGCATCGAGCACGAGCAGCGAGCTTAGCGGCGGTGAAAAGGTTTTTAAAGCCAAGTGCGAAAAATGCCACAAGGTCACTGGTAAGGGCGGCAAGAAAGGTCCAAACCTATCCAAGGTCGGCCTTAAAAGAGACGCGTCTTACTTTGATGATTTACTTAAAGATCCAAAGAGTGTAAGGGCAAAAGCAAAAATGCCGAAGCCGAAGCTCACCGATAGTGAGCGGGCTGAGCTCATAGAATATCTTAAAACACTGCAGTATTAGATACTTTCTTTCCAGGAAAGTATGCAAAGTACGTTTCACAGTTTCAAGCATTAATTAAGTAAGGTGTCCCCGGAATTATACAGGGTCCCCGCCTGTTCCCAAACTTTTTAATACTCTGGGCGTCGAACCATTGGAAGGTGAAGTGGACGATACAGTCATTCTCGATTTACCGGACAGAGCTTTATATACCGTTAGGAACGAAACTGAACTCGACAAAGCATCAACTGAGATCATGACTCATCTTGAGGCAATTGGGGCAGTCAATATAGAGAAATCATTGCAAGTTGAAGCACCAGTAATAACTGCCGACATAGAGGCAAGCGATGGACGTCTATTTACCCTCACCGTTACAATGTATGTTTTAGAAAAAACGGAGATACTAAGGGACTTGGATGATGAGTTGGTTGGCAAAACAACGATTCAATATGGTGTTAAGCTGAAGCCGTAATGTTTCTCAAAACAGATACAACGCCGAAGCTTTAAAGTTAAGTTTCACCGGCAAGGCCTATATTTACGACGAAGAGCAGTGAGAGGACTTCACTCGCATCCGGTTTGATCGTGAACACGAGGGCTGCAAGGTAAAGCGCTAGAAGCACTCTCGTTAACAACATATAAAAGCTAGGACATTAATTTAAGGTTCAAAGTTTATCTAGTAGCGCCACCTCATAAATAAACTATGGTAATCGAGGCTAGATAAGCGAGACCGGGGCGATAAAAATGATCAGATTGCCGCGTCGGCATAGAATGCCTCCTCGCAACGAGACATCCGATTTGCTCCAAAAGTTTTCAAGAGTTGCAAACACTGGATAGACAAGCTTTTTTGAGACGAGCGTACAACGAGGTACGTGAGCTGAAAAGTAATCGCTGACTGACGCCGTAGATGCCTTTATAAATAACAACCAGAGGGCGCATAAGGGTTCAGCTGCAAGGCGCACGAAAGTTTTGGGCGGGGAGCATACATCAGGTATGTGACCTGACGAAAACTTAAGTAGCAACTCGGTAGATGACCGAGAGAAAAAACGACCAGAAGTATTTTTTCGGTGCAGATACAAGGAAGGCTAGTTTTTTTGAGACGAGCGTACATCAGGTACGTGAGTCGAAAAATAAACGCCGGCTGACGCCGTAGATGCCCGAGAAAATATTTCTGGTGCCGAAGACCGGGATCGAACCGGTACGAGGTCGCCCCCACTGGTGTTTGAGACCAGCGCGTCTGCCTATTCCGCCACTTCGGCATATAGCTCTTTTGCAATGATAAGAATTACAAATAAAATATTCAAGCAATATTGAAATATTCATCTTATCTTTACTAACTATAAACGCTTATTCTTCCGATAACTAGATTATGTAATAATTAGTGTTGTCTAAAAAGAATGGCCGATGACAAGTTCTTACAAAAGCGTTCGACTTAAACTAGCTTTTATCACCATACTCTCTTTCCTCATTATCTTTGTCGCGATCTCACTGACTTTAGACAGCTATGCCCGTCAGTCATTGAGAGATGAATTTGACAACCATGTCAATCAAACTTTAGTGGTCATAAAAAAATTATATGCTGAAGACGCAAACGAGATGGAATATCTTTCGACTTTTTTGAAAGAATTAATCGAGACTGATGAAGACAGATATATTGAACAAATAAGAATCCACGAATATAGCGACGATAAATTTATTACACTAACATCGATCGGCAGAGGCTACGCCGGTGCTGACCCGGTTTCTGAAAAACCAGCAGACTTTGAAAACAGCTACGATGAAAAAGGTAAAACCGTTTTAATCAAAAAAACGGTGACATCCACCGGCGGCAGAAAGCTACTCATCGACGCGACTTTTTCAAAAGACCATTTAATTGAGCAGATCAGGTCCATCAGGATAAGAAGCGCCATACCGGCCGCAATAGGCGTACTCTTGATGACCCTTTTCGTCTATGCCGCGGGAGAAAGATATATTCTAGAACCGATCGACAAGATGAAAAACTCTGTAAAAAAGATCACCGACGGAGATTTAGAGCATGACATAGAGATCGACCAAAAAGATGAGCTTGGCGAGCTATCCCGTCTACTTCAAAAGATGAAGGACTCGCTGGTCGAGCATACGCGCAAGCTGCATAAGAAATTAAATGAACTGTCCGTCTTATATGAAGTCAGTGAATTAAACGGTGAGATAAAAAATGCCGGTGACTCCCTTGAGATAATAATAAAAAGCGCTGTTATGGTCCTCGGCGGAAAATCAGGGTCGATATTACTTGATGACAGCCTTGATGATGAAAATCATAGAGATATTAACGAAAAAGTATTCTGGGCTGAGAACGAGATAATAGACCATGAAGTCCAAGCAGCAAATCTAAAGGGCGCTAAAAAGATATTTAATAGTAAGCAGTCCCTTCTTATAACTTCGGGCGAAACATACGGCCCGATAAAAGATGCCATCGGTGTTCCAATAAGAGCTGACGTCAAGATTCTGGGCGTCATATTTGTAAACGACAAAAGAGAGGGAGTATTTAGCGAAGCCGATACTAGACTGCTTGAGATCCTAGCGAACCAGGCCTTAGGCATAATTAAACTTAGCAACCTCCACGTCGACCTTGAAAATTCATATCTAAATACCATCCAAGCACTGGCAGCAACCTTGGATGCGAAAGATCGCTATACCCATGGCCATTCAGATAGAGTCGCGCAATACAGTAAAATCATCGCCGAGCAGCTGGGCCTAAGCAAAACCGACCTTGAAGCGATCAATACAGCCGCCTACCTACACGATATAGGAAAGATCGGTATTAGTGAAAATATACTGGTCAAACCCTCGAAGTTAACACCAAACGAGATGAAACTTATGCGCACTCATCCAGAAATATCTGACAAGATACTTCAGAGCGTAACTTTTCTAGACGATGTTCTTCCGGTCGTAAGGCATCACCATGAACGATACGATGGAAAAGGCTACCCGGATGGGCTAAGTAAAGACGAGATACCACTCGGAGCTAGGATCCTCTCGGTCGCGGACGCCTATGACGCGATGGTCTCCAACAGACCATACAGAAAAGCGCTTGAGAAAGAGACAGCTATTCTGGAATTAAAAAATAACTCGGGTACGCAGTTTGATCCGCTAATAGTTGAGGCATTTCTGAAAGCCGACCCAATATCAGACAAAAAAATAAGTAATCTAGCTTCAAAAGCTGTTTAAAAAAGTTTATTTTATAGATCAGTATCGTAGATGAAGAAAGGCCCGAGGTATACATTTTTATTTACCGGAGCATCGTCGGGAATTTTTCCGTTTATAAGCAAAGGCATTTTTTTGACTTTGAACCATGCCGCCTCGGAAAAGACAAGATTCTCGTATTCAAGCGGTGTCTCGATGGTCTGGATAGAATTTTCCATCTCTTCGCCCTTTAGCTTTCTTATAAGTTTCTCAATATATGTCTCAGTCCAAAAATTATTAGTTGCCATACAATTATTATCGGTTTTGTAACTACAAGACTTAAATGATAAGAAAGTCGAAATAGTATATGAGTCGGATCATAAAACAATTTAAACTTGAATATCTAGTAACAGTAATCGCCCTTTTGCTCGCTATTTATGGTGCGGTAAGCGAAAATCCGATTTACGATAGATCAGCCGCATTTACGTCAATGGACGCTTCCATCGACAATAAACTGACCGGACCGGCTTCGGAGTTATTCTCAAAAAGCTCGATAAAAAAAATAGCGGTCAGAAAAACGATGCTAACTTATTATCTTGACTTAAACGATGTTGGCGACAGTAAGGCAATGCCGGTAAACAATGTCAAAACGACCCCTCCCCCGGACAACGCGGCCAAAATACCGATAAGCGCGACCGGGGCGATCCGAATAACAAACGAAACCGGCCAAACGATAGCCAAAGTAAACGGATCAAGTGAGATTATAATCTCTTATTACGACAGCACTTACTACCTATCGGTCGACGGTAAACTAATATCTACTTCAGCGACCGGATTCACGGCAAAAGCGGAAGAAAACACCGCGATCATCCTATCTTCCTACACTGATCTTAATTGGAACAAGACTGTAAATTTAAATCAATTCAGGGGAGCGATCGACGTCAAATACTCTAAAAAATCAAAAAGACTTTGGGCTATTAATGAGCTATCTGTAGAAAATTACTTAAAGGGAGTGAGCGAGGCTAAGGCAGATGCTCCCAGCGAACACTTAAAAGTAATGGCCATTGTCGAGCGCAGCTATGCTTGGCACCATATAAAAAACGGCGGCAAACACAAAGACGAACCGTTTATTCTAAAAAAACAGCCGCGGCAACAACGGTGATGATCAGATATACCAGGGCTACCTGGCCGAACAAAGGCTGCCTACGATTTCAAGCACGGTAATCGCGACTTCGGGCAAGGTCGTTACCTACAACGGCAACCCGGTAATCACCCCTTATTCAAGTAATCCGTCAGGTAGGACGCTTACGCTGCGAGAGGCCGGCTGGGGAAGTCTTAACTGGCCGTGGGTCAAGTCAGTCCCTGATCCTGATTCCGCCGGTATGATAAAAAACGGACATGGAGTCGGTTTATCCGGCATCGGATCTCTTAAGAGAGCAGAGCGTGGTGACACCTTTGAAAATATTCTTAGGTACTACTTTCCTGGGACTTCTATCGGAAACGTGAAAAGCGATACAGTCATGATGCGGGTCGCGATATATTGGGTGGAAGAGTGATTTGAGGGGTTAAACGTAATGAGTAAGCAGTAAGAGAGTTAGGAGTAAACGCAAAAAACTTACAGGGTCGCAGGTTACGACGGTTTAACTGTCATTACCTCGCAAACACAGAATGCGACATGACGACAAGGGAGTTCAGAGAGGCGAAAGCAGATTTTTAGGAGTCATAAGTAAGGGCGATTGGGAAGAATAGATAACGACCATCCGGTCATTGCAAGTGCGCCTACGACCTTAGCAATCGGGCACAGGAGATTACATACGTCGCCAAGAACAGGCTCCTCGTAATGACGATTTTGTGTGTTGGGAGATTACGACGTCTCCAAAAATAGGCTCCTCGTCATGACCAGAAGTGTCCGTCTTTGCGAGGTAACGACCACCTCAGCCGT
>SDBV01009393.1_pt1 | contig 13011 bp, 14 predicted proteins | sample 2277081 | NCBI WGS metagenome assembly SDBV01 (sample SAMN10402039, study PRJNA504765) | marine sediment metagenome | isolation source: marine sediment core GS10_PC15, 223 cmbsf | place: Arctic Ocean: Southern Knipovich Ridge | collected 2010
CGGATATCAACAGATTGCTTGCAGAAATCAGGACATCTCCGGAAGAGATAACTAAAGATCACCTTTCCCAGCTTTTTGCTCTCTATCGCGCTCAGGCTGGCTTTCCCTCTCACTTGCTCCACCAGATGCTCTATTATCAGCAATCTCAATACACTTGGCTCAAACCAGACCCGGCGCTTCCAAGAGCAGATCTTGCTATTGGAGGTTTTCATATCGTTGAGGAGTGGTTTGGCCCAAAATTTGCTTCCGCACTGTCTCAAACCCTATTAAATGGGGCGATTCTAGCCGAGGGGCGAGGCTATGCAGTAGGGATGGATGAAGCAAGAAAAGAGCTTATGTTGAATGTCTACCGCAATCTCAAAACCTACGGGCAGAAAGAGACTCCTCCTACAATGGAAGAGGTTCACTCCTATTACCAGAACATGGTGCGTTCTCTGGGAATAGGCGAGTCCAATGCGGTCCGTTTATGGAGTCGAGTCATGCTCTGTCGTCTTCTCTTTCAAGAGGTAGGACAGGCTACTTTTGTGGATTCCCTTGCTGCCGAGCAGTTTTATAAGATGGCACGGCGCACAGCGCGAGTGGAATCCTTTGCTCTCGAACCGTCGCTATCACTGACTACCTTCAATGACCTTCTTAAACTGGAAAGCTACCTAGAGGCTGTCGCAGTCAAAAAAGAGCCTCTTGACATTCCGGATGATCGCCTCTCCCCGGAAGTTGTTAAGGAGCTCCACCCAGAGCTTGTCTATAAAAGTTACCTAGTACAGTGGAAAGAGATAAAACAGTCCTCTCTAGCTGCACGTGTAAGCCTAAAAGAAACATGGGAGTGGCAGCTCGATGAGGATCATTTTCACCATATTGGAGAGACGTTTGCCCTCTTTGGCGGAAAGGTGTTTGAAAACCGCCAAGAGCGCTTCGAAGCACTAGAAAAATTGGATGGTGGGACAAGGCTGAAAGTCGATAACTTTGCACGCATGGAGATGGTAAAAGCGCATCCCGAATGGATTGACGAGGCTCTAGCTATTGAGCCCCTCACGGAGAAGAAGCTTGACTTGCGACTTACTGGGAAAGCAGCCCCTTTTCATGATGAGGTTTCTACTCTCGAAGCCTGTGCCTTGTTAGACGAGCATGATCACCATCCCAAATTGCAATGGGGTGAGGATAATATTTACGTTATAGAGGTTCAAAAGCGCTTCGATGCTGAGGTGGTTTCCTTCGAAGAGGCTAGCCATTCCGGCGCCCTTGATGTGATGGTCGAGCAGTGTCTATCCGCTGCCTACGCTGAGATCGCGCCAGAAAAATGGGCAGATGAAGAGGGGAACATACCTTCATTTGAAGAGAAAAAAGATGAAGTAGCCTCCCTGCTCTTTGCCGATATAAAGAGGGCACTTGATGGCGGGACTCCCTTTGAGAACTTGGATCTATATGCAAAAAGGCGTTTTGATACCCATTTAGAAAAAGCGCGCGATCGGGCCTTAAAGGGCGAGCCACTTCCCTGGGGAGTGATCTCTCAAGAAGTCACTCTGAAACAGGATGACCCAGGCGCAGAAGATGCCTTCAATCTTAAGGAAGGTGATTGGTCAGATCTCCGTACGAGACCTTTTTTAAGCTTCTTGCCTTTGAAGAGGGAAACTTTGATGAGGCAGACCTCCAGGCTATCAAAGAGCCGCTGATGAAAGAGGCTCAAAAAGAGCTGATGCAAGAGCTTCTGGAATTCATTCAAGAAAAACAAGCGATCTCGTTTCTAAGCCATGAATAGCGAGACTCTCGACGACCTTTCTCCGATGCTCCCCGCAGATTTTTTTACCTTTGAGATGACGGTGCACCCCTATGAAAAGATGGGTGATAAACTCAAAAAAAAACATCAACTCCCCGACCTCTCCGATCTACTCATTGAAGAGAGCTTTGCCTCTCTGGCAATCGGCTGGAGCGCTGCTGGATTGCGCTTTGACATTGAAGTCGAAAGACCCTTTGTAGAAGCTTTTTATCCCGATGTTCTAAGAGGCGATAGCGTGGAGCTCTTTATTGACACACGCAATCTTAAATCGGCAGGTTTTCCCACTAGGTTTTGTCACCATTTTGCCTTTCTCCCCAAGCCTGTAGATGGAATCCAAGCTGTAGAAAAAACACGCCTTCGGCCAGATGAAATGAGAGAGCTGGCTCCTCAGGAGCTGTTAAAAGTGGAGAGCGTTTTCAAACGCCGAGGCTATCAGATACAAATTTTTCTTCCTTCTGAAGCGCTACATGGATATGATCCTAAAGTGTTTGAAAAACTGGGTTTTGCATTTCGAATAAACCGCTCAGGTGGGGATCCTATGCACTTTCCTCTTTGCTCTGATCAATTTGAAATTGGTCTCCATCCCAGTTTGTGGAGCTCGTTAAAAATAGGAATGAAATGAAATTTGCTGAGTCACATGAATGGATAGATATCGAAAATGGTATCGGAATAGTGGGGATTACGACTCATGCTCAAACGCTGCTTGGAGAGATCGTATACATCGAACTCCCAGAGGTTGGAGCGATTGTAGAAGCTGGGGAAGAGGTGGTTGTTTTAGAATCTACCAAAGCTGCAGCTGATATTTATACCCCCGTTTCCGGGGAGATTATTGCCGTGAATGAGGCTTTGACTTCTTCGCCAGAACTTCTTAATACAGATCCAGAAGCTACCGGCTGGATCTACAAAATCAAGCTCACAGTAATTTCTGAGCTTGACAGTTTGCTTACCCCTCTGCAATATTTGCAGATGATTTCTTAAGAGAATAAGCCCTATGCGCAAGTTGCTCGCCTTCCTACTCTGTTTCGCTTGTATTGGAACTGGCCTTTATTTTTTCCGAGGCCCCCTTGCTGTTAAAGGAGTTGAGTGGGCGCTGTCTCGTGCTCTACCCTCCGATGGCTCCCATGATCTTCACTATGAGACTGCCCAATTTGATCATGGTAGATTGGTTGTCCGCGGATTGCAGCTTGTAGAGGAGAACTTCTCCTTTCTCATCGATGAGACAGAAGTTACCTTTGACTTTGATCTGAAACAGTTGCGCATTCTTGGGCATGTCCAACTCAACCATCCTATGATCAATCTCGGTCAGACCAGCACATTTTCCAATAAGACTTTTTCGACGCTTCTGATCCCATCCAAACGCCTGTCTCTAAGTGTTGAAGCCAAAGGCGGTATTTTAGAAATTGGGGGAGGGCGGTATTATTTTCAGATGCACTCCTCTGGTGATACCATTCCAGAGGGCATGATCGCCATCTCACAAGATCCCAGTCTTCTTGATCACCCTTTTTTCAATGCACACTGGACAGAAGAGGGGGGCAAATGCGTGATTCATTTAAAGATCGACCCCATTGTCGTTGACCACGCAACTTCTCTCGTAGCTCTTGCATTGAAACCTGTCAACTTGGAGTTGACAAAAGGAATCGCAGAAATGAGTGGGTGTGCCACTTTGAGCCCAATGGGAGAGCTGGAGAGCTTTTCGGGCAAGTTCTCATGTGAGGAGCTGGAGTTTTCTCGGGGGGCGCTCAGTTTAAACGTAGAACACCTTGATGGTACGTATACTGATGGCCTTGGACTAGCTCTCAATCTTTCAGGTGGAGAGGTGGTCCTGGATGGACATCTTTATGCCAGCGATGTTGCGTGTAGACGCCTGCCTGATGGCTTTGCAAAATGGAAGATACAAGGAAGGACAACCTCTCTTGGTCCCTTTTCCATTGAGGGAGAAGAACGAGATGGTGGTGCCGAGGGTAGATGGTTTTTTTCTGACATGGATGCGACCGTTAATGTGGCCATCAACTCCTTTGAACCCAGTGGATATCTGGCCACATTTAGTATTGAGGGTTGGAATGGTCAACAAGCTCAGGCCCTTCTCAATGAGTTTTCTGTCGATGTGCCCTCCTTTAATGACTTAACCATATTAGATGGGGAGATCAACGGTCGATGCTCAATTGCCATCGAAGAGGGTGTGTTGACTTCGATAGATCTAGAGTCGTTAACTGCCAAGAATGCCCGCTTTACTCTAATGAATAAAGTTGTGGATGCCACCACCTTTAGTGGTGAGGGGCGTTTTACCCCGTTTGGTGAAGGCGAGATGCGAGTGGACATCTTGGGAACGCTTGGTTTGGATGCTCTGGCCCAAGAGCCCGCTCAACTTTCCGCTTCCTTCAAAATAAAAAGAGGGACTTGTGAAGTAAGTGGCGCTGCGAAGTTTGGTGAAGAAAGCGTTCAATTTGGTTTTGAGAGTAGACGCGTCATTCCAAGGCGAATGGAAGAGATCTTTGAGGCGTGGATACGTGCGGATAAGCTTTCTCCAAAGCTATATGGTCCCGTGGTCAGTGCATTTAGTCAAAGCTGTGAAATAGAAGGGATATTCGATCTTTTTGGAACCTTTGATGGAGAGAAGCTAGAGCTTTCTCTGCAGACCGATGCCATGCTGCTGCATCATCCATGGGCAGATATGAAGGCTCAAGGGGTTGGAGAAAAAGATCCGATGCTCTTGAAAACGGCAGGAAGAGCAACTGTGACCTACCACCTTTCTAACCGTTGTTTTCGCGGGCAGCTGCCTTTAAGCAATGCGGCTCTGTATCAGAGACATACAGGACTTGTTTTTGACCATATGACCGGGGTTCTCACGATTCATCACGACGCAGATCACCAGTCTTTCAGCCTGGATACCGTAGGGGCCAAGGGCTATTTTGATGGTAAGCCCTTGCTCAAAGAGATTAAAAGCAGTGTGAGAGGTGACTTGAGCAGTGGGGAAATCGTTTTTGATGAGTTCAAAGGACATGCGATCCTCCCGATGGAAGGAGAATATTACCTTTCACTACCAACCTTGAAACGGCACCAGGGCAGATGGGATGCCGAAGCATTACTCTTCGATAGTGCCAAAACTACGCTTGCTACCCTAAGTGCTGTTGCAGAAAAAGAGTTCAGTGCAGCGATCTCTCTTGGGAAGCAACTTCCCCTTTCAGGTGAACTAAAGCTGGGAGCCTCATTCGATAAGAGCTCTGGAGCTACGACTATCGTTTGCGAAAGCGATGATTTAAGGCATGGAGAGGACCATCTTGGCGCTGCCTCAGTGCGCATCAAAAATCAGGGAAGTGACTGGAAGATTGAATCTGTCAAATGGGGAAATAGCAGCCTTACTGGGGCCTTTGCTCTTAGAGATGACGGCTGGAAATTCGAGGAAGTTGTGGCGCACATTGGGGAAGCTTTTGTTCAGGGCTCCGGGATGGTTTTTGTCGACTTCCCGACTGAGCAACAACCATTTTCACTGCGGGCAGAGCTACTTCTTGATGGAGAGCTCCATAATCCTATGCCTCTGCAGTTCCATACACTCCATCCTGTAAAAGTAGCCTATAGCCCTTCAATGGGGATGATTCTTTCAAACCTAGACCTTGAGCTAGGATCCTCTCGGTTGACTATTGCCCACATGCAAGCCACAACAGGAAAATGGCATGCCCATAATTGCCAATACCTTGTGAGAGAAGGGCTATTGCGCACCATTAAATCAAATGGCTATCTTCCCGAGCTGGTGAAAGTTCTCTCCCTTCCCAACCAGTTAGAAGGTACTCTGAATTTGGATTGGGAAAAAGGAGTGGTCAAGGTTCAGGGTGTTCAAGAAACCGGTCCCTACCAGTTTGAGCTTGGAAGCGGTCGTGATTGGTCCCTAACACTTGGTGAAACTGCCCATTGCTGCCAACTCAATGGATGGGTCAAAGATGGGGAAGTGACCATTGAAATGATCAAAGGAGAGATCGCAGGGCAACAGCTAGATCTCAAAGGGGGATCTATGCAATCCCTCGTAGGGACAGCTACACTCGATTTCGCTGCCCTCCCCGCCCTTGTTTCAGTGCCAGCATCCCTGCAGCAGACGAAACTCGGAAGCGGCTTTAGACTTGATGGGGCGTTTTCGGTTTCTGAAGAAGGAACTCTAGGATTTAAAGGAAGGTGTCGGGGGAGTGAGTTTGAGGCCTTTGGATATCAACTGCGCAGCCTTGACGCTAAAGCAGAGCTGACAGATGCCCTGCTAAAGCTAGAAAACTGCATTGTAATTGATGATGCAGGGAAATTCACGGCGCAGCAGATTCTTTTTTCTCATGGGATAGTGGAGCTGCCAAGAGGGGAGCTTAAAAACTTTCAGCCAAGTTTTTTAAGGCCTTTAGATGGTCCTGAAAAACTCCCATCCACCTTGATGATCAAAACAGCATTTGTGGAAGAGTTCAGAGGGACCCTCGGACAGCCAGAAACCTTTCGAGGGAAAGGATCCCTTCGCTTTTCTGGGGCTCCAGGCGCCCTGCAGCTTCCAAGTGAGCTTGCAGGAAGTGGCTGGAACCAGTCTCATTTCACCCCGGTAAGTGGGGAAGCGGACTATGAACTAGGTCAAGGAAAGTGCTTTTTGACAGCCCTAAGAGACTGCCATTCTGAAAAGGAGAGCTGCACCTTTAGCCTCGTGGGAACAGAGGACTATTTTGATTTTGACGGCAACCTTTGTATCGATGTCCAGTTGCAGGAAAGCCAGGGAGCCTTCCTTGATCTAGAATTGCGAGGCAGCCGAGAGAGCCTAGAACTAAAAATAAGGTGATGATCCCCTTAATCTATCCAAGGCTGTGCTTGCATTGCAAGACGCCTCTTCCTCGCAGCAGCAAACGCTTTTGCAACCCCTGCATGCAGCTCTTCGACCTAATTCCCACACAGTACAGATGTTCCCAATGTTTTAGCGAAATAAGAGAGCCCCGAGGGAGCTGCCACCCCTGCCGCAAAAGGTGGGCTCCATTAAGGCGCGTGGCAGCTTGCTTTGACAGCTTTGGTCCCGGAGGTTCTCTCCTGAGGGCATTCAAGGAGGGGCGCCAGTGCAGTCTAGCAAAAGACATCGCAGCTTTTATGGTCATCCAGCTAAAGAGGCAAGACTGGATTGCCCCCGAGTTCATCATCTCAATGCCACAGCCAAACTGGAAAAAAATGTGGCGTGGCTTCAATCAAAGTTTGCTTCTTGCTTCAGAAATAGGTAAGCTACTGCAACTGCCAGTTATCGAGCCGCTTAAAAGAAGGGTAGGATATTTTTCTAGCCATCTCTTAGATAGGGAAGAACGAGCGGCTGTTGAGCCCTCTCAGTTTATCTGGAAAAAAAAGGTGCCCGACCTCGATAACCGTGTACTTTTGCTTGTGGATGACCAACTGGTGACGGGAGCGACATTAAGAGCTGCATCAGCCCGTCTACAAGACAAAGACCCGCGAGCAGTGTACGCTCTTACTTTTTGTGGATGTTCATGAACCGTCTAAAGAAACAATACTTTCTCCCTCTCTTCCTACTGCTCTTCGCTGCCTGTACAAGGCAAGTTGAGGACCCAGCAGTTGCTCAGGCAAAGATCCGCCAAATACAGACGCGGTCGTTTATAGGCTGTCAGTCTAAAGCTGTAATGAAAGAGATGGTAGCCTTACTCCAGGACCAGGGATATAGCGTCAAAAACGTCAACAGCGAGATTGGAATTTTAACAGCTGAGCGCAACATTGATGTTGAGCGCTTCTCCTCAAAATTTTTCGCCGTTCTCTTTTCTGGATCCAAGGCAAGGTGGAAGAAGCATTCCCTCGTTGAATTGACCTCCAACCTTTCCGATCAGGAGGGAAGAACCCAAGTGCGTATTACCTTTCTCGTGCGGGTTTTTGATAATTTGGGACGTGTTGTCGAGGTGAAGCAGGTACTTGAAGAGGAGCATTATGCCGCCTTCTTCGCCGAGCTCCAAAAGGGGCTCCTTCTCAGCTCGCAGAAACTCTAACCCGTGATTGCTACGTAACTTTTGATTTGCCGCAATAGTTTGAAGCAATCTTTCACATCTTTTTTCTCGCAGATATCTTCGTTCGAATCAAATACTCTCTAGGTTGCGCTTGGCAATTTGGATCTGGCGTTGAAGTCTTTCATCGCTGGCCACCTGCTGTGAGATCTTTTTCCATGCATGCAGAAGTGTCGAATGGGTCTTTCCTCCAAAAGCTGCGGCTAGCTTGATCAGGGACTCGTTGATGAGCTCCTTGGCTAGATACATGGCGACCTGCCGTGCAAAAGCGATCCCTTTAATGCGTGAACTGCCTTTGAGATCGCTCACTCTTACATCATAAATGGCGCCTACGCTCTTTAAAATGTTATCAACAGAGATTCTTCCATGGGTGATCGTTTGGAACAGCTCCCCGAGAGTATGCTCAATGATCTCTTCGTTGAGATCTATCCCCATCATCCCCGTGTAGGCGGCGAGGCGATTCAGAGCACCTTCTAGTTGGCGGACATTATTAAAAATGCGTTCGGCAATAAAAAAGGCGAGCTGCGAGGAGAGTGAAAATCCGCGCTGCTCAGCTTTATGTTGGAGAATGGCCACGCGTGTTTCTAAGTCAGGGACGCCGACATTTGCCACCAGCCCCCACTCCATACGTGCAACCATGCGCTCAGATAATTTGAGCTGTCCCGGGGGCTTATCACTGGCGATGATGATCTGTTTGTTTTGGTTAATGAGCGCTTCGAAGGTATTACAAAACTCCTCTTCAAAGTTGAGGCGACTCTGAAGAAATTGGATATCATCGACAAGCAGAACGTCAAGTGTGCGGTAGAAACGTTTCATCTTGTCGACAGACTTGCTGCGCAAGTGATCGACCAAGTCGTTGATGAAACCCTCAGTGGTAATGCACTGAATTTTTAGCCGCTTGTTATGGCGGGAGATGTGATGAGCAATCGCATGCAGAAGGTGTGTTTTGCCGAGCCCCACACCGCCATGAATGAATAGCGGATTATAGGAGCGACCAGGACGAGCTGCGACACCAAGTGCAGCGGATTTGACAAACTGATTGGCAGGCCCTTCAATGAAAGAGTCAAAAGTGTATTGCGGGTTGAGAAAGAGGTGTGGGGCCGTTTTTTGCGGAGGAGCTTTAACTTTGGGGGTTGACTTTTCTCCTTTTACCAAGCGGAACTCAACCAACAATTTTCCCTTAGCATCAATGGGAAGGAAGTTACGCAGCTGTTTGTCGTAATTGCTGAGTAGATACTCCTGCACGAAGATATTAGGAACCTCGAGAATGAGAGATTCTGTGGATTCAGGAGATACAGTGATGGGAGCGATCCAGTTGTGAAATTCCGTCGCGCTGCAAAAGTCTTGAATGCAGTCGACAAATTCTTCCCAGGACTGTTTTGGTGTTTTCGTGAGCATAAAGTTATCTACAATCTTTCCACAATGGCCGGCCAAGGCGTTTTAGTGAGATGATTATTAACACCCCCCGCTAAATCCAGCAAGCCTTTTTCCCCCACACCCCAATATTCCCCCTCAGATAGCTTTGAGAGGTGTTTCACCTAAACCACTTACGCCAAAAAGAAAATGAAATAGGAGGCGCTAAGTTATGAAAAAAAGTCCCCGCTGAGGTAGTTCCTAGAGACGCGAAAATCTCTGTTTTCGCGTTTGTTGCACTGCGTGTCTTGAGCTGACTATGGCTGTGCCAAATCGGATTCTCCCTCGACTCGGCTGTACTATCGGTACAGCCCTTCGCTCATCGAACCGATTTTGCTTTGCCCTAGCAGCCAAGGGCTGCTCGCGCGCTCATTTCCCAAACCTTCGGCTTGGGTCCCTTTTCGCGTCTCCTCGCAGAACTAATCTTCCCCTTTATGGATGGGTCCTGCAAGAGGACATGGAAGCGGGGGTAGCCCGCTGTAATGCTCTTGCAGCCCTTGGCTGATATGGCGATGAGAAATTGGTTCGATGAGCGAGGCAAGTCTTTCAGACGGGCGAGTCGAGAGAGAGTCCGATTTATCGAAGTCAGATCAGCTCAAGACACGGAGTGCCGAAAACGCAAAAGCGCAGCTTTTTGCGTCTCTTTTGAGATATCCTACCCTTGACCTTTTTTCATATATAATGAGGCGTGGGGCCTCCTAATTGGCAGGTTAGGTGTGGGACAGGAGGAGGGGAGAGGCCTGGTTGGCGATGGGGCCTTCGGCCGAGCGCGCAAGCTCACTGGCCTGCTGAATAGCTTGCCTGCGATAGCCTAGGGCAAAGAGCGATTTCACGCGGTTGAGTCTTGTGGGGAGATGATCGGGCTCAAGCTTGAGGGCGCGTTCGATATAGCTGAGCGCCATGAGGTTGTTGTTTAATTGCAGGTGGAGTGCCCCAAGTGTCTGGTGGTCATAGGCATTTGTGGGGCTGAGGACAACAAGGGCCTCAAAAAAGGTGAGTGCAATCTCATATTTCCCCTGTTTGAGATAGGAGTATCCCACGAAGCGCAAGTCTTCGAGTTCTTCTCCTCCCCATCCAAGGATTTCCATCCAGTCTGCTTCTTCCATATCTAGCCCTTCTTAAATTGCCCTAGGAAGGAATAGATGTCAACTTTCTGCTTCTCGATGTCAAGGAAAGTATTGAGGGATTTTAGGAGGGTTTCTTTCTCGCTCTTCTTTTCTTCGCCTGCGACTGGAAAGGCAGTGAGTCTTTCGATGTTGCTCTCTTGGCGTTCTGGCCCGCCAATTACCTTACTGATGTGATAGGTGAAGAGTTTGATGCTGCCCTCTTCAAAGTGTTCAGGTGGTGAGAAGAGAGCTCTTGGAGTTCGTTCTGCTCCCAGTGAAAAGAGCATTTCAAACTCAGACTTATAGCTGGGCTGAGTGACATCTACTTGTGTTTGAAGGGGGATGCTGCGCGCCTCTTTGAGGAGCGTTTTATCCAGAGTGTCTTGATCCCGGGCGTACCGGTTGTAGGCATCAAGACCGAGATTGCTTACTTCACGTGCCATATTTCTTCTTCTATGAGAGTTGAGGTCAGGAATCAAGAAATAATTTACTCCCACAGATTCCCACTTTGGCTCCACAAGATTTTAAGTCTCTTTGAATAAGTGGGTTGAATAGAAATTTCAAGGGGCTCAAGCCAAAGTTATTGCCAACTTTGATGTATATTGGTTAAATTGTGGGAAACAGTGGGAATTTTAATGTCAGACTTCTTCTTTAGTGGATCAAGCGCAGCCAAGCTCGATGGGAAAAATCGTTTCGTTCTCCCTCAGCAAATGCGCTATGGCCTCGTCGAAAAGGGAGATCTCCGATTTAGCATTGCGCTGGGTCTTGGGGGCTGTTTGGCGATTTATCGTCAGAGTGACATTGAGAAAATTGCCCAGAAGTTCAAGGAAAAGCAACATGTGGCAAAGTTCCAAAAGTTTTTCACTCTCTTCTTTTCCACCTTGCACACCACCTCTTGCGATAAAATTGGACGGCTTGTCTTGCCACCGCTCTTGAAAAAAGCGGTCGACATCAACAGTGATCTGATCATTGCCGGCGTCCTTAACAAGATTGAAATCTGGCCAAAAGAGCGCTACGACGCCCAGCTTCAGGCGATGATGACTGGTGAAGACCCTGACTATGACCTAGCGAAGCTTTCAGAAGAGGCTTTTGCGCTATTAGAGGAGGCTAGTGATGAGCTGCCCATCATCATCGAATAAGCCTCCTCATGAGCCCATCATGGTTGAAGAGTTACTGAACTCTTTTGAGGGAAAGCAGCTCTCCGTTTTCTTTGATGGAACTGTTGGGGGAGGGGGCCACGCTCGCGCCATTCTCGCAGCACATCCTGAGATCACTCTTTACATCGGGTGTGACCGGGATCCTACAGCCCTCGAGCTAGCAAGAGAATCTCTTGCTCCTTGGAAGGAAAAAGTGCGGCTCGTCCGTGGAAATTATGCCGATCTTGAGATGCATCTGAATGCACTCGGCGTAGAAGTGGTAAACGGTTTTTTTTTGATTTAGGGGTGTCATCTATGCAGCTTGACCAAGGTGAAAAGGGATTTAGTTTTATGCGCGAGGGACCACTCGATATGAGGATGGATCCAGAGAGCCCTTTGACAGCGCGCGAAATTGTCAATAAGTGGCCCGAAGAGAAACTTGGAAAACTCTTTTGGGAGCTTGGTGATGAACCTCGCTCGCGCTCAATTGCCAAGGCTATCGTCTCCGCTCGCAGGGAGAAACCGATCGAGACCACGCGCGAGCTTGCCGATATCATTTCCGGAGTTGCTGGCAGGGTGCGTAAAAGACTCCATCCCGCAACGCTCTGTTTTCAGGCGATCAGGATGGCAGTCAACCAGGAGCTTGAGGCCATTCAGCAGGCGCTACCTAAAGCGATGCATTATTTAGCCTCAGGAGGAATGCTCGCTGTCATGAGTTTTCACAGTCTTGAAGATCGTATTGTCAAGGCGCTTTTCAAAGAGGCTGCCCATATCCCAGCACAAAATAAATACCGCGCGGAAGAATATACCCCGACTTTGAAGCTGGTAACCAAGCGCCCTCTTGAAGCTGGGGAGAAGGAGTGCAAATTTAATCCTCGCGCGCGTAGCGCCAAACTTAGAATTGTGGAGAAGACGTGAGCTGGAAGGGTCTTTTATTTCGTATTTTTCTTTGTATTGGCCTCTTTGCGACCTGTCTATACTCCTATTTGGACACGCAGAATATGCTCACAAGTTTGAGGATCCAAATTCCAGAACTTGCTGCGCAGGTGCGCCGCATTCAGGAGGAAAATGGTCAGCTGCGCTATCAGATTGAAAGTCGAGAAAACCCTGCTCGGCTGATGGAAATTGCGCGGCAAAATGAATTTGCTCACTTAAAATACCCAAATTGTGACGAGGTGCTCACGCTACATGAGGCGTCACCGTTCCCTGAAAAATCAGGCATAAAACCAACCGAATCAAGAATAAAGAGCAAACTTGCGTTCGTCAGAAAATAAACGCTCCTTCACTCGCGCTCGTAGACGGTTGATGGGGGTTGCGCTGCTCCTGCTGCTATTTTTCTGTCTGCTTATCCTCCAGTTTTTTAAAATTCAGGTCATTGAGCATGACAAGTGGGCAGCCCAAGCCAGTGGTCAGCACCAAACGGTCATCACCGAGCCCTTCAAGCGGGGTGCATTCTATTCGAATACAGAAGTCAAAGCAGGGCATCCTAAAGAGCCGCAGCCGCTTGTCATCGATGTTCTCAAGTTTCACCAATCCATAGAATTCCACCAGTACCTAATTGAATCACACCACATCTT
>SDBV01009394.1_pt1 | contig 13010 bp, 16 predicted proteins | sample 2277081 | NCBI WGS metagenome assembly SDBV01 (sample SAMN10402039, study PRJNA504765) | marine sediment metagenome | isolation source: marine sediment core GS10_PC15, 223 cmbsf | place: Arctic Ocean: Southern Knipovich Ridge | collected 2010
AATAAAATGCCCTTCGCTTAAGACCAAGGCCGTTAATCCGCACACCATCAGGCATACCACAGCCATGCACCTGCTCAGGGCCGGCAACGATGTCAATATGATCAGCTATTGGCTTGGACACGCCGACATCAACACAACACATGTCTACATTGAAATTGACATGGAAATGAAACGGAAAATGCTCTTGAAGACAAAAGCTCCGAACGTCAGTGATAAAATGCCATGGCAGAAACCAAACGTACTAAAGTGGCTCGATTCACTCGAAAACCCAGTCAAATTATGTGAAGTAAAATGGTGAACGAATCAAACGGTGGAAAGGAGAACAACGATGAACTTCACATAAGTTCATACTCCACATAACATTACTTATGTTTAGCTCAACATAAATAGTGGTTTGATAAAATTATTACATGGTGGATGAGAAAGCTATATTTTTCATGGGTTTCCTTCAGTGCCTGAAAAATTATTCGGATGACCTGTCTCTGATTGAATCTGAAGGATCTGTTGTTGGTTCGACAGATCAGGTGGTAGGGGTAAATATTCTGAATGACTCGCAGTGGACGTCCCATGCAGATGGATATGCAAAGTCGTTGCCAAAGTGCTCTGACGCCGAGAAAATCAGGAGAGAGATAATCACCAATAACAAATACATTCTTCTCATTACATACCTCCTGAGTCCCAACAGGTAATTGTTCAAGCCCAATCGTCATCATCCCACTGCATTTCATCCCAGTTGGAAGAACCAGTGCTGCTGTCACCACCGCCACCGCCTCCACCGCATGAGGCAAAAAGCAGGAATACTATGGACAGGAGAACCAAAATAACAACTGACCGCTTCAAAAAGATCACCCCCTTGCATATAAAGGCTTGTATATCTGTCATTGAACCGGGGGCAGAACATTCAAAGCACACAGTATCAGACGGCCCCGGGTACCCCTCCCCCTTAACATCGCTAAATTACAAGGCGAATGTTCGCCAAGTCAAGGAGCAACGGCCAACAACAAACCCTGCGATGAGCGGGGATCCCGGATGAAGTATCGTGTTCCGGGTTTTGAGTTAAACCTTTCTCTTCCGTTCGCCCCGCTTAATTTGCCTACTTGTCAGGGCATAACCGAAGGCGCCGACGGAACCCTCGTGCCAAGACGGGAGCCTGTCGAGGGGAGCGAGTGAGTCATGGGTTTTCCAGTACAATTGCGTCGAAGGACAGCATCGGTCTTCGCGGAATTTTGCCCTTAATTCTTATAGATATTCCCTACTGATCCGGTAAATATGCAGAAGGGAGCATCTTAACCCAGAATCGCGATTGATCTTATTTTTACGATACCCGAAATCCGCCGAAAACGCCCTTATGGTCGGAGCCAGACGGTAAACGGGTGACGGGAGGCGGCACATTCAACAGCAACATTGCTTCCCACGAAAAAACGGCCATCTCAATATCTCGACCGAGGGCCGACTAAAACCAGTTGCGGATTTAGGGTTTTAATAATCGCTTGCATACCCTTGGGGGGTATGGTATGGATTCATTTAAACGCTTCAGAAGGTCAACAGGTGCCTGTCTGTACGTGATTGGCTGAATTTAAGGTACTATTGATTGGCTGAATTTAAGGGACTTTGCAACAATGGACAACGTTTCTAAAAATGTTGTTTCTACAAATGAAAGGTGGCGCAGGCATCGCCGTGCCTGTTCCATAAATTGTTTGAAATGACCTCCAACTCCATGCCGCAGGACAGATCCACCATTATGATGATAATGACGCTGCTGACCATCGTCACCATCATCTTTGCTGGATTTCACGGATTGGGTACCGTCAATTCAATGGTGAACTGTCATCTGCTGACATCTTTTTCATGCTTTTACAGCCTTTGCCTGGCCATCCTCACGGTTATTGTCCTGCTTACTATCTCTCTGTTTTCTTCCGTCACATTAATTCTGAATACTGCATTCACTTCAGATCTGGTTTACACCCTGGGAAGACCTCCCAAAAAATAACCTGACATACCTGTTGGACACACCCTGATCTCGCTGGTTCCAAAGGGGATCAGCCGCGCCAATTCGTATAAACCGATACTCATTTGGAGGTCATTTGTGGGTATTGAACTCCATAATTCATTATGGTTCCACATCGCCAACATCCTGAGCCGGCTTGATGTCTACCTCGGTCAGAACATTCCTTGTTATCCATCAGCTAACTCTGATCATCAGGGCGGGAGCAGCACCCTAACCGCAAGGAGATATCCATGATCCATGAATACGCTTACGGTTATTGGACCGTAGTCCTTTCGCTGATCCTTGTATCCCTGTTTTGCATAACCATATTCATATCACCCAAAACGAGGTTCGAGAAGCGAAGCGGCGGTGTACTCATAACCTTTATCATCGCTCTTTTCACTGAGATGTACGGATTTCCTCTGACAATATACTTTTTGTCATCTCTTTTCGGTCTTAAGATCCCTTTTACACACGAATATGGGCACCTTCTGGCCTACGCTCTGACCTTTACCGGTCTTGGCATCATGTCGAGCTGGTTACTGGTCATGCTGGTAAGCAATATCATGTTGTTTGTGGGCGTGTGGTGGATCATCTCGGGCTGGAAGGCCGTTTACCGGTCACATGGGACGCTTGCTACCACCGGGATCTACTCAAGAATGAGGCATCCTCAGTACAGCGGTATCATCCTGATGATATTCGCTTTTCTCATCCAATGGCCAACACTGATCACACTGATTATTTCGCCCTTTCTTATTACCATGTACGTAAGACTGGCCAAGAGGGAGGAAAAGGATGTAGAGGCGATGTATTCCATACAATACGGCGCTTACAGGGAAAGTGTTCCGGCCTTTATCCCAAGGGGGCTGACGCCCGGATGGTTAAGGCAAAATCCCAGCCGGCCGAGGCAGGAGATAGCCGGGTGATGAATAACATTGACAGAGTTGCCCCAATGGCAAAAACAAGGATCGTCGGATGATTGAAAATATCCCTTATTATCTGGCCTTCGCCGCGGGTGCTCTGTCTTTTCTCTCACCTTGCTGCCTTGCCCTTTTCCCATCATATGTTTCATTCATCAGCGGCAGTTCATTCGACACCCTCGTTTCCCACGAAAGGAAGAGGCAGGTCATCAGCAAAACCCTCTCCCATTCCGTGGCATTTATTCTGGGATTCTCAGTGTTGTTCATGATCATGGGATCTGCCATGTCCTATGTAGGCAATATTTTCCTACAGTACAGAGATTGGATCAGGATTACAGGCGGAGTGATCATCATCATCTTCGCTCTGACCTCAGTGGGGGTCATGCACCTGAAGTTCCTGCTCAAAGAACGGCGGTACCATTTTCGCTCAAAGCCCGTGGGGTATTTCGGAAGCTTCCTTGTAGGATTGGGATTTGCGGGAGGCTGGATCCCTTGCTCGGGCCCTACTCTAAGCGCCATTCTCTTTTATGCCACCGCGGAGGCATCGGCCATATACGGAGCGAAGCTTCTGGCCGTTTATTCCCTCGGCCTGGCAGTGCCGTTTTTAGTTTTCGGTCTTTTCATCAACCTGTTTCTAAGCAAATTGAATTTCCTCAAAAGACACCAGAAGAAGTTCGTATACATGAACGCATTGGTCATGATCGCTTTCGGAGCAATGCTCATGACCGGTTACATCAGAATGTTCCAGTACTGGGTACCTGACCTTGGGATCGAGTTCTGACATGAATCTGCGAGAGAAGAAGGGGAGGGAATGTCTGCGGATCGATGCAATTTCAGACATCACAACACTCCCTGACGGGGAACATTCAATCAATGCTGTAGTTAATTTGAGCAATAGGAGTTGTCTATGATTACCTTTGGAAACATTTCACTGCATTTATCAACGGGGCTGACATTGGGGGCATTCGTCCTCCTTGCGTGGGGGATTATTCAAAATGATTATCGCTTCATCGTGAGTGGAAGGAGGGCTTTCGCATTCGTGTTCCTTTTCACTACCCTGGCAAGCATAAGTCTTTCATATCTTTTCCTCGCAGATTCCTTCCAGGTAGAGTATGTAACCTCTTATTCCGACAGAGCTCTTCCCATATTCTATAAGGCAACCTCTTTCTGGGCGGGACAGAAAGGGTCTCTGTTGTTCTGGGCCTGGCTCTTGAGCGGGTTCGGGACCCTGGTGGCATACAATACACGGGATGAAGTCGAGGACCGGACGACCGCGTATATTTACATCATCATGACAGCTATTCTGGCTTTTTTCGTCACGCTGTTAAGTACTATCTCCAATCCCTTCGATCTGCTGCCGCATATACCCATGGATGGGAACGGGCTCAATCCCATGCTCCAGAACCCTGGGATGATCTTCCATCCCCCAACTCTGTTTATTGGATATGTGGGCTTTACAGTTCCTTTCGCCTATGCATTGGCCGCAATGATATCAGGTAATCTTGACGAATCGTGGCTCAGAAAAACCCGGACATGGAGCGTTCTGTCATGGGTCTTTCTCACCATCGGGATTGTCCTGGGTGGGCAATGGGCCTACGTTGAGCTGGGTTGGGGCGGCTATTGGGCCTGGGATCCGGTGGAGAACGCGTCTTTCATACCATGGCTTGTGGCAACCGCCTTCATACACACCGCCATCATCCAGGAGCGGCGCAATATCATGAAGGTGTGGAATATGGTCCTTATAATTCTGACTTTCGAACTAAGTATTTTTGGAACCTACCTGGTCCGCAGCGGTGTACTCCAGTCGGTTCACGACTTCGGGGCCACCGGGCTGGGCGGCTACTTCCTCATTTTCATGGCGGGAACATCCCTGGTGAGTGCAGGCCTCATTATCGCGGCCTACAAAAACCTCCGGACGGAGCACTCGCTGGAATCCTACCTGTCCCGTGAGAGCACCTTTTTGTTTAACAACGTTATCCTGGTGGCAATAGCCTTCGCGACCCTGCTCGGGACCCTCTTCCCTCTGATCTCGGAGGCTGTAACAGGCAACAAGATCACTGTGAGCCAACCCTTCTTCAATCGGGTCAACATTCCACTATTCCTTATCCTTCTTCTTATTACGGGGATCTGCCCCCTTGTCGGATGGAGAAAGGCCTCAGCATCCAATCTGCGGAGAAATTTTCTTTTTCCAGCTGCCGTTGGTGTCATTAGCGCTCTGATACTTGGCATATTTGGGATCACAAGGGTTTATCCATTGTTGGGCTTGAGCCTCTCATTCTTCGTCATAGCCACGGTCTTTCAGGAGTTCTGGATGGGGACTCGGGCAAGAACGCGGATTACCGGGGATGCAGCGTGGCTTGCCTTCCCGGGGCTCCTCTGGAATATGCGGAGACGCTACGGCGGTTTCATCGCGCATCTTGGTGTGGCACTCATGGTGCTCGGGCTCATTGGTTCCTCCGCGTTCCAGCAGGAAACTCAGCAGACACTCAAAAAAGGGCAGAGTATCGAAGTGGGCAACTACACACTGCGCTACGACAATATGAAGAGATACCAATATCTAAATCGTGATATCTACGCCGCCTCAATGTCTATATTCAAGAAGGGCGATTATATTGGAAATATCAGCCCCGAGAAGCGTCACTATACCGGTACGGAAAAACCCACTACCGAGGTGAGCCTCCGGTCCAACTTCTGGGAGGATCTGTACGTTACAATGCCTGTTATAGGAGAGAACCTGGACATAACAGTTCGGGCAGTCGTCAATCCGTTGATAAACTGGGTATGGATCGGATCGCTGTTTATTGTAGTCGGTGGTCTCATGTCCATAATTCCAAGGCAGAAAAAGAGGAGGGTGAGTCTTGAAACAGCGTAATTATTTGATGATAGTGGTCATTATAACCCTGACTGCTCTGTTTCTGCCGACGGTCGGCCTTGCATTGACCTTAGGCGAAATGGAAGCTGAGATCATGTGCGACTGCGGGTGTACTATGGTTCTTAATACCTGCAGCTGCGGCCGATCAGACGCCATGAGAAGCCGTATCGAACAAATGATCGCGCAAGGTCAATCCAAGGATGAGATCATTAACACCCATATCGCCCAGTATGGAGAAGTAATCCTGTCGGCGCCCACTCGCAAGGGTTTTAACCTGGTGGCCTACATCGCACCCATGACCGTTTTTTTACTGGGCGTACTGGTCGTTATATTCCTGATTAGAAGGTGGCGGTTCACGGGATTGGAGGAAGGGCAGGATACTACCGAGAAACCGGACCTCGACGAGGAGATGATCAGGAAGATCAACGAGGAACTGATTGGCATTGAGGAGATTTAAGAAATGGCAACGATCATACTACTAATTATTACGATGGCTGTTCTTTACGCGATCATTTCACCGCTCTTAACCAGGAAGATCGCGTGGATCGAAGCAGGAGAGGAAGACGACGGGCGGCTCAAGGAAATGGCGATAGAAAAAAACATGAACCTTCGCGCCTTAAACGACATCAAGTTTGAGTTTGCTTCCGGAAAGATCAACAGGGAGGATTACGTCGACCTGAGGGATCACTACCGGTTAAAGGTCGCAGAGGCTATGGGCAAAATCGAGGAGGCCGATCATGTGGAAACAGAATCACAAGTGTCCGAACCGTCGCCACAACAAGATGAGGAAGACAGGAATGAAGAACCTGAGCAACTGGATAACATGAGCGACGACTCGACCGTGTCTGCAGCGATGCATCTTCACGATGACAAAGAGTTTGAAGAGAGTGTCGGAGAAGATGACTCCCGGGATGAGGAGGAGGAATATATAGATGAAGAAGAATATCATGACGATTACCTTGTCCCTGCGCGGGATTTCAGGAAACCTTTCCTGATCGTCACTGGCCTGCTTCTGCTGCTGATAACGGGTCTGGTCTTTTTCACTATGGGAAAACAGACGGGCAAACAGGAGAATGACCAGGTGCGCCAGAGTGCAGGTATCGTACAATCGGTAGAGACGATGGCCATGCCCGACGATGCTGTTCCCGGCCAGCCGGACAATATAGTCGGCCTTGATCATGCGATCAATTATCTGAAGGAGAATCCATGGAACGTACAGGCACATCTCATCGTCGGAGAATATTTTCTCGATGCTGAAGATATGTCGGAAGCCATGGGGCACATCCAGGACGCGGCACAATACGAGCCCGGTAGTGTGCGGGTTCTCGCTTATCTAGGCCGTTCATACCATCAAATGGGCGAAGCGGAGCGTGCCATCGAAAGCTTTAATGCTGCTTTAAACATCGATCCGAAAGACATTAATTCCCTTTATCATCTGGGCCTAATCTACGGTTATGACAAGGGGAACAAGGAAAAAGCAGCCGAATATTTCCAGCAGATCGTGTCAAGTGACCCCGACGGACCGCTGACCACAGCGGCCAAGGACGAGCTTGTCAAGCTTGGGGTCATTGATGGCTGAACCGGTTGAAAGGACAACCAACGAGGTCTGGAGGTAAATCGCGGCATTTCCCGACCCGCTGTTGGAGGAGATGGACCCTGGGATAATAAGGAGAACGATATGAATAAACGAGAACGTTATGACGGTAACAATATGGATGAAGAAGAATATCATGACGGTCACCTTGCTCCTGATCGGGATTTCAGAACGCCTTTCCTGATCGTCGCCGGCCTGTTAGTGCTGGTTATGGTGTATGTGATCAATCTCACGATGGGTAAGCCGTCGATCACACAGGGAAACCTTCAGGTGAGTCAGAATGTAGATATCGTACAACAGGTAGAAAGGGTGACTGGGACCGACAATGGTGTTTCCGGCCAGGGGGTCAATATCGTCGGCCTTGATCATGCGATCAAATATCTGAAGGAGAATCCATGGAATGTACAGACACATCTGATCCTCGGAGAATATTTTCTCGATGCTGATGAAATGCCGGAAGCCATGGGGCACATCCAGGACGCGGCACAATACGAGCCCAATAGCGTACGAGTTCAAAATCATCTGGGCCGTTCATACCACAAAATGGGCGAAGCGGAGCGCGCCATCGAAAGCCTTAATGCTGCTTTAACCGTCGATCCGAAAGACCTTGAATCCCTTTATCATCTGGGCCTCATCTACGGTTATGACAAGGGGAACAAGGAAAAAGCAGCCGAATATTTCCAGCAAATCGTGTCAAATGACCCCGACGGTCCGCTGACCACAACGGCCAAGGAAGAGCTTGTCAAGCTTGGGATCATGGATGGCTGAACCGGTTGATTTGAGATCCATGCCTCATGCAGTTGGGAATGACAAGAGGTTGAAGTCTCATGGTATCCGACACCGGACTTTTACGGTAAAATTATACACAATATCAACGCGCCCCGGGTGGGGCGCCCAGATCAATGACCGTTAATGTGTTGAAATTAACAGGAGCTTATGTGTGCGATGAAATACAAAATTATAGTTTATATGATATTGCTCGGAACGATATTGCCTGGAACAACGGGTACCGCGTTTGCCGGCGACAAAGAACCGCCCGCGCGCCAGGAGCAGTCATCCCGAAGCCTTATCGTTTATAAATCACCGAATTGCGGTTGCTGTACGAACCATGTCCTATATTTGCGCGCGAAAAAATTTGACGTTATGGTGTTAGAAATTGCCCAGGAGGATCTCGAGAAAAAGAAGCAAGAGCTCGGCATTCCTTCTGATCTTTATAGCTGCCACACAACGGTTACCGAATCCGGTAAATATTTTATTGAGGGACACATGCCGTACGAGGCGATCGAAAAACTACTCTCCGAACAACCGGATATCCGCGGCATCAGCCTGCCGGGTATGCCTTCGGCCTCCCCAGGCATGCCAGGCGGCAAAAAAGGGCCCTTTGTTATTCGACGAGTTCCCCACAATGGCCTTGTATCGGTCTTCATGAGTTTGTAAGGAACCCGCAAGAAACCTGCATGGTGCGAAGAATCGTCTCAGGTGCCGCGCTGGTCGGCGCCATGTTGTTTGTAAGCGTGCCGGCGCATGCCCACTGTCCGCTCTGTACGGCAGGCGCAGCTGTGGCAGCCGGCCTGGCGGCGGTACTGGGAGTGCAATACGGCGCTATTGGCGTGTTCCTGGGTGGTTTTGCGACCGCACTCGGCCTGTGGGTGTTCCGGCTTGTTAAGAAACGGTACATTCCAGGGCAAAATGTCTTATTATTCCTGGCGGTTTACCTTTCCACCCTCTTACCTCTTGTACCGTTTACCAAGGATTACTCTTCATGGTACGTTTCATGGGGAGGTGATTACGGCTCGCTTTTCAATCGCACTTATCTCATCAACTGGTTTATCGTAGGGGCGATTCTAGGCTCCCTGGGTGTCTATTTCGCCCCACGCATCAGCATCGGCCTCACACGGCTCCGGGGTGGCAGCACCTTTAAATTCCAGGGTGTCCTCCTCACTTTTCTGATGCTTTCCATAACGGCCTTTCTGATGCAGGTGTTACGATGACTTTGCTTGAGATATTGCTGGTTATAACCACTATTTATCTGTTCCTCCTGCTGCTCAAGAGTAAACGTCAGACGCGAATTTGCGCAATATGTTTAGCCGTCAGCCTGACATGGGTGGGACTGCTTGCCGCCTATCATATGGGTTTGTTCGGTAATGGGATACTCCTGGGTCTTCTTATGGGGCAAAGTATTACGGGCATATATTATCTGCTCGAAAAACACGCGCCTGAGCCCCTGCTCCTCTTTCGACTGCCGCTCCTGTTGAGCCTCACCTATTTTTTCTATAGCGCGCTTACGTTACAAGCACACCTTTGGGCCGCGCTTTTTCTTGCCGGCATATGGCTTTGCGGCCTGTTGCTCTACACGCACCAGACCAATCCGCGCGTCCGGAAAGTAACTCAAAAAATCATCGACTGCTGCGCCAACTGGTAGAAAGCCAAAAGTGCCATTTTCGCTTTCTACACAGAATGATGACTTCTTACGAAGTCATCAACTTTAGTTTATCAACCCACTCCCGGCGCCTTAATACTCTTGCCGACGCAGCCTGACATCCGTCCCGTGGAATACCTCTCCCCGATCGTGGGCGCCGTGTGACGCGAAAGCCCGGGGTCAGAACCGAGGGATAAAAACGGTTCGTTTCTGACAAATCACTGACAAATCTCGCGCAATTCCCATAGTCTTAAGGAATCACTTTACTCTTCAAGATCATCCACTATTCTCCCTTTATAGGGTTTTGGTAGTTGAGATTCCATCAATTCGAGCTACATTTAAGATGAGGGGGGAGTAGTTTTTTCATAGAGTGGAACAAACGAAGGAGCAGGTCTGGTGGCCGCCGGGTTCCAGAAAGGGAGATTGCCATGAGCGCCAAGAAGGAAGACAAACTGTTGGGGGAACTGCTGGCCCAGGCTGCGGATTGGGTAGAAGAGCAGCTTCCAAACCGCATGGAGGCTGTCGGGGTTGATGAAGAAGAGGTACGCAAGCAGCTCCTCACCGAAGCCGACCAATGGGTCCAGTACAATGTGGACCAACGCAGCCAGGGGAAAGAGGGTACACCCTCTCCTGACTTTTACCTCAGTGAAGAGAGGCCGCCTCTAGATCCCACTGTCAGGTATCCGGCCAAATCGTGAATCCCGTTTAAGGAGAGACTGAAGGGAGTGAGACAAATGGAATACGATCACCTGATCATACCGGGCATAAATTACAGGCGCTCTAACAAGGATATCATGAAAGAAGTGAAAAGTGATGCCGGCGAGTGGTACGATAAAGAGTTTGATCTCCGCATGCAGAAGGGCGGCGAGAGAACAGAAATCGTCAGGAAACTCGACGAGGACACCAAAAGCTGGATGGCTCTGGAGTTCCAGCGCCGAATGAACTGGAACTATGAGGAGGAAAGTACGGAACCACTTGAGTAGGTATAAACAAAGCCCGCCGGATGGCGGGCTTAATAAACAGACATAGAATCCGTACGCTAGTACGGGTTCTATGTTCTCAATTTACCCAGTTTCGAAAGCCAGCCTTTCAGCCGTCCTCTATCCCGTCCGTGGTTTTCCGTCAGGACTACTGATTCGGGCTGATACCAGTAGATGGCGAGCTTCGGGTTGTAAAAGCTGCCCTTGGGATCGCTTCCGGGGCCAAAAAAGATGCCGCCCTCCAGAGCAAACTTTTCGCCTTTGTGAAATACAGACCTCTTTAACTTGAGAACGTAATGCTTCAGGCTGTTCATCGTCTTTCCTCCCATCTGCAGGATCACAGCAGACATAATTTCTCAGCGGCCTTCGATCACTGAATATCGTAAAAAATACAGAGCAATAAGCGTGCCGATTTGGAAAAAATCGGCCTGTGGAGAGAGATTTTGTAAAGACCTTGTCTACGGTACGAATCAAACAGGGGCTACCCTGAGAAAAAATACTTTCTACACAGCTAACACTCTGATTATAAAGGTAATTGTATATGTATCCCAGCTCCGGGCCACATGCCTGAAAGTGTATAGTATAGACGCTCAAAGAAGGTGGGAGGACTTGCCCGCTACCGAGCGGGAAATTGGACAGGATCAACATGGTGGAAATCGTTGCGCTTTTACAACATGTCCACCTGGGGGTGAGGTGTTTATGCAACACCCCTAAATGCCGTGATTAGTGATTCGTGACTCGTGATTGGTAAAAAACAGTGATCAGTGATTGGTGGTGAGTCAAGACTTTTAGATTTTTTTATTGTTCGCTCCGTCGCCTAGTCGAGATCTTTTTGTCTTTCCCCCGTGTCTCCGCGTCACCGTGTCCCCGCCTGCCCTGAGCATGTGGTTCGACAGGCTCACCACCCTGAGCTTAGTCGAAGGGTCGAAGGGTGTCCCCGTGTCAGCCAGTTTCTCTTCGTTTCGCCTTTCCCCCATACCCCCTCACTCCCACACCCCCATACCGCCTTCCCCCCGTGCCTCTGTATCTCCGTGTGAACAACTTTTATCAATTTTACAGAGACCAGAACGGGTTGGATAAATTCATGTTCAGTGGTGAACAAGGTAATCTGTTACAGTTAGGGAAACCGTTCCCCAACCGTATTGGAGTATCCATGAGCCATTCGAATTTTCAAGAGGGCTATTCAGGTATTGATATCCTGGGCGCCACCTACGTCGACGGAGAAGACATATTCCGCGAAGGGGAAATGGATAACGCCATTTATATTGTCCAGACCGGGAAGGTCCGTCTCGTCACGAAACTGCCTTCCGGTGAGGAGATCGAAATCGCGGACCTGGGGCCTGGCGAGGCCTTCGGAATCGCCGCCCTTTGTGACGACCGCATCATGCCCCGCTACGCCACAGCTACAACCGATGGTCAGGCAAACATTCTCAAAATTGATCGGGCCAAACTCATCAAGGCCATCTACGATGACGGGACCCTGATCTTCTCCATTTTCAAAGCCATGAGCCGCCGCGCCAGGAACCTCACGGAACGCCTCGTCCTGTGTGAAAGCATACGTAGCGAGGAACCTCCCGAGCCGTCGGAGTAACTGTACAAAGGACACTTGATTTCTCACAGCGATGACTACATATTGCCATTGAATCGTCATAGTGACGAATGCAACTCTTGAACCTTTCCCCCCCTCGACCAGGCTTCCACTTTCGCGTAAACCTCCTTCGTTAAAACTACGGAGGTCAAGAGCTACGGTGGACGAGCAGGGCCTTCGGCTTTAAACTTTTTCCTCTTGTCGGGTGTCTCTACTGCCAAAGGGTGTTGGCCATCTCTTCGCGAGGGACCTTGCATGGGAAGCCTTCACCGTTCATAATCATAATGTTCTGGAGGGGACATTCTCGGGAGGTGATCCATGAGAAGATACACATTTATCATTGCGCTGCTGGTGGCTGCATTCTTCAGTTCGGGCTGTGCCGTCTACCAGACTACGCCCGTCTACGGCCACGAACCGTCCCCCCGGGTCGTGGTTAACCAGCCTGAATATCTCTATGTTATTCCCAGTTTCGGCGTGTATTTCGTTCCCAATATCAGCACAGAGATCTTCTTCGTAAACGGCCGATGGTATTACAGCGCCCGGGGTGTATGGTACTGGGGGGCAGGCTATCGCGGACCGTGGACCTATATCGAGGTCCGCCATATCCCCAGGCAGCTCAGAAAACTGCCTCACGATTACCGCACCAGATA
>SDBV01009395.1_pt1 | contig 13010 bp, 12 predicted proteins | sample 2277081 | NCBI WGS metagenome assembly SDBV01 (sample SAMN10402039, study PRJNA504765) | marine sediment metagenome | isolation source: marine sediment core GS10_PC15, 223 cmbsf | place: Arctic Ocean: Southern Knipovich Ridge | collected 2010
CCTTTGGGAGCAGGAGGCCGAAGGTTCAAATCCTTTCGCCCCGATTGACAGACGTCGGGTCGGTCCAAAGGGCCGGCCAGGTGTCTGTTGGCCTGAACGGCCAGATTGAACCGGCGGCAGTGGACGCAAAGCGAACACAACCGTGGGTTCACGCCGAAGGCGCCCGCGAACCTGAGCTTGTCGAAGGTGAAGCGGGAATCCAGTTACTTTGTACAGTTGTTTTCACCAAATGGGAATCCCATCGAAAAGAACCACCCTTGCCCAACTCTGACCCAAAAAAACTCCCCTACTACAATGCCTATGAAGACCGTTACAGGCGGGTTTACGCACAGGGAGTAGATTTCTGGACTGCTCACCCCGAGGAAATTTCTGACACTACCGAGTCTCTTGATACCTTCCTAAAAAAGAGTCCTCAACCTGACCCGTTGATACTAGAGTGCGGCTGCGGTGAGGGTCACCTTGCCGAACACTTAATCAAAAAGGGGTTTCGGTATATTGGAGTGGACATATCTCCTTCCGGTATTAAAAAGGCTATGGCCCGGACCTATCAACTTGATGCCAAGACCAAACCAAACTTCCTTATTGCAAACACAACAGCACTAGACCTAATCGAAGATGCTTCCGTGGACATCATCATTGACCACTACCATTTTCACATGCTGGTCACAGACAATGACCGTCAGAGCTACCTTAAAGAGGCTAACCGGGTTTTACGGAGTGAAGGATTGGCTTATTTCAGGGAAAATCTCCAAGCAAAGAACGCAATGCAGTCTGTGGCAAGTTTTGATGAATACCTAGCGATTACCTCATCGGATTTTACTATTGAGGAAGATCGCGAAGCCTGGCAGGATGGCAAAGCCGTCCGTATCAAACTGCCGAGAGTGCCGGCAAGAGCTAATTCTCTAAAAGGATACATCTCAGAACTTGAAACCGCTGGTTTTGAAGTCTATTGCGCCAAAGCTACCGGATCTACCTGCGTGATCCATGCTAGAAAGGCTGACTAAAGCTATTCAGGCAAAAAACTACCCATAATGTGTTCGTCCCTGAATAGAGTTAACCATGACCACCCAAAACACAACTTTCGCAACAGCTCTTAACTGTATGGACGGCCGGGTACAACTACCCGTCAACGAGGCTGTGCGATCTATATTTGGTGTAACCTGTGTCGATACCATCACCGATGCGGGGATCGTCAATTTCTTAGCCGACCAGACCAATTCCCCCGAAACCCAGGCTGCTTTATCGAACATCAAAATCAGCCTGGATAAGCACGGTTCGCAAGGCATCGCTATCGCAGCCCACGATGATTGCGCCGGAAACCCACAATGTGAACAAGCCCAAAAGGAGCAACTTGGACGGGCGGTCAGTTTCTTACATACACAATTCCCCGCTTGCAGGATTGTTGGGCTGTGGGTAGATATTGATGGAGCAACTGAAATCGTTGCTTCCACCTCAGCCAAGTAGCCGGATCGAACTCTTTTTTCTTACCCGCCAGCCGGTTACGATTGGCTTCCATGAAAGAGCTGTTCAAACAACCGACGTTCTCTATTGATATCCATGTTTCAATCCTCATCGTCCTGGGCATCGTAGCTATCATTGCCTGGCCAGGCGTAGTTTTCGCTGAAAAAAACTCTCAGGCCGAGCAATTGGATAAGGCGATAGCCTCGGCTGAAGCGTTCCTGAAATCCTCAATCGACTCTGAGGGCAAATGCGCCGGCGAGTTCGATCAGGCTCACGAGCAGTTCGGGGCCCCAACCGCTGTTTGTCTTTATGCACTGTTAACGGCTAACCCAATTGCCGATGACCCGGCCGTTGAGCGCGGAATTAACTGGCTGGCCGGCGCTAAGCTGAGAGGCACCTATCCAGTTGCTTTGCGGACTCTTGCGATGTCTGCCTGGCCAAGCGGCCGCGCACTGCCGATAATCAAAAAGGATGTCGATTGGCTTCTCAAGGCTGCTGATTCTGCCGGCGGCTATTCGAGCAGTTCGCTGAAAAAACGTCCCGGCAAGCGCATCGACAATTTTCATACCGTCTTCGCCGCACTGGCTGTAGCTTCTGCAAGCCGGCGCGGTATCACCGCAAGCGATGATTTCTGGCGAGCTATCCAGCAGCACTTCGTCGCCTCTCAACAAAATGACGGCGGCTGGGCTTATCGGGTGCGCCCCCCCGTTATGTCGGCCAAGACCTACGGATCGTTAACCGCCGGCGGGCTGACGGCGATGTTTTCCTGCTTCGATGTTCTCCACAGCGAAAAATACCTCAGCCCGACAGGCCCGGGCAAATATGAACCAATCGAGCGGGCACTGGGGTGGCTGGGCAGTAACTTCACGATCAGCGAAAATCCCCGCCTCGGCTACAACTGGTATTACCAATGGCTTTATTTGCTCGAACGGGCTGGCTGGGCGAGCGGACGAAAGTATTTCGCCGGCGAGGACTGGTATCGGCGAGGTGTATCTGCCCTGGGATCGACCCAACACGCAGACGGCAGTTGGGGCCACGGCAAGTCCATCGAACAGACTGCATGGGCACTGCTGTTCCTGTCTCGAGGCAGGCAGCCGGTATTACTTAATAAGCTATCGTATGACGGCAGCTGGAACCGCCGGCCCAGGGATGCAGCCAATCTTACTCGCTGGGTTGGTAGGACCTTTGAAAAACCAATGCGATGGCAGATTGTCGGAATCGACTCGCCTATTTCGGATTGGCACGACGCGCAGATTTTGTACATCTCCGGGGCAGGGACTGTTGAATTTGCCCCAGCCCAGGTAGATAAACTCCGCCGGTTCGTCTATCAGGGCGGGCTGATAGTATCCGAGGCGGTGGGCAGTAGTGCTGATTTCACGGTGTCCATGCAACGGCTGTTCGCCCAGTTATCACCGGATCATCCATTAACCGAACTGCCTAAAAACCACCCGATCTACTCGCTGCATTTTTCGCCCGACAAGCCGGCGATCCTGTGGGGGATATCCAATGGAATTCGTCTACTTGCCATTCATTCGCCGCGAGATTTTTCACACTCGCTGCAGATGGGTCCAGGCCGGGGGCAAACGGCACAGTTTGAACTTGCTACCAACATCTACCTTTACGCGACAGATAGCGGAACGCATAAACCGTGGGCACAACAAGGCTGGCCTGAATTGATAGCACTCGACAAACCAGCCCGTACGATCAAACTGGCAAGACTCAAATACGACGGCAATTTCGATCCCGAACCACTTGCACTGGACAGGCTGGCTGGGGAGTTTGCACAAATCGATAACACGAAACTTGTTGTATCTGACCCGATGGAGATCACCCAGCTTGACGCGGAAACCTGGCCGGTTGCAGCCATGACAGGTACGGAATCATTCACGCTGACCGAGCCAGAGCTGTCAGCCCTGAGAAAATATCTGCGTTCGGGGGGTACCCTGATAGTCGACGCCGCCGGAGGCTCGGCCCAATTCGCAGACTCAGCCGAGGAGCAATTACTCGGTCTACTACCCCAGGGCCAGCAAAGGCCTGTCTTCGTCGAACAGCTCCAATTTGGCTCAGGTGCTGTCGCGATAGAAAAGATTCAATACCGCAGGGACTTTACCACCGCGCTGGGCCCGGCGGCTGATCGATTAAGATTGCAGGCCATTTATCTGGACGACAGGCCTGCCATTTTCTACAGCCGCGAGGATATCACAGCCGGCCTTGTTGGATACCCAGGTTATCGACTTCGCGGCTACACACCACAAACCGCACTTGCGATAATGAAAAACCTGCTCATCCTGGCAAGTGATTAGTCAACATGGTCAACTTTGTCGACTTCGTCAAAAAAGCCTTGAAGCATATCTGAAATGAAACTCGCCAGGCCATCGGCAGCAACGATATCTGCCGCTTCCTTGGCTGAGTCCGACCCGCCGGGCATAGCTACTCCCAGGCCGGCACTTTTTAGCATTGGGGCGTCGTTGATATCGTCACCCACCGCAACGATATTAGCTGCGGGAATTCGGTGGGCCTCGGCAACATGCGTCAACGCGGCGGCCTTGTTCACATCGGCAGCGAAGGCCTCGACGATAGTCACCCCATAATTTGGCGCCACGATAGCATGCATGTTCAACTGGCCGTCAAATTGCCCCTTGAGTTCATCGGCAACTGCCCTTGCGCTGTCCTGCGATACGATTGCGTTTATCCGCAATGATTGGGGCATGTCGGCTGCGTCGGAAAAACTATCAACGTGACGGATTTCCACATCCATCTTCGAAAACCAATCCCTGGTCACTGTCTCAGCGTCGGCAGAGCCGGCGAGGTAATAATCCACCCCCCACTGCCAGGCGTCGACGATCGCCAGTGCGGAATAGCCCATCCGATTGAGCGCATCTGCATATCTCCCGGCCAGGGATTGTTTGATCGTTCTGGAATAAAGCGTCCTTCCCGTTGTCGGCTCGGCCACCAGGGCTCCGCCAATCAGGATCATCGGCTCGGGAGAATCCATCAGGGACAATTGCCGCCAGACGGGAAGCGTCTCGACGTAGCTCCTACCCGTAGCCAGACACACACGAACCCCAGCTGCCTGAGCCTTTTCGATCGCCGAAACCACCTCAGGGCGAATCCGCTGATCGGGGGCGATCAGCGTTCCATCTACGTCAATGGCGAGTAGTTGATACTTCGTAGGCATTGGTTTGGGCAGCTCAGGCCTGGCCTTGAGGGACGAACTTGCAAACACAATCGTAAACTTCGCCGCCTATTCTCTGGGCAACGAGTAGGTCTTTCAGCAGTGCAAGCCAGAGACAATCTACCGTAAATTTCGCATCGAAGTTACTCTCGACCGCCCTGCCCATTCCCTCGATTATAACAAGGTCTGCATCGGCGGCTGCTTCATTCAGTTCGTCGGCTACCTCGCAAAGATCGATTAACGGCAGGTTGTTACCCGTCGATACAACTTCGAACATTTCTGCCTCTACAAGGACTGCAAGGTCGTTATCCTGGGCGGTAAGCCTCTCCACCAGATCAACCGTTTCATCGGCAGTCATATCGTTCAGTGCTGGGTGTTCGTTGGCGGCCAGGACAATCTTCGTACCCGAGAGTGCCAGCTCCCGTACTAAGGGCATGACCCCCAGAACGAAATCCGTTCCACAGTTATCGATAAACACAACGGCTTTGGCCCACGGCGTTGGCGGAGCTTGTTCCAGCCTCTCGGCCAGGTCATCGTAATTATCGACCAGCCAGGGCCGAGGCTTGGTCCCGGCAAGAGTAGCCAGGAAATCCGGCGAATCATTCGACAGCTTCATGGTAGCTGGGGAACCCAGGTCAAAAATATTACCAGCAAAAACACACTGTATAAGATGCAGCCACTTCTGACCGGCGTCCATAGCATGCAGTTTGTGAATAAGCTCAGGGTAAAGAGCGATCGCTGCCTCATTTTCTCTGGTCTTGATCTGACGGAATGGATCAAACAGATGATTGGCTATGAGGACATCCTGACGGAGTTGGCAAAGGGACATAATATCGAGCTTACCCGAAGGCAGCGACTTGGGCGCAACTCTCAGCTCATCGATCTTTGAAGTGAACTCCTTGGAGGCTGAGACGATATTCTGGCTGGCTGCGGGTCCGTAGTGGTCTTCAGCATAACCTAGTGTCTGGGCAAAATGCTTTTGAAAAAGCTCCAGCCAGTGCTCCGGCCCATCGGCTTCGGCTGACAAATCCCAGTCGTGCGCTACATAGTTTTCTACATCATCCAGCAGACAAAAGTGACTCATGATTATCTCAGAAAACCTCGTCCCAGTTAGTTATGTACTCGCTTAAACCCGTGTAACAATTGGCCCTATCATAAAACCTTAAACACCACCAATGTCAAGTCGTCAAACCTTGTCTGAAGACCCGCAAACCGTCTCATTTGCCACAACACATGGCCGACGATACCAGTTGCATCCCGATCCAGTTCAATAGCTTCCCCTAGAGCATCCTTTACTCTTTTGGAGCCGAACTCTTCATCATTGAAATTCATAGCCTCTGAAAGGCCGTCAGTATACAAAAATAGGGTGTCGCCTTTTAGCAGATCAATCTTTTCTGCCGGCCAGGTTGCATCGGCATCTATACCCAGTACGCCACCACCGACGGTAAGTTCTTTTATGGTCCCACTTCGAACCAGAATAGGAGCAATATGGCCTGCGCTGGAATACGAAAGAGTGCGCCCAGCCGGATCAAGCACACCGTAGAACATGGTAGCAAAATCACTGGTTTGCGTATCGATGCACAGGTCGCGATTTACTTTGGCCAACACATCGGGGACCTCAGGGTTATTGGCTGCATGAGCTCGCAATGATGCCCTCACCGAAGCCGTCAGCAGAGATGCACGGACACCCTTGCCGACCACATCACAAAGGACAATGCCCTCCCTACCGTCATCCAGTGGGATGAAATCAAAAAAATCTCCGCTGAGTTCATAGGTAGGCACATAAGCTGTACCTATATCAAAGCCTGGCAGTTGGGGTGGGCTTTGAGGGATCATCCGCCTTTGGACCTCGCCGGCCAGTGCTAATTGACGTTTCATTGTCGCCGAGACAACGGCTTCGGAGTAAAGTCGGGCGTTGACGATAGCTGTAGCCGCCTGGGATGCAATAGCTTCAAGCAACCCCACTTCAAAACTGTCGAATACATGCATCCGGGAGGTGTAGACACGAATAATTCCCTCGGTTCGATTTTTATAGGTCATCGGTGCGCACAAGGCGCTGACGAGGCCTTCTCGCCTGGCCTCCATTGGATACAAAACCCGCGGGTCAGTTTGCTGATTAGCTATATAAACCGGCTTGCCTGTAGCGAGGATTTCCTGATCGATCAGGCTTTGTGAAAGATGTATTGGGCCCTTGTCCAGATAATCACTGGAAAGGTTCGCTACGGCTTTTACGATAAGTTCGTCATTATCTTCGTTGATAAGGCGAATAGAGCAGGCCTTTGCATGCAAAACCTCAACAACTGTCGATGCAACGATATTCAAAACCTCCTGAAGATCGCGCGTACCTGCAAACTCGGCTGTGAGTTGATAGAGAGTAGCCAACTCCCGAACACGTCGCCGCAGTTCAGACCGAGAAAGAGCCCGAGTAAGCTTATCAAGCCTATGTTGGTCCAGATGCTCTGGTAAATTACTCAACAGCGATCCCTTACAAAGCAGATCATCGATGCTATCGAACACACCCACGGTGCTATGACAAACATGCCAGATCACGAGGTGCTTTGGAAGTCGCCATCGCAATTTTTGCGCAAAAAAAAAGCACGGCCCGAATGCAGGCTGTGCTTTTGTTGGTGATTTAAGAGTAAATTCAGGCGCTTTCTTTTTTGACTTTGTGGGCAGAAAAGAGATTCGCCTTAGTTTTATCTGTAACCATATCGGCGGTCATCTCATAGGTCTGACCTTCCCGCTCCGGGTGCTCTGGCAATTCGTACATCAGATCGAGCATCAATTCCTCGACCACGGCACGAAGGGCGCGGGCGCCAACGTCGCGAAGGATTGCCTTGTCGGCTATCGCTTGAAGCGCTTCGTCCGTAAATTCTAGTTCGGCGTTTTCCATGCGGAACAAGTGCTGGAATTGGCGAATAATAGCGTTTCGCGGCTCGGTCAGTATCCGCACCATCGCTTCTTCGTCGAGGGGACCCAGCGCAGTTAAGCATGGCAGGCGGCCTATAAGTTCGGGAATCATCCCGAAGTGTACGAGATCTTCCGGCTGAACCAGAGAAAGCACGGCTGAGTGCTCGGCAGCAGTTTCGTCGGTGTCCTTTTCCGAGGAAAAGCCGATAAGCTGTCGGCCCATACGTTTCTTGATAATGTCTTCCAGGCCATTGAACGTCCCGCCGCAAATAAACAGTATGTGAGACGTATTAAGCTGAATGTACTGCTGCTCAGGATGCTTCCTACCGCCTTGGGGGGGGATATTGGCAACGGTACCTTCGAGCATCTTCAGCAGCGACTGCTGAACACCCTCGCCGCTTACGTCGCGAGTGATAGAGACGTTACTGGAAGTCTTACCGATCTTGTCGATTTCGTCGATGTAGATTATGCCTCGCTCTGCGGCTTCAATGTCATAATCCGCCGCCTGCATCAACTTCAGCAGGATATTCTCGACGTCCTCACCGACGTAACCTGCCTCAGTTAGCGTAGTGGCATCGCCGATGGCAAAGGGGACATTAAGGACACGGGCAAGAGTCTTGGCCAGGAGCGTCTTGCCGCAGCCGGTCGGGCCGATCAGCAAAACATTGGACTTATCCAACTCGACAGTGTCCGTGTCGTCCAGATCCGCCTGGGTCAGCCTCTTGTAATGATTATGCACAGCGACAGATAGAACCTTTTTAGTCTGGTCCTGGCCGATGACGTATTCGTCAAGGAATTCCTTGATCTGTCGGGGTGCGGGGATAGAGGTAAATAGCGGCTTGGCCTGGACCTTCCGACGGTGCTCCTGCCGGACGATGTTGTGGCAAAGCTCGATACAATTCGCGCAGATATAGACCCCATTGGGGCCTTCGACGGTCTGGCCAATCTCTTCTCCGCTTCGCTGGCAGAAGCTGCATTGCCCTTGACGCGGCTTATCAGAACCGCCTGAACCGTTGCCGCCGCCATCGCCTGTATACGAAGAACTCATCGTTACTCCTGAAAAAATAACTTAATCGATTTAGACAGACCGCTACCCTTGATCTTCATCGTCACCATAGAGGTGCTGACTTAATGAGGAATTAACTTGTGATATCTTATCTGCAAGTCCCATAGCCTTCATACGTAACATCTTATACTCGCCGGAGCTGATCTGGCCAGTTTTGTGTAACTGTGCAAGCCTTTCCATCGAAAAACCAGCCTGCCCAGCCTGATAGGCGTCCGATAACATAATCCGCCTGCGAGCCCAACGTATCACGGCCGCGCTTACAGCGAAAATAACAGCCTGGGCCATACAAAGTACTATAATCTTTGCTGTTGGAAGCATTTCAGCTATGTTTTTGGATATCTCTAATAACGCTCATTAACTTCTACGACATTTTGGGGGAAAAAGTCCAAAGTTCTTCAAGGCCAGGGACGCCAAGGGTAATCCTAGTCAAAACTATGGATAAATAAGATACTTTTATCAACAATTTTTGGACATGATTATTGTTTGATGGCAATTAACAGGAACAACCCGCCGGCGTTCATTTGCGACGCCATGCACGGCGGCCTCGCCAGATGGTTGAGGGCGGCCGGGTATGATGCGCTATTCGAATACGGGATAGACGACCGAGACTTAATCGCCCAGGCCCAGGAAACCGCCAGGGTGATACTCTCCAGCGACGGGCCACTATTCGAAAGAAATATCATCAAAGACGGCGCGGTCCAAGCCCTCTACGTCCCGCAGCAGCTATCTAAACTCGATGCACTGGCGTTTGTGCTGGCGGAAATGAAACTGCCCCTTCGCCCCAGCAGATGCATGAGTTGCGGGGGCGAACTTGCAGAGGTCCCCAAACACACCGTGATAGACGAAGCCCCACCCCTGGCATTTAAAAACTGCGATCAGTTCTGGCGGTGCAGCCGATGCGGAAAACTTCTATGGCAAGGAACGCACTGGCAAAAAATCACTAAGGCTCTGGAAAACATCACATCTAACAAGTGATTTCGCCTATCCCGTGTCGGCCTGCATTGTGGTAGCTGGTTTCCGGCAAGTAAATAAGGCGTTATATATGCTGAAAATAGATACTGCGAAATAATCAGAATTTTCACTTGACGATATTGGAAATTCGATTACAATTGCTAGTTGCTCAATGCTCACTAAGTTGGCTCTTTGGTGCTCCCCAATCCGGCTTTAGTAGCATGCTCGATTTGTATTTTTAAAAGAGAGGAATTGCTCAATGCTCGGATCTTTTTTTCACTCCTCGCGTCCTATTGTCTGTCTGGCCTTGATAGCAGCCGTGGTTGCCGGTACGCAAGCTGCCTCCGGCGACGTGTTGTTTGAGTTTCAAAAGCCGAATCATGCTCTCGGCGACCGCTTCGGCCAGACCATGACGTCGATCGGGAACAACGTCGTGATCTCGGCGCCGTTTGATGACACCGTCGGCTTTGGCGCCGGGGCCGCATACATGTATGACGGCGCGGGCCAACTCCTTCAAACCTTCTACAATCCCACGCCGGGCCATCCTGTGGGTGCAGGGAGCGAGTATTTCGGCCGGTCCCTGGGGTCCGCTCGGCAGCAGCCTCCTGGTGGGAGATCCGTATGATAGCTCCGTGGTTACAAACGGGGGGGCGGTGTATATGTTTAATTCCGTCACCGGTGCATTGCAGCAAACCTTCCTGAACCCCTCAGGTGTGGGCACGCCCGACGATATCCTAGAATATATCGAAGAGTTCGGACAATCCGTGTCGGGCTTTGGTACGGACAAGGTGCTCGTTGGTGCATGGAAGAGGAAAGTTAATGATATATCTCATGGCGGGGCCTACCTCTTCGACGCATCTACAGGTGGGCTGCTTCACACATTCAACAGCCCGACCTCACAGGCGTACGGAAGATTCGGGTACGCCATGGCCGAAGTCGGCGACAAGATCGCTATCAGCGAAACCCGCTGGGATGGCAATGGCCCCGAAGAAGGCGCCGTCCATATTTTTGACGGTGAAACCTATGCGTATGAACGGACCCTCTTTGATCCAACCCCGCGCCAAGCCGGCCAGTTCGGGTACAGTCTGGCGGTGCTCGGTGACAAATTGCTGGTTGGTGGTGGGTACGGGGCTTACGCGTTCGACCCGGATACTGGAGAGCTGCTTCTGTCGGTCGACGGCGAGATTCTGGGCGACTGGGCCAGGACCCAAGTGGCGTCTTTGGGTGAGAATATCCTGGTCGGAGGGGGTTACTATAGCAGCCCTGAGCTTGACCGTATCGGCCGTGCGTATGTGTTCGATGGACAAACGGGCGAACTCTTACTGACCGTAGAAAACCCGGGACCCGACTCCTACGAGTATTTCGGGTCAGCTGTGGCGGCGGTTGGTGACTACATTGCAGTGGGTGCCGACTATGATGACACTCTCGGCACTCATTCCGGTATTGTGTATTTGTTTGACGTCCCCGAGCCGGCGACGCTTTCGCTGCTGGCCGCCGGCGGCGTTGCGATGCTCAGGCGCAGGCGCCGGAAGTAGTCTCTAGCAGTAACAGCTCAGTATGCTCACAGTGAGGAGAAAACCGATGAGAGAATCTATGTTAGCGGCCGTCATGGCTGCAGCTGTTGTCCTTGCAATTGCTACATCCTCTGCGATCGCAGATGAGTTCCGGGTCGACCTGCCGGGTCTGGAGCAAATGTATGATGACTGGCTCTCCGAAGGGCAGGTGACTTTTGACCTGGGCACGGAGTTATTGGCCCTCGAGAGTGTCGAACTGGAAATAGCAGGAATCGGCGAGCATGGATATTGGCATGGCCACGACCCGGCCAACCTCATATTGGTGTACGCAGGTCTGGGGGTGAGTATGAATTCGCCGGGTTTGCCGGGGTCTAAATCTCTCAGGGGATCGTACCGAACGGATGCTGACGGTGCGTTCACTGCCTCTCTTTCGCTGTTCAGTGCGGGTGCCGGCACTGACTGGTCCACCCTGGCTGACGGCATGGCCGACCTGACGATCAGACCGTTGGTGATTAAGACTATAGATGGCAGCAGCGGTTACAATCCGTTCCCGGAGATAGAGTTGACCGATGTTGTGCTGGTCATCAATGCGACGCCGGTTCCCGAACCTGCGACGCTTTCGCTCCTGGCCGTCGGCGGCGTTGCGATGCTCAGGCGCAGGCGCCGAAGTAGCTCAAGCAGTAACAAATAAGCATGCTCACAGTGAGGAGAAAAACGATGAGAGAATCTTTGTTGACGACCGTCATGGCTGCAGCTGTTGTCCTTGTAATTGCCACATCCTCTACGATCGCCATGAACAAGCAGCGAACAATCCGCAAGTGGACCGTATGCCTATTGCTTGCATTCTTCCTTTTACCGGCGGCGGTATCCAGCGCGGAGGTTACGTCTTACCTTCTTGAAATAACTTCCGGATTGGCACACACCAGCGGAGGTATTGCCGGGCAAGGCATGGGCGATGTGAGCATCGAAGGGCAGTTCCGGCTGAATATCGATCCTGCGATTAACTATGCGGCCTTGGAAGATGTTTCCTTACCCCCGATTGATCGAAATTTTGATTGGAGTTCCCTTGTGGGAACGATCAACGGAATCGATATCTATGTGTCATCCCCGGACCCAATCAGACTTAGCGACAACTATCTGGCCGGAACATTTGACGGCAGTTCAGCACATCTCGAGGGGTGGGTTACTCAACATGCATTTGATGGGATCAGTTACAATTACATCATCGATGCTGAGGTTATTCCCGAACCTGCTGCCATGTCTCTGCTGGCGGTTGGCGGTCTGGCGTTAATACGGCGGCGGAAGTAAACAGGCACTGATAAATGACGATCTCGGGCGAGTCGCCTCGGGACTATCGCGGCTAACCGAGAGAGGCCAGGACCGCCTTGGGCAGCATGAACTTCATGGTCTTAAGCGGGTCTACCACCTGACAAACTCGCAGCTCGCCTACCAGGCTCATCAGCCGAGCCGCTTCGTTGGCTCCCAGGCCCACGTTGCAGGTCAAGAATCGGTGCGCCTTGTCCAGCACGATCGATTCACAATCGTCCAAGCTCTCGGCCGAACCGATGAACATGAGGTGCTCGGCATTTTCCACAGCCGGCGTAGGCAGCGAAACCGGTGAAATATGAGCAGTTACAGTTACCTCCCCACGGACCTCGGCGCCACATACGCAAACCTCGCCGTCGCCCATTACGGCATGTAGATCGCCCAGAGACAGCAGGGCTCCATGCGTGTTAACAGGCAGGTACACCGTCGCGCCGGCGGCGATTTCCTTGCAGTCCATGTTTCCGCCATGCTCGCCAGGTGTGCCGTTCGGTACAGCCTCCCCGGCTGGAGCCGTCCCGATCACGCCAATCATCGGCTGGATTTGTATCGACAGCGCAGCCGAGACAATCAACTTTCCGTCGCGAATCGACATCATCACGGTCTCGTC
>SDBV01009396.1_pt1 | contig 13008 bp, 11 predicted proteins | sample 2277081 | NCBI WGS metagenome assembly SDBV01 (sample SAMN10402039, study PRJNA504765) | marine sediment metagenome | isolation source: marine sediment core GS10_PC15, 223 cmbsf | place: Arctic Ocean: Southern Knipovich Ridge | collected 2010
ATTAGAATCCCTGCCGTCAGGTTCAGCCATGAAATAACAGACCATCTCCGCGTTTGTTTTATCCAGAAATCATTACTGAGATCTTTAACAAATAAGGCAGCAACAGCATAGGCATAGGGGACAGCAAAACCGACATAACCAAGGTACAATGTTAATGGATGGAGTATCATTCCAGGATTTTGCAGAAGAGGGTTCAGTCCTTTACCATCAATAACCTGTTGAGTCATTTGAGTAAAAGGATTGTCTACAAAACCCAGAGTTATAAGAAAAAATATGCTGTTGGCAGCAAGGACCATCCCGACATAGGGAAGTAGAGGAGTCTTTTTCAGCTTCCTGTTATATATTGTCATAACTGTGAAAATTGATAAAGTTAGTTGCCAGAAAAGCAGAGAACCTCCATTTCCGGCCCAGAATGCAGATAATTTGTATAACAGAGGCAAAGCCCTGTTTGTATAATTGGCAACATACCATACAGTAAAATTACTGGTTCCCAGAGCGATCAGCAGAATAATTGAGTTGAGTATTACAATTCCGGCAACAACGAGAGAAGCTCTCATTCCACTTTTTACAAAAGATTTTTTACCGTCCCTGAGTCCATAAAGGTAGGCAAAAAAAGAAAAAACAGAGAACACAAGGGCTAAATATATACTAAAATATGCAAATCTGATCATTAATTAAATCCTTATGTCTTTACACTTCATCGGTAGATTCTGCAGGTGCTTCATATGAGCTGGGACATCTGGTTTGTAATGTATCAGCAATAAATAAATCCTGAACGGGATCATATTTCCCGTTAACAATAGCTATGACATCATCGTAGAAACCATCCGGTTTAATTCCTTTGTAAAGAACTGATAATTTTTTTCCTTTTTCATCTGTAATCGTAAATGATAATTCAATATTATCGGGGTCCCACTTAACAGAAACCGGATCCAGTTCACCTTCGAGAACTATATATCGGGAAACAAATTCATCTGTGTTCTCATAGAGATCGGTTATAGTGATTTCAACACCGCTATTCTCAGTAATAGCTGAGAAAATAAGAAATATAACCGAGGCAATCACTATCAAAGCTACAATCAATACTCTTCCGGATTTGTTCATGTTTATGACCTGTTTCCAGGTATCTCTTTTAATAACTTGTTGTAGGTTTTTTCTGATATTTTGCCGTCAATTAAAAGTTTTCGTATTTTGTTTCTTTCACTCTGAGCCGTATTTCTGCTTTTTCCTGATGATTGTTTCTGTTTATTATAACGCAGAGGAACTGCTGCTCTCTTTTTGGAGCTTAGATATATCATCAAACCTAAAAATGCGACAGATACAGAAATAATTACAGCAATAATAAGAGTATAATCACTTTTTGATCCATTTGCAGAAGATGACTGAAAATTACTTGTGTTGAAATTACTGTTTCCAATAATCGATGGATTATTATCCGGTTTAATATAGGAAATACTAATACCTATTGGATTACCTGCTTTTAGATCATTGAAATAGAGGTATGAATGATTGGTCCCATCCTGATTTGCTGACTTCTGAGGGGCCGGTAGAACCAGAAAGTCCGAAGATCCGGCAGGTTGAGAAATATCTACGGTAACTTTATTTAAATCACTATTGAATACAGGAGATAATTTAAAACTTTTAGTTTCACCGGGAACAAATGGAGAAGAGTAATATTCAAGCATAAAAGGCATCTTCTTACCCGGCTTTAGAGTTCCGGATAGTTTCCATGTCACCGTATTATTATCTCTGTTGAGTCTGTAGGGCAGGCATACCATGCCTCTTTCTGTTTCACAGATCATATTTATTTTAAAATTAGGATGGTCCAATGGAATTTCCATCACTACATTTTCTGAGAAATCATTGGTGGTATCATTTACAAATGTACCATAATAACCGACCAGTAATGCTGGAGTATCTTTGGGCCATTGCCCGGGGAAATCATGTTCCGGCATTATCTGTATTGATAGATCTTTAATAGTTATTGTATTAGTTGCATCAGAAAATGAAATCTGTGCAGCAAACAAAAAAGTAATGAAAATAAAAAATATCACCTTGTATTTCATCTGTATAAATCCTTATATAAATAATTTCGGGAATCAATAGCACCTCCATATAAGAAACCGATTATTAATGGTAACCTCTCATATATACCTCCACTGTTAAATTTATTTGTTAAGATAATTATGAAACACAGATGTGAAAATTTTGTGAAAATGAAGTGTCTATATTTTTCTTTTAAAAATGACTGATATGAATCTGAATCCGTACAATACACGACCTCTGGCTTAAAAAAGAGTAAAAGCTATGTTTTCTCATAAACACTGTACTTTACAGATTTGCCTCCAGCCAATAGCGCCCGTCCTGCTGCTCATACGTCATTCACCCAATAGAATAGCATATCGGTGTATCGTTTTCCCATGGGTTTCCAGCACCTCAATTGGGTAGCCAATCTTTCTCCTGACTCTGTTGTTGTGTGATTCTACTTATATTTCTATTCAAGTCCGTATACCTGCCCTGGAGCAAGATATTCAGGGAATTTGTCAAGCAATGCCCACCGCGCAACGTAGCAGAGGTGACACTCATCCACATAGTCATCCTTCAGGTCAATACCATGCTCTTCGATCAAACGGAAGGGGCCGCCACTGACTAAAGGGCCGCAAATAGGATGTTTCCGGGCATCATAGCCTCGAATCAACTCTGAAAGCGGTAGTCTTCCAACAATTCCCCATGCTGATGCCCTGGCAGATTTGGACGGTACCATACAAGTCTATGTGAACACGCTTTGGATCAGCCAGTTCCTCGTATGGACACTCCCTGTCACATTCAGCAGTCAGGGGATGAACCCTTGTGTTTAATGTTAATTTTCCCTGACTTCTCTGACAGATATTGCTACTGACCTGGCGGGCGATAATCAACGGCCTTTTTTACCGCCTTATCAACTTCTTCCGGTGTAAGAAGAACAACGGTTTTGACATTGACGGCCCCGCTGCCGTTGACTGTCAGCGCTAAGGCGGCGGTGCTCACATTGTCAGGCATATCTACAATGACGTAAAAGTCATTGCCACCAAAGGCAAAATAGTATGACTCTAACGTTCCACCGACGCTTTTTATCACATGCTCCGCTGCCTCACGTCGTTTAGAGCCTCCTTCCTTAAGGAGTCCCTTTAAACCCTCTTCTGTATACGAACCCTGGAAAAGATACTTAGCCATCTTTCACCCCCTGTTAGATAGGCTTTCTTAATGCCGGTATCAAGATACAAACTTATTATCCATTATCGGGGAGTTTATAATTAGAGCTACTAAAAATTGGGACTCCCCAATATTACACACTCTGGCAGGTACTCTAAAGGATATCATTTGCATTTTTCCAATGACATCCTTTACACATGAAATTCTTCATGATATGTCATTATATCATAAATCTTCAGTTCCAGCAAATTTGCATTGTGACTGGCCTGAACAATTAAGAGCGAGGGCCCCCTTCTTAAGTTACCCAAGATCAAAGAAATTGGATAGCATTGGAATAAACACAAACCAAAAAAGGAGGAACTTATGTACAATTATTATCAACTTTACAGGAACAGTAAAGACCCAATCCTATTCAGAATCAATATTATCAAAGATGCTAAGAAGATTGGGATAAAACCTACGGCCCGGAAAAGCAATCAACTGACCAAAGCCACTCTTTGAAGTAATCTGCTTACAACGGAAATCAGTTCCTCAGGTGCAACAGGTTTTGTCAGGTATTCATCCCAATCTGTATCAAAGACGATATGGGAAACATAATGGCTCTTTGGCAGATCGACACATGTCAGATAGACTATTGGGATAGTTCTGCCCTCCGGGGTGTCCCGCAATTTATCACAGGTATCCCATCCATCCTGTTTAGGCATCATCACGTCAAGAATGATCATGTCAGGACAAACTGATTTCGCCTTATCACAACCTTCGGATCCATCGAGGGCTGTAAATACTTCGTATCCTTCCTTTGTTAGAATTTCCTGAGCAAAGTCAAGACAATCCTGATCATCATCAACTACTAAAATTTTTTTCCTCTCTTTCATAACACCCTACCTCTTTGTTAAAATCCTAAAACATTCCTCAGATACAGGACATATACCAGCATTCAATCATGTCCCATCTTTTTCCCCATTTGGCCGTGGCAAAAAACCAGCCTGCTCACTGATTCTTTGTACTGATGCCTCCCACATCACAGGCATTAAATGAATTCCCCGTACGCCGGAAATTTCCCTAATCTGGTTTATTAAATCAAGTGCGATTTTTATACCCTCTTCCTCCTGATCTTCCGCATTTACCATCCGTTTTATTAAATCATCCGCAATTGACATACCGGCAACTTCCGATTTCATATATTCAATAGCTTTCACACTTTTCACCGGTATTACTCCCGCCAGAATGGCTGTTTTCCTATCAAGCCCCTGATCACATACCATCTGCATATATTCCTTAAATCTGGGGATATCAAAAACCGCCTGTGTCTGAATAAATCCAGCACCTGCGGTAATTTTTTTTGCCAGTCGCACAACTCTGAATTTGTAAGGCTCTGCAAACGGATTGGCAGCTGCACCAATAAATATTTTCCGAGGTGTTTTTAGCGCATCACCAGATGCGAATTCCCCTTCATTACACATACCTTTTACAACAGACAGCAGTTGAATAGAATCAATATCAAATACATTCTTTGCCCCCTGATGGTTTCCGAATTTTTGATGGTCACCCGAAAGACATAAAATATTTCTTATATTCAAGGCGGAAGCACCCAGAATATCACTTTGGATTGCAATGCGGTTTCTGTCCCTGCATGTCATCTGCATAACAGGTTCAAGGCCTTCACTAGCCAGAATGGCCGCAGTCGCAATGGAAGACATCCTTACTATTGCGGTCTGGTTATCGGTAATATTTACTGCATCCACAAAACCCTTGAACCTGGAAATCTTTTTTCTGATTATTTCACCGTTCGCACTTTTTGGAGGGCCCAACTCAGCAGTCAAAGCAAAATTTCCGCTGGCAAGCACACGTTCAAGATTGCTATCAAAGTTCATCCTTTTGATTCCTCTCTTATTACAGTTCTCGGTCCGCCATGTCGATCATGCGACCAGTCCTTAATCGGTATCTGCCGCTCTAATTCCTGGGACCTTCCCAGCTTTTCAAGACGATCTATTATCAACTGCCATGCGCATTCAATTTCAGAATCAATTTCACACTTCCCGTCCTGTGATCCACCGCAGGGGCCATTTAGAATACTTTTGGAACACCTTGCAATTGGACAAATTCCGGCTGTGATATCGAGGATACATTCCCCGCAGCCGGCACAGCGTTCAACCCAGATTCCTGGCTCTTTTGTCGCACCAAAGAATTTTGTATCGAGGGCCGGGAGAATGACTTTATCATGAAAATACTCAGAAAGATGCTGGACACCTACTCCGCATCCCATGGAAAGCACACAATCCACATCCTCTATCATATCTTTTATTGGATCAATAAATTCATTGTCACATTGGCGTTCGATTGTAGCCTCGATTATACTGTGTCTGTTCTCCGGAGGAATATCTCTTTCAGAAAGGCGGATCTGTGCGCTAAGGAGACCAACTTCCTTTTCTCCCCCGGACATGCAAACCGTTACACAGGTTCCACATCCCAGAATCAATATAGACTTATAATCCTTTATGCTCCTGGCTATGCTATCAAATGTTTTCCGCTCTGCAACTATCATTACTGGAACTTCCTTTACTCCAAATTTCTGAAGTTAAAACAGATTTATCATGCCGGTTCCGCATTAACCGGCTTGTATGATAAAGTTTCTCCGGATTCATTAATCTTCAACGGACCGAGTTGCATTATTCTCTCAGTCATTTCATCACATATTTCTGCAAACCTTCTCCCCATTGAAGCCGATAGATTGTATATTTCAAGCCTTTCCGGATTTACACCTGCATCTGCAATCAGTTTTTTGGTATATATAACCCTTTTTTTTGCATTCAGATTTCCGTCGATAAAATGACATTCACCCTCAAGACAACCGGCAACAAAAACACCATCTGCTCCTTTCTCAAATGCTTTGAGAAAGAAAATTGGATCTGTTTTTCCGGTACAGGGAAGTTTTATAATACGGATAAAAGGAGAATAATTAAGCCTCATCGATCCGGCCAGGTCTGCTGCATTATATGCACAATAGGTACAGCAGAATGCAATTATTTTAGGTTTAAAATCATCCAAAGACAATCTCCTTACACATGCTCTAACTGCCCCAGAATTTCCAATGCATCACATTTGGCGACAATCTGTTTATCTTTGTAATGCAATACCTCTATTGCTTTTGCGGGACATGCCCCTGCGCATGTTCCGCAGCCCTGACAGGAGGCGGGATCAATAAAAGCCCTGTTATTTTCATTCAGCTTTGGTATATCATAGGGGCATACCCTGACACATGTAAGACAGGCAGCGCATCTCTCCTCATCTACTATCGCCACAATTCCACTTATCCTGAGCATTTCATTACTCAGGATTGTAATAGCTCTGGATGCGGCGCCATAAGCCTGAACCAGACTTTCACTCAGGAGTTTTGGTCCGTGAGCCAGACCGGCCATGAACATCCCTTCATTCGCGAAATCCAGGGGCCGAAGTTTCATATGAGCTTCGAGTAAAAAACCATCCTGATTTACCGGTGCCTTATATTTCTGGAGAATGGTCCCAAGATCCTCCGGCGGTCTGATCCCTGCGCTGAGAATTAAACGGTCAGCAGGAAATTCAAGGGTTTCACCGGAGGAGGTATCATAAACATTTACTTTCAGCTTGTTGCCAATCATAATCGTTTCAGGTTTCCGGGACTTATCGTATCGGATAAAAATAACTCCATTTTTCCTGGCCTCGAGATAGAACAGTTCGTTAAAACCGTATGTCCTTATATCTCTGTAAAGAACATAAACGATCACATCAGGTGATATTTCTTTTACTCTCAGAGCATTCTTTACGGCCTCCTGACAGCAGAGTCTGCTGCAGTAATTTTGGGGTTCTTCACGGGAACCTACACACTGAATCATCACAATCGTTTTAAGGTTCCGAACTCTTTCCGGATTGTCCGTCAATACCTTTTCAAAATCCAATTGAGTAAGAACCAGATCACTCTCACCGTAGTGGTACTCAACAGGTTGATACTCCCTGCCGCCGGTTGCAAAAATTATTGCCCCGTGTTCTAATTTCATCTCCCCGGTCTCTCGGGAAATGACAGTCTGGAATTCACCCACATGACCATTGAAGTTCAATACTTCAGCATTTTTGTATATGTCGATATCGGGATGTGATTCCACCCGCCGGATAAGACTTTCCAGAAAATCCGACGTCTCTGTGCCATCAAGGAGACGGCTTACGTTTTTTAAATTACCACCAAGGGAATCAGTTTTTTCTAAAAGATAAGCATGAAAACCCTGTTCAGCCAGAGACAGGGCCGCCGTCATACCTGCGGCTCCACCGCCAATTACAAGGGTTGATTTATTAATTTTAAACTCTAGCTCATGCAGCGGTTCCAGAGTTTCCGCCCGCTTAACAGCCATTGCCACAAGATCTTTTGCTTTTTCTAAGGCCAGTTCCGGAGTAGCCGCATGGACCCACGAACATTGGTCCCTGATATTTGCCATTTCAAATAAATATTTATTTAAGCCGGCCTCACGGATAGTATTCTGGAACAAAGACTCGAGTGTGCGCGGTGTACATGAGGAAACGACTACACGATTTATTCTTTTCTCTTTAATAGTTTCTATCATCGTTTTTTGTGTATCCGTAGAGCAGGTATAGATGTTTCTCTCCGCATGAACGACATGAGGAAGAATGGTTGCGAAGTCAACGAGTGCCTCCACATCTATTACCCTGGCAATATTGGTTCCACAGTGACATACAAAAACACCTATCCGCGGATCTTCATCGACTATTGTTCTCTCATCCGGATAAGTCTTCTCTACAATGAGATTTCCTCTGCTGTCAGAGAGCAACTCACCGACAAGAGCTGCAGCGGAGCTAGCCTGTATTACAGATTCCGGAATATCTTTGGGTGCTTCCCCTGCACCGCATATAAAAACTCCTTCTCTACTGGTTTTTGATGATCTAAAGGATTCTGTCTCACAGAATCCGTATTTATCTGTAGATAGACCGAGTTTATTATAAAGCTGTGTTCCGGATGATGAGGGGATTATCCCGACAGATAAAACAACAAGATCATAGATCTCCTCTATAACTCTGTTTTCATTGTCAATATATTTGACAATAAGGTCTTTAGATTGTTCCAATTGTTTTATCGAAGAAACTATGCATCGGATGTATTCAACCCCAAGCTCTTCTTCAGCACGTGTGTAATACCTTTCAAAACCTTTCCCAAAAGCCCTTATGTCATTATAAAAAATAGATGCTTTGATATTACCATTGCTGTGCTCCTTAGTGACAATTGATTGTTTTGTTGCATACATGCAGCAGACAGATGAACAATATTCTCTTCCACAGCGCTGATCACGCGAACCGACACATTGAATCCAGGCTATCCGCCCGGGCTTTTTCAGATCTGATGGTCGTGTTATTTCACCGCTAAACGGTCCTGATGCACTCAGAATCCGCTCATACTCGAGAGAGGTCAATACATTTGGGTAGCGCCCATACCCATACTCGGGGCTTCCATGTGCATCAAAGGGATCAAATCCGGTTGCTATTATCAAAGCTCCGATATCTATTTCGAGGACTTCAGGTTTCATATCGTGGAATATAGCCTTTGGCTGACAGATATAAAAACACTGCAGGCATTCCGAGCAGATACCGCAGTTGAGGCAGCGTTTGGCTTCTTTAACAGCCTCCTCCTCAGTGATTGTTACGGTCAATTCAGAAAAATTCCCTTTTCTCTTTTCAATGTTCGTTCTTTTTTCCTTTACCCTGGGAATCCTGTCTATTTTTTTTTCAGGAACTTCGGCACATTCCCCATTACGAACCCTTCCTTCATACAAATCTTCTCCGTGAATAAAGCGGTCAATTGATATTGCAGCTTCATGGCCAAACGCAACGGCTTCCACAACTGAGGAACGGATCCTGATAGCATCTCCACCGGCAAAAACACCGGGCAGATTGGTTTCAAAAGTTACATCGTCAACCTTGATTGTTCCCTGTCCGTTTAGTTTTAAACCGAGACGTTCAACTATTTCCCTTTCGATCCCCTGACCGATGGCAAATATCACCGTGTCTGCAGAAATAGTTTCTTTTACTGACTCATCAAATACGGGATTAAACCTTCCAGCTTCATCCAAAACTGATTGACAGCGTTTTACTGTAAGACCGGTTACTCTGTCATGCCCGTTTATCTCTACCGGACCCCAGGAGTTGAGAATTTCAACATCTTCTCCTTCAGCATCGACAATCTCCCAGTCATGAGCCGGCATACCGTCACGTGATTCAAGACAAACTAATTTTACATTATCTGCGCCTGCACGACCCGCAGTAATCGCCACGTCAATAGCAACATTACCTCCTCCAATTACCAAAACGTTTTTTCCAATCCCGGTGGGTTCACCGACATTCACCTGGTGGAGAAATCTTAAACCATCGTATACACCTTCACATTCGTTTCCATCGATATTGAGGGTTCTGCCAACCTGAAGACCTATGGCGACATAGACTGCCTTATAACCCCGGTCTTTCAGATCTTGAATACTCAGGTCTTCTCCAATTTTGGTATTGAGTTCCATTCCAATCCCAAAATCGAGTATTCGCTGTACCTCGGCACCCATAACGTCCTGAGGTAAACGGAAATCCGGAAATCCGGTCCGCAGCATCCCCCCAAAATCAGAAGAGGCTTCGAACACCGAAACGTTATAACCCTGCTGTACCAGATCCAGTGAGGCCGTGAGTCCCGCAGGCCCGGACCCTATTACAGCAATCTTATTATTTTTGTTACTATGCATTTTTGTCTGATCATTATCTATACGTTGATCTTCAAACACCTTCTTCATCTCTTCCGGATGACTGAGAGCCCAATCCCCCAGAAATCTTTTTACCGGATTAATTGCAACAGCTTCATCAAATTCCCTCCGGTGACATTCCTCTTCGCACGGGTGATGACAGACCCTGCCGCAGATTGATAGAAATGGATTGCGGTCAAATATAAGCTTTGCGGCCTCAGCGAACTTACCATCTGATGTCAATGCCAGGTACCCCTGGCAGTTCACACCGGCGGGGCAGGTCTGAACACATGGTGGTCGGGCATTTTTTTCAATCGCAAATGTATTGGGAATAGCCTGGGGGTATTGTTTATAGATCGCTTTGCGATCAACCAGGTCCTGTTCATAATTATTTGCAGTGGATACAGGACAGACATCCAGACAGTCTCCACATGCGTTACATAATTCAAGATCCACAAAACGGGGAGCCTTTTCTACTCTGGCTTTGAACCTTCCCGGTTCACCATCCAGGGACAGGATTTTAGTTCGGGTTAATATTTCTATGTTGGGATGTTTATCCACCTCTATCAGCTTCGGTGAAATAGTACACATGGCGCAGTCATTTGTCGGAAAAGTCTTATCCAGCTGGGACATTCTTCCGCCAATGGCCGCACTTTCCTCAACGAGATATACTTTGAAACCGGAATTACCCAGATCCAGGGCCGCCTGCATGCCGGCTATTCCTGCCCCGGCAACCATTGCAGCTCCAACACTGTCTGTGTTATTTATTCTCTGCTTCCCCGAATCCATGTTATCTCCATCCAGTAATAATCAATTATTGATTCACCCTGCTCACTTAACAATATTCAACAAAGGAATTTTTGCTGAAGGATCAATAATGTGTTTTTTCCATAATTGTTCAATATCTTTATCGCCGAAGGCGGCCATCATAAGTTCAGATATAAACAGTATTGGCAGTCTGAACTTTTCACCGGAATGCAGCTCCGCTTCCTTTTGACGGGAATCAAGGTTCATATGGCAGAGAGGGCATGCTGTTATTATCGCATCCGCTCCAGTTTCCAGAGCCATTTGGAGGATTATTGAAACAAGATTAATTACAATATCGCTTCTTGGTATTGCAAGCGAATTTCCGCAGCATTCTGTTTTGCAGGACCAATCTATCGTTTCTGCCCCTAAGGCCTGCACAATCCTGTCCATGGACTGGGGGTTTTCATAATCCGGTTCTCTTGTAAGACCTGGGGGCCTGGTCAAAAGGCAGCCGTAATAGCAGACCACCTTGAGACCGGAAAGGGGATTATTAATGTGAGATTTAATAAGCTCAATTTTATCGCTGAAAAACTCCAAAAGATTTTGAACTTTTACCGGCTGCTCATATTTATATTGCAGTATGTTTTCCAAATCTTTCTGTATGGATGGGTTTTCATCCAGTAAAACCTCTACTTTTTTCTCTCTGCTGTAACATGCAGCACAAGGGACCAGCATTTGCCTGGAAGTTCTTGATGCAAGAAAGAGATTTCTGGCAGGGAGGGTGATTGCAAGTCTGCTGTTAATACTGTGTGCGCTTGTTGCACCGCAGCAATTCCAGTCATCAATTTCACACAGCTCTAAATCCAATGTCTCACAGGCATTAATTAAAGAGCTTTTATATTCCCCAGCCGTTGACTCCAGAGAACAACCCGGATAAAAAGCAACTTTCATCATTTTAATCCTGCATCTTTAAAAAGTTTCCTGATTTCACCCCGACCCTTTATCAGATGCGGCAATAGTTTCAATTTCCCCCTTACCAATAGTGACAGACCAAGCCCCAAATCTTCGAACCACTTACCGGTCACAAGTTTATACTGACCGAGCATGGAGAGCTCATGAATTCTGCCGAATCGATTAATTGCCTTTAGAAATACTCTATGAAAACTGGAGATGTATTGCTCAGAAACGATACCGGCGTCCATTGCCGTTTGGCGGCACTCATCCATGACAGCCGCAATATCGATGTCGTTGGGACAACGTGTGGAACAGGTCAGGCAGCTGGCGCAGGTCCAGATAGTCTTTGATTCTATTATTTGTGACATTGATTGAAGCTGAATCAGCCTCATCACCTGATGAGGTAATATGTCCATAGCAAAACTCACGGGACAGCCGCTGGAGCACTTCTTACACTGATAGCACATAGATACTCGCGACAGGGGTTCGTGAGTGGATACAGCATTTAACAATGCTTCCATCTAAATCCCTCAAACGAAAAAAACTCTATTAATGCCTGCAATTATTTATGATCAATTAAATCATGTTAAGCCCAAATTCCTTAGCTGTCAAGTCAATAATAGAAAAGTGACAAAACCATACTCTAAAGATACTCACATGATAAATTGCAAAAGCTGCTGCAAAGGTTATTACAAAAACAATTATCGACCATATAAGAATAAATCTCTGTTCCGATTTTTTAATCCTTAAAGAAAATTTTGATTTTATGAGGCAGCGATTAATTACAAATGGTAATAAGGTAAACATGGGTATTTTAATAATCGTCTTTATAATATATGGTGTCATTAATATCTGTTCAACCACATAAAAAATCAGCTTATGTTTTCTTAATGCTTAACGTCAGGTGGTCTCCATAAAGGCAATTGTAGTCTGTACTCTACTAATCTGCTTCCAGCCAATAGCACCCGTCCTGCTGTTCAGGCCTCATTCAACCAATAAAATGGCATATCGGTTCATTGTATTCCCATAGTCTTCCAGCACCTCAATTGGATAGCCAATCTTCCTCATTGTTGAATAGACATCTACTCCCATTGCCTCAGGCGTCGGTCGTGCCCCCTTTGGCTCATTGCATTCATCTCTCTTACCAGTGCAATTACTGCATAGATTGCAGCTGTCCATGAAAAGCATGAATACCTTCTGGAAACCGGATAGAAATGTTTCCCGTTCCAGGGCAAGCAGTCTTCGGTTTATTTCCGGCGTCCATTGGTGACGATCATCAGGATTATCAAAGGACTTTTCAAAATGAAATACGATGGCTTTTTTGTATTCCCTGAAAAACCTCTCACATTCAGAT
>SDBV01009397.1_pt1 | contig 13007 bp, 10 predicted proteins | sample 2277081 | NCBI WGS metagenome assembly SDBV01 (sample SAMN10402039, study PRJNA504765) | marine sediment metagenome | isolation source: marine sediment core GS10_PC15, 223 cmbsf | place: Arctic Ocean: Southern Knipovich Ridge | collected 2010
GATCCTAACTATACTGATAAAAGCAGTAAGGTAGTTCAATTAATAGAATCAGGGCATCTAGGCAATTTTCAGATGCCTTTGTACTGTAAAAAGCAGGGTCATAGGTCAGGCTTAATAATATCTATCCATCCAGATCTAAATGGCATAGCAACAAGCGGTTATGAGGGGGCTTGCGCTTCAGGAGGGTTAGCTTTTGCAGGATCAATAAAAGAGATTTTATCAGGCCAGTCAGATATTTCGCTTGTTGTTGGTGCAGAAGTGCAGAACTCAGTGAAAGCAGTATATGGCGCAGATTATTTAGCTGGGGCAGGGCATATAGCTTCTCAACGCAAAGATGGTTTTGCACATTTTTTTCCAGGAGAGTTATCAAAAAGAACAGATTACTATAATGAAGAATATAAGAATCCAGAGAAATTAAGAGAAGCAATGACAGAATGGGTTGTTATAGCATATAATAATGGTGCTCTAGACCCAAAATCGCAGGTATTTGGCCATGGAATGGAAGATGCTTTAATAAAAAAACTTGCAGAGAAAATAGATCCCGTAAACTTTGTGCCAAACCTAAGCGTTCTTGATTGCTCAAAGGTTACAGATGCAGCAGCAGCATTTGTCTTAGCATCTAAGGATGGAATAGATAGACTAAAGGAAGCAGGCATTGAAATTAAAAAATCAGACTTAGTTGAGATTGTTGGATTGGGCCAGGCTGGAAGAGATATCACATCTCCCCCGGAAAACCCTTATATACTTGAAACAACTGCAAAAGCAGTAGAAAAGGCTTATGTAAGCGCAGGAATAAGTGTAGAAGATATAGGATATGCTGAGGTGCATGACTGTTTCTCTAACATTGGGGTTATGATGCTGGAGGCAGCAGGATTTGCAGAGTATGGCAAAGGCAGTGATTTTATTCTTCTGGGTCACACAAGACGTGATGGAAAATTATCAACTAATAGTTTTGGTGGTCTAATATCGGGCCATCCAGTTGGAGAAACAGGGGTAAGGCAGGCAGTTGATATCTACAGCCAATTAACAGAAAAAGCTGGAGCTAATCAGATAAAGACTAACCCAGACAAGCCATACGCACTAAGCATTAATATGGGCGGAGATGATGGAACAGTGGTTGCTGCGGTGTATAAGAGGGCTTAATTTTACCAGTTTAATTAACCCCGCTTTTATTGTTTCTAAAACAGTATTACTTGGTATTTAAATTTAATTAAACTGTAAAGTCACGAACCAAAAAATCATCTAAAAGTTTATCCAGTTCAAGACTGCTTTGCTGTCCTAATTCATATTTTACCCTCACAATAGGTTTAGCTACATTTAATAGTCTTCCTAAATCCATTGGTGTGGCTACTAACACAACATCACAATCACAATTATTTATTGTTTGGTTCAAGTCTCCCATTTGTTTTGGTCCGTAACCCATTGCAGGGAGAACATTTTTCAGATGTGGATATTTCTCAAAAATATCTTTTATAGTAGAAGTTGCACACGGTCTTGGATCTACAATTTCGCAATTATGTTCTCTGGCTGCAACAACCCCTGCACCAAAACTTGCCCCACCATGTGTTAAGGTTGGTCCATCTTCAATAACCAAAACTCTTTTTCCTTTTATAAGATCAGGATTTTCAACTGATATTATGGAATTAGCTTTAATGATTTTGGCTTTAGAATTTATATCTTTTATATTTCTTTCAACAACACTAATATTTTCTTCCTGTGCAGTATTTATTTTATTTATAAGAATAATGTCTGCCATTCTTGCATTTACTTCACCAGGGAAATATTTAATTTCGTGCCCTGGCCTATGAGGATCAGCAACAACAATATGCAAATCTGGCTTGTAAAACGGAAGATCATTATTACCCCCGTCCCAAACAATTATATCAGCTTCTTTTTCTGCTTCTCTTAAAATTTTTTCATAATCCTCCCCGGCATATACGACAAGACCAAGTTCAAGATATGGCTCATATTCCTCCCTTTCCTCTATTGTACAGTCATGTTTTTCCAGATCACTATAATCTGAAAATCTTTGGCATATTTGCTTGGTCACATCCCCATAAGGCATTGGATGCCTGACTGCTACAACCCTTTTCCCCTTTTTTCGTAATAACTCAATAACTTTCCTTGACGTCTGACTTTTTCCGCACCCGGTTCTAACAGCACAAATAGATATAACTGGTTTTTGAGATTTTATCATCGTCCTTTTAGGCCCTAACAACTTAAAATCTGCACCAGCTGCTAATACCTCAGAACTCCTGTTCATTAAATAATTATAAGATATATCGCTATATGAAAAAATACACTGGTCAATTTTGTATTCATGAATTAGTTCACTTAATTTTCTTTCTGGATAAATGGGAATCCCTTTTGGATATAATCTTCCCGAAAGAATTGGCGGATAAATTCTATTAGAAATATTTGGAATCTGTTCAGCTGTAAATGCAATAACTTCATAATCTTCATTATCTCTGAAATAGACATTAAAATTATGAAAGTCACGCCCTGCGGCACCCATTATAAGAACCCTAGTCTTTTTCATCATTATCACATCCTAAAATAAGATTACCTATTATAATCTTTTAATACCTCTTCAATTATCCCAACTGCTAAATCAATCTCTCTTTCAGTTACATCTAATGGGGGTAAAAACCTAATCGAATTATACCCGCAACCTAATAAAAGTAACCCCTTTTCCAAGGATTTCATTTTTACATCATCTCTCTCTTTTTCAGTTGGAAAATCAATTGCAAGCATTAATCCAAGCCCCCTTGCATTACTTAGTAGTTTATACTTTTCCTCAAGTTCTTTTAATCTTTTCAAAAAATATTTTCCTTTCTGTTCTGCATTCTCCATCAGACTCTCTTGCTCTATTATTTCAATAGTTTTGTAGCCAACTGCAGAACTCAAGGCATTTCCACTCGACCATGTACCAGAGATTCTCGAATTTTCTTTCGGGAATAATTCCTCTTTTCCAACAACTGCCCCAACCCTCAAGGCTTTTGCAGATGTTATCAGATCTGGCTTTACAGAAAAATGCTCAATAGCCCACCACTTCCCAGTTCTTCCTAGACCAGCTTGTATCTCATCAGATATGATTGGAATGTTATGTTCCTGACATATCTCATTAACTTCCTTCATGAATTCATAGTTCGGAACATTATAACCACCTTCACCTTGTATTGGCTCTAAAATCACAAATGATGTCTCCTTAGAATCAATTAGTCCTAGATCTCTATCCAAAAGTTTTCTCAAACTGCTTATTTTTCCTTTTCTTGTATTAACAATCCACCCGCATCCACAAGGATCTTCGCAGGAGCAATAAGGTAGTTGAACTATATTAGGTATTACTGGAAACCATTTTCTTTGAATTGTTTTGCTTCTGTTCAAACTTAAAGAGCCAAGACTCCTTCCATGAAATGCTCCATCAAAAGTAAAACCATATCCTCTATTTTTTTTATAATCATAACAAAACTTAACTGCATTTTCAACTGCCTCTGCCCCGGTGTTAATTAAAAAACACTTATTAAAATCAAAATGTTTAGAAATTTCGACTAATTTTTGCTGGAGATGTGAGGGAGTAGGAATCTTACAACTATCAGGGTCTTCCCCAAAACCACCAATAAAATCAGTACCAGCATATCTATCCGGGTCAACTATCGGGAAATTTTTAATTAAATTTATAATTTTTGGATTATTATAACCTAAAGCTAGAGTGCCTATATGCATAACAAAATCTAAAAAAATATTGCCATCAACATCTGTAGCAAATGGACCTATTGCCGGCTTTGACCTGTCCTGAACAAATTCAAACTCATAAGTTGATTTTGCCCCATATTTCTGATGATAATTTACCCATTTAACTGCATTTGGTCCAAGAAGTTTTTTAACGTTAGGCACAATTGCATTTCTATCCATTTTAAAACCCCCAGATTAACAAATCATTCAAATTTCTATTTAAGATTTGCTATGTAAAATTGAAATTATAAGTCCTTGTATCCGGAAGAGAAATTAGATTCCATGTCTTTAGGGGGTATTTTTCCAGGTTGCCTATTTTGTTTTTCAGCTGAATATCTGCTCAACAAATAATCCAATCCCTCTTTTAGTTCTAGGGTTTGCTCTATAGCCTTTTTTTTCTTTGACACTATTGAGTAAATTTCGCTGCTGAGTGGTGCACTAATTTCGATGTCTTGGATTTTTATCTTAATAGTACCATCTGTTTCATCAAATTTTATAAATTGGTCTACTACTTGTTCAACTCCTATAAGATTTCTATAGAACACTTTTGTTTCATAAGAGTATTTATCCGGCAATTGGTCGCCACGAGGATCTACAACAAGAAATTCACTCTCAGGATCTGCTGTTAAAAATCCATCTCTAGCTGAATCTTCTATTACCAATCTTGTTAGCCCATCTTTTGATCTGCAATCGTAAACTATTTTTGAAGCATTAAATAAACTCTTCGATTCTGCATCATATACTGTTGCTTTTACATCAAATGCTTGATATTTAAAACTATAAGTTTGTGTATTTTCTAATGTGATTTGACTTCTAGATCTTCCAAATGCTTCTGACGGCAGACTTCTTGGCTCCCCCGGTAAAAGATATCGCTCTACTGTCCTTGGCTGATCTGGTTGGATTCTTTCCTGCACTTGTTCCTGTTGCTGTGGTTGACTGGTTCCTTGCATTTTTTTAAAAAAATCAGGTGTAATACAGGTTGTAAAACCACCAAGGGCTAATACTGCTACTAACAAAGGTTTTGGGTTCATTTTAAAAGCCTCCAATTAATGCTTAATTTAATAAAATAAACCTATCCTAAATTTATTTAAGTTTTTTGGTGCTTAATAACATCCAATATAGTATTAGTGTAATAGTTATTAGAGACCAGAAGGTTCAAACATATGGCGTGAAAGGGGGCCACAACACCCCATTTAGAAGATATAAAGGCAGCTTAGAGCAACAAAATATTAAAATGAAAAAGATATTTGAAGATTTACTGAAAAATTTAGAAGCTGATGTTGGCGGAATGATATACTATGAGGAAAATAAACCAGTTGTTCAAAGCTACATCAATGGAAAATGGATAAAGGGCAATGGTTCAAGATTTAAAGTAATAAGTCCAACAACAAATGGGGCAATAGGCTATTCATACAGCTGTGATTCAGAGCAGATTAAAGAGGCTTCAAAAGCTGCCAGGCAATCACAAGAATATTGGCGTTTTAATGTTTCTCAGCAGGAAAAAGAAAATATCTACAAGAGAATATGTGGTAAATTAAATGCCAGGAGACTCGAATTAGCATTAATCATGACTTCTGAAGGTGGAAAAACTCTAATGGAGACAGACGGAGATGTCCAGGAAACAATGGACTGTGTTGATCACTATACCGGAGAAATTTCAAGGATTCACGGAGAGATTGGCGAGTGCCAGATGCTTAATAAAGATTCCTTGACAATAAGAGAGCCATATAAAGTTTTTCTTGGAGTATGCCCATGGAATTTTCCAATGGCAATTCCTTCATGGAAAATATTTGGGGCATTAACAGCCGGCTCAGCATGTATTTTAAAGGCATCAAGCCAGACACCATTTTCAGCTTCATTATTAGTGAGTATTATCCATGAATCTTTGAGAGAAGTGCTAGGCAAAGAAAGAGCTGGAAATCTTGGCGGCTTAATCCAGACAATTCATGGCAAAGGCTCAACAACCGGCATGGATATTATTAAAGAAGGAGATTATGATATCTTGGGGTTTACTGGTGGTGCAGAAACTGCTAAAACCCTTGCTGAAATAACTGGCTCAAGGCTTATTCCAAGTCATTTTGAGCTTGGCGGAAAAAATGGCATGGCTATAATGGATGACTTCAATGTTGACCTTGCAGTAGCTGAAACTATAAATGCAGCTTACGGCACTTCAGGGCAAAGATGTGTATCATTAAGCAGAGTCTATGTTCATGAAGATATTTACGAGACTTTTATTGAAAAACTTAAGGAAGCTACTTTGAAAATAAAAATAGGCTCGCCATTTGATGTTAAGACAAAAGTTCAGCCCATTGTTAGCAAATCTCACTTAAAGAAAGTACATTCTTTTACTGAGTGGGCTGAAGAGCAAGGAATTAAACCTTTCTTGGGCGGATATCCTTTAACTCAGGAAAATATTGAAAGGGCTAAGAAAGACGAATTTAACTTTGAGGAAAAAGACTTTGAAGAAGGCGGAATCTGCAGCAAAGGAAATTTCTATGTCCCAACTATCTATACAAATCTAGCTCAGGATACAAAAATTATGCAGGAAGAAGTTTTTGGTCCGGTTTTAGCAGTAAGCAAGTTCAGTAAAGGCAAAGACAAGTTTGAAGCATTGGAAAATGCTATAAAACTTTTGAATGACTCACAATATGGTCTAAGCAGTTCATTGTTGACTAATGATAAGAATTTGATTCACAGGGCCATGAAAAGAATCGATACAGGAATACTTTACATTGGAAGAGGAACTACAGGCGCAGAACTTAATCAATACTTCGGCGGTACAAAAAGATCTGGCTGGGGCAGAGAAGGAAAAGGAGTTGAAGCATTCACCTACATTAAGCAGGTTTATGTTGACTTCCATGGAAAAGCAAGAATGGCACAAATTGGTGCTGTTGAAGATACTTTAAGAAATGCAGCAAGAACAATTGGCTTATTATTCGGCAGGTCTGAAGAAGAAGTTTCTTCTGAAAAATACTTAACAGAAGGATACAAAGAAGATGTGCACAAAATTACATTAAACAAACTATTAGACGGGTATGAAATAACAAAACACAGAAGATCAAATCTTAACATTGATCCAGAAGTAACCAATAGCAAGGCTGCAAAAATAGCCTACTTAAAAGACTTAATGATTTTGACAGAATATGCAAAAAGTAAAAATCTAAATCTTAAATAATTTTTTATTTTTTAAATTTTTGTGAATAATCTAAGCCTTCTACAATTGCTTTTATATTAAACTCGTGATACTGCGGTTTATCATTAAATGCTATTTTCATTCCTTCTATTGCTTTATCCAAGCTTATTAGTTCTGTAAGCCCTACAAATGAGCCTAATGAAACCATATTCGCTGGAATAACTAGTATTTCTTTCCCAGTCTTTTCTACTGTTTCTTTTCGTATTTTCTCAGCTATATCTGTAAATGGAACACCTATGGCTTCATAATCTGTTCGTGGAATCATAGCTTTCTTTCCATCTTTTATTCCTTCACTTAATGGAACTGGTTCTGTTTCTATAAGGGAAGTATTGTATATAATAAGGCCATCAGCCTTAATTGTATATTCTGGCAAAGTAAATTTTTTGCGAGAGTCTTCATTAAATATAATAAGTATATGCGGATGTGCAACATCATACGATGCTGGGCGCCCAATTCTTGAAAATTTATCGCCGAAATTACATGTGCCCCGTCTTTGCTCAGGTCCGTAAGAAATCATATTCGTTACAAACAAATCTGAAAGTATTCCAGAATAAGCCATGATCTCTCCAAGCATCTTTATACCATGACCGCCTTCTCCAGCGGCTTTAACCTCAATGATATCCGTATCCTTAAATTTATCAATAATAGACATTTCAATCTCCTATTTTGTTTTTGAATACACCTGTTTCATATATTGGAAGCATTTTTTCTCTGATAAAATCTTCACAAGTTGGTGTTTCTTTATTTCTTTGAAATACCGGACATGGAGACAATACTTCAATAAGGCAAGTTCCGGCATATGGATTTTCTCTATTCTTATATTGCCAGTCAATTGCTTCTGACATCCAATGTTTTAGTTCTTTGTATGAACTCCTGTCTATGGGTGCAACTCTTACTGAGAATACTGTGCCATCTAATAATGCTGCATGCTCAGCCATTCTTATCGGATTTTCACTGCTTCCCAAAGGTTCAGTTTTCGTAACCACTCCCTTTGGCGTAGTCGGTGCTGACTGAGCTCCGGTCATAGAATAATAGGCATTATTTGAATAAATAACAAGTAGATTTACTCCTTTCCTGAAAGTATGTAAACTATCGGCCAGGCCAATACCTGCAAAATCACCATCACCCTGTCTTGTTATCACAATCTTTTCAGGCATAGCAAGTTTGTAGCCTGTTGCTTCTGAAGTAGCCCTGCCGTGTGCACACTCGTTGCTGTCAATTCCATGCTCACGATCTGCTCCAACACCTTCTTTATGCGCAAACCAGTAATAACCAAAAACCTCACAGCCAACTGGAAAGAATAATTCAAAACCCCTTTCTGTAAGATCATCATATTTTTTTACTTTATCTTCAATTACTCTGGCCAAGATAGTATCTGTTAGATCATGACCGCATCCACCAGGACACATGGTAGTACGTCCTTCTGGCGCAGGAAGTAAAACTTCTGATCTGTTTTTTACAATTTCAAAACCTTCTGCAAGAAGATTTTCCAATAATTTTTTTTCTTGTTCTCTCATTTTTATCTGTAATGTTTTTCCATTCCAATTATTTTATTATAAATCTCTTCTGGAGTATGAATAACTCCGCCCATATGTTCAATCAGCTCTGTTGGTTTTCTGCCTTCAATTGCTAATCTTACATCTCTATGCATTTGCCCTACACTAAGCTCCAATGTCAAAAATGCTTTTGTAGAATCTGCAAGCTCTTGAAGAATTTTTGAAGGGAAGGGCCACACCATCTTTGGCCTGATAAGGCCTGCTTTAACACCTTCTTCTCTACAGGCATCAACAGCTTCTTTAGTTACACCAGATACACTGCCGTAAGCAATACAAACAATATCTGCATCATCAATCTTATAGGCTTCAAAAGTATCTGTTTCATTTTTCTCTATTAGTTTGTATTTTTCCTGTAAATAGAGATTATGCTTTTCCATCAAGTCTTCTTTCAAATAACTTGATGTAGAAACTCTCGGTCCTCTATTCTGATTATTATCATGAGCCCATTCATCAACATTATAATTATTAATTTCTATTTCGTCTTTTTCTTTCAAAAGTACTGGGCCTTCTTTTGCCTGCCCAAGCTTTCCGTCGGCAAGAACTACTGCTATCATTCTGTACTTAAATGCTAAATCAAATGCCTTGATGGTAAAATCATACATCTCTTCTATATTTCCCGGAGTAAGAACAATATTTCTATAATCGCCATGACCGCCACTCCCAATAGCCTGGCGATAATCTCCCTGGGTTGCACCAATATTACCCAATCCAGGACCTCCGCGCATAACATTTAATATTACAAATGGAATCTCTTCGCAGGCAGCATATGAAATTCCTTCCTGCATCAGGCTAAATCCTGGTGAAGATGTCGAAGTCATTGCTCTTTTTCCAGCAATGCCTACACCTTTAAGCATGTTAACTGTAATCACTTCACTTCCTGCCTGTATAAATTCAAAAGAATCATAAGTTTTTGGCAGACCCATTTTTTCACGCTCTTTTTCTATTTTATTTAATAAACTGAGATAACTGCTTACCTCGTCTTTATTTTTTATTTCTCTTGATAAAACCGGACTTAGACTTTCTTTTGCTGACTGAAGAACTCTTATCTGACTTTCCAGATTTTGGTTTTTATCTTTTCCAAATTTCCATATTATGTCTATTTATTTAATTCTCTCTTTTTCTTTTTGATACTCTGCACCTAGAAGATGGTGTACTTCACTTGCCGGAGTAATAGGATATCCTGCAAAAACATTCAAGCCTGCATTCAGGGAAGCAATTGCAACTGCTTCATTCCCCTGAAGAAGCATTATTTTTTTCATTTTAACTACTTAGCTCTTTTCTCCTTTGGAAGTTTAAGAACAGTTATAGCATCTGTTGGGCATGCCTCATAACACTGGCCACAGGAATTACAAGATTCTGGATCAGTCTGCTGTACAAAATGTCTGCTTTGATATAATTCTTCAGAAATACTTAAGGAATCCTGAGAACATGCAGATATACAATAATATTCTCGTCCAGACCCACAGTCCTTACATAAGTCTGCATCAACTATTACCCTGCCGAAGCCAAATTTCTTTTTAGTTTTTTTTAATTTTCCATTGTGTATATCTATCTCTTTATTAACAAGATCACTTAACGCTTTAATTCCTTTTTGTATTTTTTCTGGAGCCTCAACAGAATAGGATAAACGCATACAATTATCTAATCTCCCCTCTCCTTTATAATCAAAAGCGTATCCAGGTACAAAATCAAAATTAACACCTGCATCGCCTTCCTGCGCTTTTTTCAATAATTTTTTTGTATTCAAATAATCTGGAAGTTTCAACCATAAAAAAAATCCACCATGAGGATGACTCCATTCAACCCCTTCTTCTTTTGGCATATAATCTTCAAGAGTCTTGATCATTATATCCCTCCTTTCTTTGTATACAGGAATTATCTTTTCTATATGCTCATCAATAGAATTTTCATTCATAAAATCAAATAAAATCCGCTGATTGAGTGGAGGTGGCATTAGTCTCATATTCTGGAGTTGAAGAACAAGTTTATCTACGATTGGGTCAGGTGCAACAGCAAAAGCCAACCTTATGCCCCCGGCAACATACTTGGAAAAACTCCTTGTATAAATTACTCGGTCTTCTTTATCAAAAGCCTTTAATAAAGGAAGATGTTCTCCTTCAAATCTTATTTTTCCATATGGATCATCTTCTAATATCATAAAATCAAATTTATTGGCTAAATCAACAAGTTTTTCCCTTCTCTTAAGAGAAAGTTCAACACCGCTTGGATTCTGAAAATTGGGAATAGCATAAACAAAGTTGGGCATTGGTCGTTCTTCTTTTTCCAAAGTCCCAAGGATTTCTTCTAATCTATCAACATTTATTCCATCCATATCAATAGGCAAACCAAGAAAATTAGCGCCAACGCTTTTTGCTGCTTGTATAAATCCCAAATAAGTTGGAAGGCCAACACCTACTGTTTTTTCATCATCAAGAAATATACTTGATACAGCATATAATGTTTCCTGAGAACCGGTGGTTATTACTACATTCTTTGCTTCTGCCTCAATACCATCTTTCTCAAGCCACTTTGCCAGAAGTTCACGCAACTCATCATCACCCATGCTCTTGCCATACTGAAGTGCTTGCTTTTTGCTCTTTGTAATGGCATTTGTTGCAGCATTTATGAGGTCTTCTTCACGAAAAGTCTCAAGCTCAAGACCACCCGGGCCCATATCAATTTCAATCCCTTTTTTGTTCAGTAAGCCCCTAATTATGTTTCCCTTAAGTCTTTCTCCGGTTTTGGAAAACTTTGGCACGAATTTTTTTGCCATTTTTGCATCACTACAATACACTGATAACGCTATTTAAACTTTATTGTATTTTAGTATAGAATATCAAAGATACCCTGGATTTTGTTATTATTAACTGGTATAAGATTTCTAATTATAAGAAAATATCTCAAACCCTAATATCGTGTATTTATCACCTTGAAGTAACCAAAAATAAAAAAATTTATAAAGACCATATCTACAAAATAATTTAGAGGTTATTTAGCATGAACCAAAATTTAACAGAACTTGACCATATTAGTTTATTTAAGAAATTTGTAGGAAGGGATCCTGAAAATGGAGAGTATAAAAAATTTCAAGATTTTTTATTCCAATATGTAAATGAAAGACAGCAGTCTGTTGAAATACAACATGAATTTGACGTAAATTGTCAATCTACATTAGAAGTTATAAATGATGATGAAAATAGTCTAAAAATTACAGAACCCCCGCAATACAAAACTAATCCAATAAAAATTGAAGAAATATACGAAGCTTATGGAAAAGAAGCAAACAATGATGTAAGTATGGAAAGAAAGGATAACATTGAAACAATAGTCAAAAAGCTTTCTGGGCATGGGTATAAAAAAATTAAAAATTATTTTAAAAGAACCAATCAAGATTTATCGGAATATGTTTTTATAAACGGGATAGACGATAAGGTAGTGGGCAACAAGAATCTAAAAGGAACCTATTATCTAAAAATGCCAAGTGGTGCTGCAGAAAAATTCGAAAAATTAATTACAAAAGTAAATAACTGTAATGGCTACAAACTGTTATCAACAGTATTACTAACATCAACAGTTACATATTTTGCTTTACCTTTATTTATTCCATCCCTAATGCTCTCCCCCATATCTCTTGGATTTTTTGGGGCGGCTTGCGCACCACCAGGAATTTTGGCATATGTCAATTATAGTGAATCCAAAACTAATAAAGCAATTAAACAAGTAAAAGAAAACTACCTTTCAGATGTAAAAAGAAGCAATTCTCCTTTTGATTATAATCTAATTAAACAAGCACTATAGAATATAAAAAAGTCTTAGAAAAAGAAATTATAAATTTTTATTGACCAATGTTGTATTCAGAGCGTGCTTTTTCAACAATTTCCTTAACCTCTTCTGAATAACGTAGGCTTGTTTTAAGAAACTTTTCTCCAAGTTCAATTGCTTTCTCATAATTGCCAAGGGTATAATTAATTTCAACAAGAGATACTACAGCCTCGTCAGCAACACCCGATTTAGGATAATTGTTACAAACCTCTCTAAATAACTCTAGTGCCTTTTCATAATTTTCATTTTCCTTATGGATTGCTCCCATAAAAAACAACGCTGAAGGTTTGAGTTGTAGTTCTTCAGTATCCCTCACTTGTAAAAACATCTCTAAAGCTTTTTCGTTCTTCTCTTTCTTAGCAAGTTTTCTCTTAGAATCAAAAGGTAATGAGTTACGAAACCACTCTAAAGCTTTTTCGAAATAGCCTTTCTCAGTAATTTCTGCTCCATAATCAAAAAATGAATAGCTTTTATCAGTAAGTTCCACCCCATAATCAAAAAATGATAAGTTGCCTAGCTCTGAATCTGGAAATTTTTCTAAGTATAACTTATAATTTGAATTAATTAAGGCATCAACGTAGTGAAAATAATAGTCGTGTTTGAGTGTAGGAACTATTCCTATTCTTGGCGTTAACCTATCCCCAAATTCATCATCACCATCATCCCTTGTAGCATCTATATGTGTGTAGGTTTTATTAAGT
>SDBV01009398.1_pt1 | contig 13007 bp, 13 predicted proteins | sample 2277081 | NCBI WGS metagenome assembly SDBV01 (sample SAMN10402039, study PRJNA504765) | marine sediment metagenome | isolation source: marine sediment core GS10_PC15, 223 cmbsf | place: Arctic Ocean: Southern Knipovich Ridge | collected 2010
ACAACGGGACTATTACTGGACTTAAAGGTAAAAAAGGCATTCATGCTTCCGCTGGAGAAGCGATGGCCCATCACCAAGCATACATCCATGCCGTTCACGCCAATACTGTTGCTCCCAAAAGACCTATGAACATCGCTTCTTCCTCTTTGCTTAGCACTAGGCGCAAGACTCTTCTTGGCAAAGCAGAAGACGAATACCAACGTTGGGAAAAGCGCGAACAGTATCAGGCTTTCATGGCCAAACGTATGCCCCATCTGACCAAAGGCGAAATTGACGCCATCGGTCGTGTTTTGGCTCTTAAAAAATCCCACGAAGCTGAGAAAGCCCTTGAAAAGATGGTACAATCTAGCTTCATGCCCAAGGCAGAGGAAAAAGATAAAAAATAGCTTGCGCTAAAAACTCGTTCTGATATACTGAATCTACCAGGGTCGCTCGGTTTACGGTTATTTCTATGGTGAAAAACAACCCGTTTACCACCCAAATATCCTGGTTTTATTTAGGAGTGTCAGATGAAAGTTTATTCTTCCGCGTTCGCTAACGTTCCTCAGAATCAACCCCTTCCTACTCGCAACGACATGGTGAAAAACAATGCTGGCGGGTATGGGTTTGCCATTACTCCTCAACAGCGTCTTGAACGCTTCCTTCTCATCGCTTCCGAAGGTGGAACCTATTACGTCTCTGAGCAGCAGCTTACGATCGACAATGCCAAGAGCATCATCGAACTCGTAAAGTCTGACGGCCTCTCTGTAGTTTCTACCGTAGTTGACTTTGCTACCAACAATCGCGCTCCCAAGGCCGATGCCGGTATCTTCGTACTTGCTCTTACTGCTTCGTTCGGTAACGAAGTCACCAAGAAAGCTGCCTATGATGCTATCTCCAAGGTCTGCAAAACCTCTACTCATCTTTTCACGTTCGTAGCCAATATCCAGAACCTTCGTGGCTGGTCGCGCGGTCTTCGTAACGGCGTGTCTAAGTTCTATACTTCGCGCAATGCGGATCAGCTTGCGTACCAAGTAGTTAAATACCGCAATCGCGCAGGCTTCACTCACCGTGACGTGCTTCGTCTCGCCCACACCAGCACCACTGATGCTGCGAGCGCCAACGTGCTGAAATATGCCGCTGGTAAGGCCCAAGAAAGTGAAACCGAAAGTCAGCTTATTCGAGACTTCGGTGCGGCTAGCAAAGCTGAAACTACCAAAGAGTTGGTGGAAGTAATCAAGCGCAGCAAACTCACTTGGGAAATGGTTCCTACCGAGAAGCTCAATGACACTCAGGTTCTTGAAGCTATCCTTCCTAACATGCCTCTCGTTGCGCTTATCCGCAACCTGAACCGCTTCACCTACACCGGCCTCTTGGACACCAAAGCCGTGGAAAGCGAAGTTGTGTCGCGCCTTACGAACAAAGAGCTTGTGGCCAAGTCGGGTATTCACCCTGTAACTGTGGCTAACTCCATGCTCACCTATTCGCAAGGTCATGGCTTCAAAGGTGGCAAATCGTGGACGCCTAACCAGAACGTGGTGGACGCTCTTAGTGAGACTTTCTACGCGGCCCTGGAAGCTGTTGAACCCTCGAACCTTGATATTCTCATTGGCTCCGATATTTCCGGTTCCATGCAGCATAACGTAGGCGGAACTGCAATGAGCGCTGCTCAAACGGCGAACGTACTCGCGCTGACCATTCTCCGTTCGGAGAAGAAGGCTGATCTGGTGTCTTTCGATACCACGATTCACGCCCCTACCATTGGTCGTCGCACTAGCCTTGACGAAGCGATCAACAAGACGCCTCGTGGCGGCGGTACGGACTGTGCGCAGCCTATCATCCACGCGCTCAAGAACAACAAGAAGTATGACGCAATCTATATCCTGACGGACAACGAAAGCTGGGCTGGGCAAAAGCACGGTATCCAAGCTCTTGAGGAGTATCGCCGCAAGGTGAACCCAAATGTGAAAGTTGTTGAAATCGCAATGGTATCCACGCCTTATAGCACGATGCCTAGCGACGATAAGAACGTACTTCGCGTGGTAGGCTATGACGCCAGCGTAATTGACGTTATCAATCAGTTTTTGAAAGGTTAGTAAACGGTTTAGTGGGTCGCAGTTAATCGGTTATCCTTGCAACGGAAGAAGTGTGGGTTCGACTCCCACCGGGCGCTTCGGCGGCTGTAGTCTAACTGGATAGGACGCTTAAACCCGATTGGCACTTAATATCCGCTATTTAATTTACGAAGGGTTTGTGGGTCGATAGAAATTGGTTATTAAGAAAAGTGTCGTAGGTTCGAGTCCTACCTTGCGTGTCGCCTTCGGGCAGCGCTTGTAGCTCAGTTGGTAGAGCATTTCCTCGTCGAAAGACACCCGATTTCACCAAATATCCACATTAGTTTCACGCGGGTCGATTTCCCTTGGGTTATTACTGAACAATGACTCCCAAGGATAATGCTATATCCGCAACAGTTTACGGGTCGCAGGTCGTCGATTATTATACTCGCAAAAACGCGTAATACGCATGTACCACGCAAGATCATGGAGGTTGCTCTGGCCAAATAGAGCTAGTACAATGGCCGACTAATACGGTCAGGATGGAGGGTGGTTCCTCCTTTAACAAATCACAAGGGCTACACGCCTAATACTAGGTGCCCGCCGACACCACAACTTATCCGTAATTTTTTGTTGACTTGAACATGCGCCTGTGATAATCTTGTATATGTAGGGAGCCAGAGAGGTTCCTGAAAGAAAGAGAGTCATATGCGAGACTATAAGTACGCGGTCTTTATTGGCCGTTTTCAGCCCCTTCACAACGCCCACGTCGAAGTAATCAAATATGGGCTTTCAATTGCAGACGAAGTAATCGTCGTAGCCGGTTCTGTCGGCGCTGCTCCCGATATAAAAAATCCATTTTCCTTTGAAGAACGTAAGCGCATGATCGCTGGCTGCTTGCCTAAAGAAGAAGCTGCCCGCATCCATGTAATTGGTGTGCGCGACTACTTCTACAGCGAGAACACTTGGATTTCTGACATTCAAGCCAAAACCGATCAGTTCATCAAAGAAGGCGACTCTGTTGCTCTTCTTGGTTCCTACAAAGATGGTAGCTCCTACTACCTCAAGTGCTTCCCTCAATGGGACTTCCATCCCCTGCAAACGGCAATCCAAATGGACGCCACGACTGTCAGGGAAATCCTTTTCAAAGATCAAGTTGCAGTGGGTTGGACCGATACGGGCGTAGCTGTGATGGCTGCTCCGCAGGTTCCTTTGGTCAAGAAAATGGTTCCTGAGTCCACCATGAAAGAATTGGTGGAATTTGCCAAAACTGAGCGATACGCCAATCTCTGCGACGAATATCGTCACATCAAGAAATACAAAGAACAGTGGGCAGCGGCCCCCTATGCTCCCACGTTCGTAACTACGGACGCAGTGGTTGTTTGCAGCGGCCACGTCCTGGTTGTCAAGCGCAAGTTCAATCCTGGCAAGGGCCTTTGGGCGCTTCCCGGTGGCTTCGTAAAACAGAACGAAACGCTTCAAGATGGCGCTCTGCGCGAGATGAAGGAAGAGACTGGCATCCGGGTAGACAAAGTGATTCTTGCCTCCTGCATCCAAGATAACAAAGTCTTCGATTACCCCGCCCGCAGCCTTCGCGGTCGCACCATTACGCACGCTTACTATATCAAGCTGAAAGACGGTAAACTGCCCGAAGTAAGAGCCAGCGATGATGCCGCAGAAGCTAAGTGGCTTCCTATCATGGATGTGGTAAAATTGGAAGGTAAGTTCTTCGAGGACCACGCCCATATCATTCAACACTTTCTGACGAGGAGCTAATGAAACTAGGTATCGACATTCATGGTGTGATAGACGAAAGGCCAGAATTCTTTAAGGCGATGATGGTCGCTATGAGAAAGGATGGACACCAAATTCACATCCTTAGTGGTCCTCCCATGCCTGAGATTCTTGCCGATCTGGAAAAGCTAGGTATTCAAGCGGGCGTGCATTATACGCACGTTTTCTCGATCGTGGATCATCATAAGGCGCTTGGAACGCCAATGTCTCAAGATGCACGCGGCTGGCACATGGACCGCTATCTTTGGGACCAAACTAAGGGCGACTACTGCTTGAAGTACCATATCGACATGCACATTGACGACTCGGACGTTTATCCGTACCATTTTAAGACCCCTTACGCGAGATTTTTCAGTAAGGACAAGCGAAAGCATCATATCAAAGAAGATTTAACGTAGGCGAACAATAGAGTTTGCCGAATAAAGGAGAGTGTATATGTTAACTGATAACCTGATTCTACTGACTGACTCTTACAAAGTAGGTCACTGGCCCCAATATCCGAAAGGAACAACGAACCTGTACTCCTACTTTGAGAGTAGGGGAGGTATGTTTCCCGAGACTACGTTCTTCGGCCTTCAATACTTCTTGGAGACTTATCTCTCCAAACCTGTAACGATGGCGATGGTTGACGAAGCTGAGGCGATCTACAAACTTCACTTCGGCACCGATACCATGTTCAACCGCAAAGGCTGGGAACATATCGTAAACAAGCATGGCGGAAAGCTGCCTATCCGAATCAAGGCTGTCAAAGAAGGTACTTCGGTTAAGACGCACAACGTCCTTATGACCGTAGAAAGTACCGACCCCGAGTGCTTCTGGCTGGTCAACTACCTGGAGACGCTACTCTCGCAAATTTGGTATCCTACTACGGTAGCTACCCTATCCAGAGAAATGAAGAAGTTGATTCTTCGCTACCTGGAAAAGACTGGCGATCCTAAGCTGATCGACTTCAAGCTCCACGACTTCGGTTTCCGTGGCGTGTCTTCGGTCGAATCTGCCGGTATCGGCGGCGCAGCGCACCTTATCAACTTCATGGGAACGGACACGGTTGCCGCTCTACTAGTTGCTAGGAAATACTACGGCGCAGAAATGGCTGGTTTCAGTATCGGCGCATCGGAACACTCCACCATTACTTCTTGGGGCCAGCACGACGAAAAGGCCGCGATGAAGAACATGATCGAAGTGTATGGCCAAAGCGGAGCACCTTACGCCTGCGTATCCGACTCCTTCGATATCTACCGGGCTTGCCGGGACTATTGGGGAACTGATCTAAAGGATTTGGTTCTCAACGCCAAAGGAACGCTAGTGGTTCGCCCTGACTCGGGTATCCCACACGTTGTAGTAGTCAAATGCCTAGATATCCTTGGCGAGAAGTTCGGATATGAGATCAACGCCAAAGGCTACAAGGTGCTCCACCCCAAAGTACGCCTCATCCAAGGCGACGGTATTGACTACGAAGAGACGCGAAAGATTCTGTCGGAGATGGAACGTTCTGGCTGGTCGGCTGACAACGTAGCCTTCGGCATGGGCGGCGGTCTTCTCCAGAAGATCAACCGCGATACCCAGAAGTTCGCCTTCAAATGCGCAAGCGTAGTCGTGAATGGTCACGAGCGCGATGTGTTCAAGGCTCCTGTTACGGATAACGGCAAGAAGTCTAAGAGCGGTCGCATGAGCCTTGTGATGAGCAACGGCGAAATGGTAACGATCAAAGGATCGGATGCCAAGGGCGATCTGCTTGAGACGGTCTACGAGAACGGAGAGATCAAGCAAAAGTACAGTTTCGCAGAGATTCGTGAGAGAGCCGCTATCAAGCTCTAATAGCTGAGACAAGAACTACGGCGGTTGGCTGAGTGTAACAGGTTCGATCCCTGACCACTGGCACCTAAATAGGACTAGTGAGTAAGCCTACTCTTGTCGGTTATTTTACGTTGAACCAACGGTGTCCACCTGGAGGAACAACGTGATCGTCCAAATGTACCCAATTAGCTTCTGGACCATTGTTCTCCATTCGGAGTCCCCATCCCTCTAGCTTGGGTTCAAGTTTTTTCTGTGTTTCGTAGCAGTTCTCTCCACAATCCCAATCCACGGCAGCAGATTCTTGATCGGCCATGTGCGACGATTGGGGAGCGCCCTTCACTAGCGCATTGTACTCTTTGGAACGGTAAGCGCAATGAACTCGAATTGGCTTACCAAGGAAGTCGCGTACATCGTCCATTTTACGGAAAATGTTGATTAGATTCGCCTTGACGGTATCGTTCAGGCCATCCGACTCATTGGCCATTCGGTTCCATTGTGGAAGCCACAGAGCCTCTTTAACGGTGAAATGTAGGGACACCTTGCTATTGGGGTCTTTCCAGTCTACTTCGTGCCATCCTGGGGCTAATGGGCCGGTATAGACGCTAACCACGTCGAGCTTTGGGGTAGGCGCGGGCGCTGGAGCGTCAACCTTTAATTGAACAGGTTGCTCCGGTTTTGCCATGAAAGCGGCGAGTTGTTTACTAAGCCAGTCAAGGACTTGTTTTACGGTGTCGGCACTGATTTGCATGATAGTTCCTTTGTAGGAAGATTATGGTTATTAAAGTCAAATTTGGGTCCAGAGGCAAAGAGTTTCTTCTGGACTGGCCTAATAGTATATCATCTTTCCCGAAAATCGTCACATACGAAGGTGGCATGTGGGAATGGACCACATACGACAAAAGCATTGACAAAGACGTTGACTGGTTCATAATTCTGTCGCCACTTGACCCATACTACGTTACTGGTCGCTTCGGATATCTTGATAAAGTAGATTTCGACGAAATCCTCCAAAAGCACCAAACTCAACGCTGCCTATGTGGTGCAAAACACACCAGTTTCCCCCAAATCCATATGTTCTTCTGCCCCAAAAGAAGAGATTGACCTAAGCCTCCTTGCGTGGTATAGTGGAGCTATGAAGAAAGTAGCTGTCTACCCCGGAAGTTTCAATCCCATTCACGATGGACACCTTGACGTTCTCTACAAGACGCACGAGCTTTTCGATAAAGTGATCGTTGCCGTAGGCACAAATCCAGACAAGCCTGTTACGCCCGAGCAAATTGCGCAGCGCATGGAAAGAACTAGACAAGTTCTCAAAGATCGCGGATTTCCAAATGTTACGGTGAGTAGCTTCGACGGTCTTCTATCCAGTTTTGTCCAACAGCTTGAAAGAGAAGGCAATGACGTAGTTGCAATTATTCGCGGCCTAAGAAATTCTGCCGACTTTGAAAGCGAAAAGACGCAACAATATTGGTATGAAGATACGGGCCTTCACATCCCTATCATCTATACGATTACCGACAGAGATAAGAGTCATATTTCTAGTAGCGCACTTCGGGCGCTGGAGAAGTTCAAAAAATAGGGGGTTAGATGGGGGCAAGAGGGATTAAGCCAGTTAGGGTAGCTGGCACTTCGCATAGCAGTGATCTACAATCGCTGCCTACGCTATATAAGAAAACCAGCACAGGTGCGTTACAGTTTTGGTCTATTGCCATCATGTGCAATTCTGACCATAGCACTGCTTGGGATATTTGCACGGTCTATGGCCAAGAAGGTACGGACAAGCCTCAAACAACTACCGATACCATTTGGGAAGGCAAGAACATTGGTAAAAAGAACGAGACTACCATTGAGCAGCAGGCAAGAGCCGAAGCGGAAGCTAAGTGGGAAAAGCAAAAGAAAAAGGGCTACGTAGAGTCCAAAGAAGCAGCTATGGCTGGGGAATTGGATGAGCTTATTGAGGGCGGGATTGTGCCCATGCTTGCTCATAAGTTCTCTGAACAAGGACATAAAATCAAATATCCTGCGCACGTACAGCCAAAACTAGATGGCATTCGTTGTATTGCCGTAATTGACAGAGGCAAGTGTACCCTTTGGTCTAGAACTAGAAAGCCTATTAAGTCTGTTCCTCACATCGTAAAAGAGTTAGAAGAAATCTTCGCTTTTCAGAGCATTATTCTGGATGGCGAGCTTTACAACCACGCTTACAAAGATAAGTTTGAACAAATCGTATCTCTTGTAAGACAGGAAGAGCCAGACCCAAAACACGAGATTGTTCAATATCACATTTACGATTGCGTAATCGACGACACCTTCAAGAATAGAATCGGTGCAATGCAGGTTATCATTGGAAAACTTCATCAAAAGAAGTCATATACTCCTGTGAAATGCGTCGATACTTTCGTTGTTGAGTCAGAAGATAAGGTAATGAGCTTTTTCAATACGTTCAGGGCGCTTGGTTTTGAGGGCGCAATGCTCCGCAATTCTAATAGCTTATATGTGAATAAGCGTTCATACGATTTACAGAAGGTAAAGGAATTTGACGATGCAGAATTTGAGATATTGGGGATCGAAGAAGGACGTGGAAAACTTGCTGGCCATGTTGGAGCCTTTATATGTAGAACAGCAGACGGAAGAACTTTTCTTGCCAAAATGTCGGGCGACACAGCGAAGCTCAAAGAGTATTTTGATAAGCACTCCCTGTGGAAAGGCAAGCTACTTACCGTTCAATATCAGGGACTTACTGGAGCAGAAAAAGTCCCCCGGTTCCCCGTAGGTATTGCAATCCGCGACTATGAATAGGAGAGATAATGTTGTATTTCATTCTGTTGAACAGGACTAAGGTGTGCTACTTCCCTAGCGACGATGATTCTGGCGCTCAAGGAGAGTTTACGGCCAGTCTAGATCAGGCCAAGCAGAGAATCACCGAGTTGCGCGGTCAATTTCCTGACCAACAATACTCGCTTCACTGTTTTGAAACTAACGAAATTTTCTATCGTTTTGACTCCAGCACTCAGGGCGGAATGTAGAGCTTGCAATCCGCGACTATGGGTGATATCCTATAGTCTGCGGAGTAGAGAAGTGGTATCTCGCTAGCCTCATAAGCTAGAACGCGGTGGTTCGATTCCACCCTCCGCTACCAAATTCAAAATGTACTTGACTAAAGGCTAGAGATACTGTATAATTGAACTATTAATATCGGGAGCAGTGGACTGTGCCGGGTAATAGGCCGGTACTACAACGCAGGCTTTGTTCCTGTGTCGAACAGGTGGCAGCTTGGACACATGCTTCTTTATTTTCTCTGTTTTTCGTATTCATCGTGTTTTTCGCTAATGTAGGACACGTTCCCACCTTTGAAACCAAATCCCTTAGTAAGATAGGTAAGCGTACAGCGGCAATGAGGATGCAACCCGAACGCTGATGGGTTTTCTTCTCCACGCTTGTGATATCCCTGCTTTAGTTCGCTGAACTTCCAGACCCTTGGAGTTACCTTGTCTTCCTGTAGATGGAGCTTGATACACTCTTTGCACGTAACGCCATCCTTAACAACCACAAAGAACACGGTTGGGTCGCGGTCGCCCATACTAGAGGCTACTCGGGAAATGTCCATCATGGAGCCTACGTTGCGTAACTTTGTACTTTCAGATTCTAGGATTGCTTGAAGATGCGATCTGGCCCTACTCATCTCTTCGTCTAGGATAGAGTTAATCTCAGCCTGTGTTGGCTTCTGGCCGCGTGCTTTGGCATTCTTGACTACTTCATCTACACGCTCAGCCACGTTAGACTTGGTGCGATTCTTGAGAGACTCAATATAGCCAAAGGCACTCTCTAGCAGGCTCTTTAGAACATCTGCCTCAATAGGATTTAAAGTCTTATTGGCCATCGCTTGGACAAAAAGATTCGCTAGACCCATGTTAGGTCTAGAGGTAATGAGCAATAGCTTCTTGTATTTGAGTTTGGGAATGTCGCCAATGAACTGGAGAGAAATCTTATCAAAGATATCCTCAACTACCCTGCCGATTTGCTCTTTTCCTGAACTAGAAATGCCTATCATTTGTTGCTCTTAGACCTATTATCTTGCGCCCATAAAGGTTGCAAATTAGTATAATGACATGCTTTCTTAAATGCTTCCGCTCCCTCTTTGAAAGCCTTAGAAAGAGGATAGATATGATCTACGTGCCACTTTCCGTAATTATCCCAAGTCATTCCTGGTTGAAATTGAGCTTCTAGATATTCCTTGAATTTGGCTTTTGAACATCCAATGGACGAAGAATGTACGTAATTGTTATCTTGAATGAGCCTAAAAACTCTATTTCTTACGTTACAAGCAGCCCTAAATGCCGGGTCTTTCTTTTTCTTGTCGTAATATTGTTGATGGCATTTATCTTTGTTTTGTCTATAGTAAGCACATCTCTTTTGAATCAGTTTTTCTCTGTTCTTCAAGTAGTGACTTCTCTTGTAACATTTCTTGCAAGTTGGGCCTTTGTACCACAAATCGCTGGAATTGGAATTACAGGAGATGCACGTTTTCACGGCTTACTCCTTCTTGGTGAGACTCTCGGCGGCTAGAATACCAACGATGCTCTTGGCGGCACGCTCTTCTTCGGCAGCCCATGACTTCATTACATCGCTTACGATATCGTGCTGCAAGGAAACGGCTTTCTTAGCGCTATCGCTCATGTTAGCGTTTGCTTGCTTACTGAGAGCTAGTTTTGGCTTAGGCTGTAGAGCTTTACCGATCTTTTTGATAGCTAGGAGATTTTTGTGTAAAACAACGGCGTCTCGGTAAGCCTTGATGCCATCGAGCGATTTCTTGAGTTTGGCCTTGTCTTCGGTGGAAAAGTCTTTCTTTTCCTTCTTGCCGTGAGACTCGCCGGTAGCGTCTGGAGCACCTTCGTCAGTGTCTCCCCCGCCGCCAACCATTCCTTCAAGTTGGGCAATGTGTTGGTCAAGTTCTGTGCCCATAGGAGCGCCAGCCTGATCCATACCACCCTGGCCTTCTTCGCCGGGAGCGCCTTCTTGACCCTCAGCGCCGAATTCGTCGCCTGGCTGTGGCTGCATCATAGCTTCCATTTGGCCGTCTTTCATGCCTTGTTCGTAGCCGAGCTTATACGCTTCGTCCACGGACGACATGAACTTGAGCTTTAGGGACTCATATTTCATTTTGTAATTAATCTCTGGCATTGTCTTCTTCCTCTATCATGTCTTCGATGTTCATTTTCAGGAACTCTAGGGCGTATGGCTTAGGCGCAAAGTAAGCCTTTAGAGCCATAGGATTAACCTGAGCCAAGAGTTGCATGTATTGTAAAAAGAATGGATCACGCTTGTACTTGAGCATGATATCAACCGAGGCCGCTGGGTTGTTGGTCATGGTGCCGATAATATCTGACACATCCATGTACTTGTCTACTACAAGCTGCCAACGCTCATTGAATGGAATCTTGCCGCCAAGGTGTCTGCCAATAGGGTCTTTATCTACCTCTTTCAACACGGAGTCGTAATCCATGTGAATTAGCATATCTTGTTGCAGGCGCGTAGATTCTTGCTCTTTGGATTGAGCGTCGATACCTACGAATCTAACTTCACAAATCTTAGCAAGAGCGGGATCAATGAATGGGAGTAGGTTCTCGTTGAAGAACGTTTGGAAGCCTAGAACAAGGGGCCTAAGACCTGCATCCCGTGCGGCTGTAAGTTTGAATTCATTATTACTCTCAGAGAGAGTTTGTGAATTAGTTCCACGGCTGAGATGGGAATAACCAGGCAACTCGTCTGGACTGATACTAAAGGCACTGAGAATGTTACGGGCCACTTGGTCGTACATGAATTGAAAGTCTGCATCTCTGGCTCCTTCACCAACCATTGATAGCCATTCTACTTTGTCTTCCTTACCCACACCAAAGATAGGCGTGCGGAAGCTGTTCGATACGCTATTGATAGAAGCATTGAACTGGAGCTTCATATCGTCAAGAAGCTGCCTATCAACTTCATCCGAAGCGATTACGAGCATACCTTTGGAAGCGCGACCGTTCTGGAAGTACAGCTTCTTATAGGCGTCAATGGAAATGTGCGTGGTAATGGACGATACTACCGTATCCATAGGCGCAACGGGATAGCCGTTATGCTCTACGTCAGTAGAAGGATACATGTTGTATACTAGGAGTTCGTCGTGAGTAAAGGCTTGGCGTGGCGCACCATCAATTACTTGTAGCCAAGCGTACTCGTCTTCCTTGAGCTTGTTGATATCAATGTTGATCTTTTCGGCAGTCAAGCTCTCAAGCATCTTGAGGGCCACGGCACGGAGATTGTTACCGATGTATTCGCCTTTGCGAACAGCCTTGTAAATCGTACCAACGTCTACGGGACGGAAACGGTGAAATGGATAACGACCTTCTTCGTCTGGTTCGCCAGTTCGATCGTAGATAATTTCAGTTGCGAACCTGCCGAAAGTAAGACCGTTACGGCATTGAACATCTAGGAACTTGGAAAGTTGAAGTTTGTCTTGTTGTTCTAGGCCGTTAGTGTAGCCGCAATTGAGAACGATCTCTTCGAGACGCTTCATCTTCTCTTTTACTTTGGCGTACTGTTCGGCAGTAAGGATTTTCTCGAATTCAGGCTTGATAGCTATTTCAACGCCAAGGTCAAAACGGTTCTTGCGAACGTGACCATAAAGGCTCATCATGCCGCCGCGAATGCGAAGGATGGCAGCTACAAGGTGGTCAGTTACCCTGATTTGCTTTAGGACTTCATCTGGGACTAGGCGGCGCTTGGACTTGAATAGGCCAAGATAGTTCTCGGAAGGCGCGGGGTGCTCAGTAAATGCTAAGCGAGGAGCACGCTTCTTTGCAGAGCCACCCATCTCGTTTAGCGTATACATCAAGTTGTCTGGAGAGTTGATGGACTCATATCCACCAGACTTTTCCATAACTTCACCAGCAGTAGGAGACAGAGCAAATACTAAGTGCTTCTTCTTTTCTTCTGGCTTGTTTTCTTGGTTATCCATACGTTACCTATATCACCGATCTAAGCGACTTTGTTGCTTTTCTTAATGTTTTCGCTAGACCACATGGGCTGTAAGTTAGTGTAATGACAGGCTTTAGCAAAAGATTCTGGGCCTTCTACTATGGCCACAGATAGAGGATGAATATGGTCAATGTTCCATTTTCCATCGCCGTTTCCATAATTATCCCACGTCATATCGAAAAGAAATTGAGATTCAAGGTGCTTTTTGAGTTCTTCTTGAGTGCAACCCAAAGACTTGGAAGCCATTTTCTTGCCTTTCAAGAAATTGCTAACCCTCATCTTGGCATTAACTAGAATTCTAAATTGCCTATCTTCTTGGTATCGTTTGCTTAGATAAACGCCTCTTTGAGTATTGATCTTATTCTT
>SDBV01009399.1_pt1 | contig 13006 bp, 8 predicted proteins | sample 2277081 | NCBI WGS metagenome assembly SDBV01 (sample SAMN10402039, study PRJNA504765) | marine sediment metagenome | isolation source: marine sediment core GS10_PC15, 223 cmbsf | place: Arctic Ocean: Southern Knipovich Ridge | collected 2010
GTTCCGGTACCAGGCGGAGCAGTTTCAAGATGGATGCCTTTGTGTAAGGGACAAGGTTTTCTTTTGTAACACCTGAAGGACGGTTATAGCCTTTTTTCTTGTCTGAAATATGGTCCCAGATACCAAGAGTAAAATTCAGACCGCGGTCATGTGTCATCTTGATGATTTTATTCAAAGCCTTAAGATTACGCTGCTGGTCTTCTTTGGCCAGGCCATCAACTTTAATATCAGGAAAACCTTGAACATCGAAAAAGAAGGGATATGGCGGGGTAAAATATGTGGCTGGATTGTACCCCAGAATAAAAACAAACGAGTTAAAACGGTTTTTAGCAAGCATATCAAGATACCCGGCCCAGTATTTTTCATTATAAAAATAGCTTTCCACATATTCACGGTGCATGGTATATTTGGAAAGTGCTCTTTCTGATACATAGGGCTTTTCTTTTGTGTTTCGCACTTTTTCAAGCGGATTCTTTGTACCTTTGGCCCAACTGATGCGGTCTGCAACATCAAGTAAAGCATACATAAGGCCGCGGTCATCAGCTCCGCTTATAAGCAGAATTTTTTCCCCTTTCCATTTAGTATGCTGTATAAGAAGTGATTCTTTATGTTCCGGCGGTATGATTTTCAGGGATTTATGTAATACTGCCGCCGCTCCTGATCCCTTACCAAGGCCGGCAATAATTATTGTATTCCCCTTTGCGGACCCCGGGTTTTTTAATTTTTTTATTGGTATACCTTTATCTTTTAAAGCACTGCTTAGTTTTTTTAATCCATATTGAACCGGTGCTCCGGGTTTGCTGTCTGTTATCAGATTGCAGATAGTTTCTGCAAAGAGGCTTTTTATTTTGCCCGGACAGGTCATTTGAACAAGTATAAGTAAAATAATGTATATATTTTTAAATCCATGATTTAATTTCATTATATTCCTCCTTGTAAAAACCGTGGTAATGTCAAAAATATTTATGACATTTCTTTATAATGTTTTATAATTTAATTATTATAAATAATTATAAAGTATTGTCCACATTATTATTGACATTATAATTTCAGAAGGCAGGGAGGCACATATGAAAGCATCAATAGAACGACGGAATTTTTTACTGGGCTTTATGAGTGCAGGAGCAGCATTATCCTTGCCTTCTTTGCCCCGAAAGGCTTTTTCAGCATCCTTTGCAGGCAGGAAACTGAAGATGAAGGTGAGCAAAGTTGAAATGCTGCAAATAACAGGCAAGAATAGGAGAAAGGCCCTCTATATCAGGATCAAAACAAATGAAGGTGCAGAAGGGCTCTACGGCCCCATTGATAAAGAGGCTGCCATGTTTGTGGACCGGTTCTTCAGGCGGCGCCTGATCAACAAGGACCCCCTGGCCATTGAATCTTTCTGGGAGTTAATGTTCCGTGCGAGCCGCCATTCGCGCGGCAGTCACTATATCATGGGCCTGAGTGCAGTGGATAATGCGCTCTGGGATCTGCGCGGCAGGGTGATGGGCCTGCCTGTCTATCGCCTGCTGGGCGGTTCACGGAACAAAGTAAGGGCCTATGCCAGTTGTTTGGGATTATCACAGGAACCCAAAGCCATGCAGGATAAAGCCCGTGAATTAAAAAAACAGGGATTCAAACACCAGAAATGGTTCATCAAATCCCGCGGCCCCAAGCGCGGGCCTGAGGGTGTGCATAAGGATGTAGAGGTTGTGCGCCTTCTGCGCGAGGCAGTGGGTGATGACGTGGATTTGATGTTCGATGCTCTCTGGAAGTGGGATATGCAGTATGCCCTGGCCTGGGCCAGGCGTGCGGAAAAGTATTTTCCGCGCTGGATCGAGGAGCCTTTTCAGACAGCCAACCTGGATGCGTTTATCGAGTTCAGCCGTAAGACCTCAATCCCTGTTGCTGCGGGTGAACATTTTTACACCCGTTATGATGTGCATAAATTTCTCAAGAATGATGCCATCATGGTGGTCCAGGCTGATCCGGAATGGTGCGGCGGTGTGAGCGAACTTATTAAGATCTGCGCCCTGGCCTCTGTGCACGGTGTTAATGTGATACCGCACGGCCACAACCTTCATGCTGCCATGCATGTAGTGGCCAGCCAGCCTGTTGAGGTCTGCCCCCTGGTCGAATATTTGCTCAAGAAAATGAAGAGAAACTATTACATTGAGAAACACCAGATCCAGGTGGAGAATGGTATGATTACGATGCCGGAGCGGCCCGGGTTTGGCATTCAATTCGATGAATCTAAAATAGAAGATACCAGGGTGATGCACTGGGATTAAGGAGTCCCACACAAGTGGGATCCAGAGTCCCCACACAAGTGGGACCAAGAGGGCTGCCATAAGAACAGTGAATATCACCTATTTTTCGACTTCGGTTTAGAATCTGTAGATTATAGAAAAATAATAAGGAAAAGCCATGACATTTTACCGTATCGCAGTGTTTTCTTTTTTAACTCTCTTTTTAGTGTCACCAATCAGGGCCGGGACCGTTATCGTGATGCGATCGGATTCTTCTCAATTGAATTTTGCATACGCAAGATTAAAACTTGCTCTGAGTCAAATTGGTAAAAAGCCTGTAAGGAAGAAGCTGGATAGCTTAGGCAGGAATACGGATATTGTGATTCTAACAGGACCGGCTGTTAAAACTTCAATGAATCCTCTGAATGAAAAGCTGTCGAAAGTTCCTTTGCCAAAGGCCAACGGGTACAATATTTTCCGCATTCAACCCCGGGAAAAGGATCAGCATGTACTTATCTGTGTGAGCGCGCCTGATGAAACAGGGGCCATGTACGGTATGCTTGATCTGGCTGAACAAATCCGGATGATTGGAGAGCTTGAGAAAGTCAGCGAAAAACAGAGCAATCCGCGGTTTGCTTTCCGTGCCATTAAATTTAATCTCCCGTGGATGTCTTATCGTAAAAGTGAAGCGTTAAGTCTCCACACGGAGACTTGCCGTGATTTGAAATTCTGGGAAGCATTCCTTGATATGATGGCCGGGAACCGGTTCAACGTATTATCGCTTTGGAATCTGCACCCGTTTCATTATATGATCCGTCCAAAGAATTTTCCTGAAGCTTCTCCTTTTTCAGACGAAGAAATGATGACCTGGCGTACCTTTTGGAAGAGCCTGTTTCGGATGGCTAAAGAGCGCGGTATAGAGACCTATATCGTCAATTGGAATATCTTTGTATCGCCTTCATTTGCCAAAGCTCATAACCTGGCCAAATACAGCATCAAATGGAAATATTATGGGAAAGGGGATTTTTCCGAACTCGTCCAACGCTATAACCGGGAATGCGTTACCCAGGTCATCAATGAATATGAAGACTTGACCGGACTCGGCATCAGTCTGGGTGAGCGTATGCACGGCGTTAGCTCAAAAAAACGGCAGGAGTGGATCGTGGAAACTTATTTCAAAGGGATCAAGCAGGCCAATCGCCCGGTCAAATTTATTCATCGTGCGCCTTTTACTATCGATCCGGCTGTGACGCGAAATGCGATTGAACAGTTTGATTTTCCCATAACACCCGTTTGGGTAGAGATGAAATTTAACTGGTCTCACGGGCACTCTTCACCCAGGCTTTGTATCACGCACGGTGGAAAAGTTGGCCGCGGTTACTGGGAACCAATACCCAAGAACTATAAAATGGCCTGGATGATCCGCAACGAGGATTTTTTCTTGCTTCGTTGGGGGCAGCCGGATTTTATTCGCGAGCATATAAAGATCAATGGCGGGCCTCACGCTGGCGGGTATTTTGTTGGGTCGGAATGTTACATTCCTGCTAAGGATTACATGCAAAAACCGGGTAAACACGTCAACTGGAAGTACGCCTTTCAGAGGCAGTGGCTGTTCTATATGCAGTGGGGCAGGTTGTTGTACGACCCGCAGACGCCGGACGAGATCTTTGCAGCTGAATTCGAGCGCCGGTTTGGGCCAGGCACAGGGGAAGCGTTTGTCTCGGCTTTTGCTCTGGCCAGCCGTATGCCGCTTCGTTTAGCATCATTCATGAATTTTACGTGGGATTTCACTTTATATTCGGAAGGTTTTCTTGCCCCGGTACTTAAGGGGCGCAGAGACGGCCGCTCGCCTTTTATATCAGTCAACGAGAATATTCAAAATAAAACTTTGGATCCGGCTTTTATGTCAGTGGGAAACTATGTCAACGCCGTGATTAAAAAAGAAACCATTAAAACTGAACTGTTAACGCCTTTGGAACTGGCGGACGAATTGGAAAAAGATGGCCGGGCTGCCTTGAAACTGGTAGAGACGTTAGGCCTGAGTAATGGACCGAATGTCAAGACCCGGCGCTGCGAAATGGCTGATATTAAGGCCTGGTCTTTTCTTAGTCTATATTTTGCGGACAAGTTACGCGGCGGGGTGGCCCTGGAACTCTTCCGCAGAACAGAGGTAGAAACCGAACAGAATAATGCAATTGCTTTATTGGAAAAGGCAGCAAAGCATTGGGCGAAACTTGTGGAAACAACAGAGCCGTATTATGAGGAAGTACCCGTTGTTCATCTTAAAAAAAAGAAGTTTTCATGGGCAGCGTTCACGAGCGAAGTGAAAAGGGATATTGAGATCGCCAGGGCTGGAAAAAGAAAGAAGTGAGATTCAGGAAAACAGCCTTTTTAGTCATGCTTGTGAAAAATAAAAATAATTATTGAAATTTGTTTTGAAAGCTATATATTATAGAATAAGGGTAAAGATGCACCCGGGAAAATATTAAAAAGGAAAGGAAAATATTAAAAAGGAAAATATTAAAAAATTTTATTGAGGTACGATATGAAAAAAACATTAAGAAACATGATGAAACGGACAGGATTAGTAATCGCTATACTTTGTATGACAACTGTAAGTATGGCTCTCGCTAAGAACTGGAAAGCCCAACCTGATCCAAAAGCAACTGGGACCATTGATCTAAAAGAGTTATCCGGTACAGGTACCAGGATCCTGAACGGATTTTCCCACGAGACAGACGGAGAAAAGTGGGGTTTATTGAAGACTTACGAAATAATTCTGCCGGATTCTTCCCAGGGACTGTTTTTCGCGCACGCAACAAAGGCAAAGGCCTGGCCAAACATGAGGAACCAGGGCTATCCTTATTTCGCAACCAAAGGCAACAAGAAAAGCCTGGCGAATCTGCGTGATGGAATAATATATTTCATTCTGCCATTAAATGACGGGAGCTACCTCGCCGTAACTTCCATGCCGGGCCCTAAAACACAGTCATGGTTCCATACGGATAAAGATGGCCGGTTTCTGCTCAGTGTTGGAACATTCGGGACCAAAGGTGTGAAAAATTGCGATACACCGCTCTTTGCCTGGGCCAGATCCCGTGATGTCTACGAAGCCTGCAACAAGGTAATAAACTCCGCGATCACAAGCAAACCGCTTAAAGGCTGGACACAACTGCGATACAAGAAAGAGTACAAGGAATATTTCAAATACCTCGGCTGGTGCAGCTGGGAACATTTCAAGGGAAGGATCACTGAAGAAACTATGCTTGGGGCTATCGACGACATAGAAGCGTCTGTTGTGCCTGTTCGTTATGTAATCATTGATATGGGGCATACCGACAATAAAGGCGGCGGCATGATAAGCTTCAAACCCCGCTTGAAAAAATTCCCGAATGGATGGGCGCCGATTCTGAAGCGCAGGAAACCGGATAAAATAAAATGGATGTGTCTGTGGCATTTTTTCAATGGTTCCAACAATGGAATACACGTTGATAATGATTTTGGCCCGGAAGTAAACAAATATCTGGTACCGCTGGCAGGAAAAAAGAACAGCCTTACTATACGTAACGACCCCAAAGCTGCGCGGGGTTTCTACAGGGCTTTTATTGGATCAGTTAAAGATTACGGGTTTGATTTTTTAAAAGTAGATTTTCAATCCGCCCAGTTGAGACGTCTGGCCGGAAAGGTGGAAAACGGCGCGGAAATGTGCGTTAATAATTCCCAGGCTTTTGATGCTACACTGCATGAACTTGATCTTGGCCTGATAAACTGCAATTGGCATAACCCGGTCAATTTCTTTAATTGCCGCTACAGCAGCGTGGGGCGCTGCAGCATGGACTATGTTAAGCACAGTTTGTTTTCTGGAAGAAGACACCTGTTTCAATCATACGCTAATACATTGTGGATAGGCCAACTGGTCTGGCCCGACCACGATATGTTTCATTCAAGTGACAATGTGGCAGGCACGATAATGGCCATCTCTAAAGCTTTCTCCGGCGGGCCGGTCTATTTATCCGATGACCCAAAGGATTTCGATCCTGAAGCTGTGAAGCCGGTTTGCTACAAAGACGGCAGAATATTACGTCCTCTGGCGCCGGGAGCACCATTGCCTGATTCTATCTTTGCTAATCCGTATGCTGTCAATGCTCCATACCGTGTCATTGTACCCCTGTCTAACGATAGCGCTGCTGTGGTTGCTTATAACTTCAGGAGCAAAGGCAAGAGGGAGATAGATATTAGCGGAAAGTTTTCTCCCAATGATTACATACACGCCAGTGCCATGATTCAGCCTTATCCGGGTAAATGGAAAATGCCGGCTGAAGGCCTTGTCATCTACGACTGGTACGGGGGAAAGGGCTGGAAATTTGACAGTGACTTCACCTTTGAACTCAAGGGGTTTGCTGACCGTCTGGCACTGCTTTGCCCTGTCCGTAATGGCTGGGCCGTTATCGGCAGAAGCGATAAGTACCTTTCAGCGTCAGCTGTTGAAATAATTTCCACAAGCGACAGGGAGCTGAAACTCAAAATGATCGAGGCCGGCCCATTGGCAATCTGGAGCCACACGGGTAAACCAAAAGCAAGCGGCCTGACTTTTGTTGACGCGGGCAAAGGCCTTTACAAAGCGGATATGCCAATAGGTAAAAAGAATGTTGTTGTAACAATTACAAGATAAGGCGCTTCGTGGCTATCTTCAATAGTCCTCTGATCACGAGCTTTCTTAATGCCCTTCTGAGGGGGCTTCTGAGGTCGAGGGGGGTTTCACCCCTCTGGAAAATAAGCGCTTTAACGCTTGTTTTAGAGTATCAGTTTTTTATTATTTATATTCACAAAGAATAGTTTCATAAGACTGCAGCTTCGGAATAGTTATTTTAATCTTATTATTATTAATTGATTGAAAATTAATCTTTTGATTGCTTGACAGCAAACGGACTTTATCAATTTTTTTACGGGGTGATATTTTAATGCTTATTCCATGTAATGGAACAGGCTTGTAAGCCTTTCCGTCTTTTTGTCCTGTTAAATTAAAAAGACTCACCCATTCGAAAGTTTTATCCTTATCGCCCCGGCGGTTGATCTCTATCAAAGGATACTCCTTATTAAAATTGACTGCAGGATTAAATCCAAGTAACCCCTTGATTGCGCCGATAACCAACTTTGCATGTCCTTGATGTCCCTGCCAATGGTAATGTTCGCCGATTTTCCATGGAAAACTTGCTACTGCACCTGATCCGTACTTTGAATAAAAAAGGCAGGGTATGTCCGACACTTTAGTGTAGTAGCATTTCTCAGGAGGCCCGAACATAGCGGGAGGAATATATTTAAGATAGGTTTTTGTGTCTTTACCGGTTTCCCAGAGTTCCAGATCTCCTTTGAGAAAAACAAGGTCCAGCTTGTCCAGTAGAGGTTCGCCCAAAACCCTGCGGTCATCCTTTTCAATACGGATGTATGTACCTTTGGCAAATTTCTTGATTCCCTATTTGGCTTTCAATCCGCAAGCTTCAAGCCCATCGGGAATATTGCCGGATATTAATAATTTCCCCCCGTTTTTTACAAATTGATTCAATTTATGCTTATCTTTATTCTCTAGCGTTTTAACACTGTACAGAATAAGCAGATCGTACGATTTCAGTTCAGTCTTCCATGATACTATATCATATGGAATATGGTGTTCGGAGAGTATACGAACAAGGCCCTCGGATTCTTTATCATTGGATTTTTGTGAAGCCATGATCGATACCCGTGCAATTGTTTTTGCTTTGGCCAGCCATTTTTCATTTCGTTTGTGAAAACGAAATACATCCCGAACCACTTCGATATTCAGCCTGTCTTCCTGGCGATGAAAAGGGCCGATACAATAAAAGTCAAGCCAGGTTCCCGCAAACATTGCTTGAACTATTCTTCGCTGTGTGAGCCAGGGTGAGACTGACGAATGTCTATAAGTATACTGAAGAAAATGCACAGCACTGTTGGAAAGCATCACATCAGGATGAGAGGACAGTGCGTTTTTCGATTTAAAGGTATCGAAATAACTCCATCTTCCCAGCCTTTTGTTTGACTCATTACGGCGAATATCCACACCTGTTGCCGTGTAGGTACAGATGGCCAGACCCGGTTTTTTCTTTTTAAGAAACGAATGAATTTTTAAAAAAAGTTCTTGTTTGGTCTTATTTTTAAACTGTTTATATTTTTTTATTTTTTTATCTTTGTGAGTCTTTGGCAGCTCCATCTGATATCTCTCCTGGTAAGCTCTCCGGCAGGCTGCAGACCGGCAAATACCATGGTAATTACCGCTGTAATCCCGATCCTGGTATCCCGGCATATTGAAAAATACACCATCCAAAGGATAACGATCTAAAACTTCATCCAGGATATTTATAGAACGCTCCTGTTGATATTCTCCATTAAAACAAGAGTGAACCTGGCCATTGTAATTAACATTTTTCCCCTTTGCACTTACATAAAGCCAGTCAGGATGTTTTGCAGCTATTTTTTCGTTAATCTTACTAAAGTCAAAGCGGCCTATCACATAGACTCCTGCATCATGCATGCGCCTGACCACCTCACCTGTAAAGTCATTCTTTAACCGCGGGTTCCTAAAATGATAGGGCAGTTCTGTAGGGTAATTAGCCACGATTCCACCGACATTTACCAATACAACATTTGCTCCGGAATCCTTAACAGATTGAACATATTGATCGAGATCCATGGTTACATCAATCTCGCGAAGATTGGTCTGCAGCATCCTTTGCTGTTTTTTCCACCATTGAACTGCTGCAGCAGCATGAAGTGATTGCGGCCCTAAAGCAGATGTTGTGATTGATTCACTAACTGCAATATATGCCCCACAAACAACGGAATTTTTTATGAAATTTCTACGGTTCATTTCTCTAATTGAACTGTGCTGATTTGATTTTTTTTACAGCTCTTTTATCTTTATATCCTTAAAATAAACAGATGAATCATGGTCATGATTCTGCAGGCCGATATATCCTTCCGGAAACATATTCTTGATTTTTCCCGAGGGGACAGCCATTTCCCATTCATTGATCAGTTTTCCGTTCAGTTCAATTGTAATATTTTTTCCTTTGCATGTGATCCTGAAATGGTTCCATTGCTTTGCGCCGTTGGTAGGGATATCTTCAATTGGAGCTTTAGCATCAAAAAGCGCGCCTGTCTTGTGGCTGCTTTTTTCTGAATCACAGATCTGGACCTCAAATGATTTGGAAATATACGAATTATCAACCGGCATTTCCGGGATCCGGAAGAAGATGCCGGAATTTGACTTTTCCAGGTCGCATTTGTAATCCAGTTCCAGAATAAAGTCTTTGAATTTTTTTGCGCGCCAGAAAAGGCCCATACCGTCGTGGGATTGCAATACACCTGTCTTACGATCTAGTGTAAAATATCCCGGGCCATAGTGGTTCCATCCTTGTTTTGAATACCCTCTCTTTTTATGGTACTTCAGGAGAGTTTTAAATCCTTCTTCTGCAAAAGAAGAATTTAAAAGAAAATATCCTGCTGCTATAAGCAGAATAAGCGCCAGAATAAAACCATTTCGAATTTTGTTTTTCATTATGTTTTACCTCCATGATACATAGGGACCTGCATTTGGTTTTCGATTATAATGATAGCTTATTTCAGCAGGATGTCAACTATTTTTCCGTAGAGGACAGGGTAGCGGGTCTTTACTTTTTACTTTTACGTTAAAAGTAAAAAGTAAAGACCCGCTACCCTGTGTACCCTGTCGGCTTTAAAGTCTGGCTGCAGATGACTACCTTGATATTTGAAAAAAAATTGACAATTTATTATTCAATTGTATATTATTTTTAGAGGGCAGGGACATGAATTATGTTTGAAAGTAAAGAAGGAACTGATTTCCAAACAGAACATAGGAAAGACGCATTAAATGGTGGTATGTATGGAAATCATTTTAGATATTATAAGAAAAAATAAAAAAGTTATGAGGTAAATAAAAATGATGAATAATAAGATTAACATCTATAATAATTTAAAAGCTATATTATTAATAGTATTAATTACTATTTTTACTATTTATGGGTATACCACTACTATTATGAAAGAAGATATAAAAATTCGTTTTGAGAAAGCTTATAAAGCATGGAAAATACGGATAGCTAAACCAGATCTTATTAAATCATCTGGTCCAGGAATTTTCAGTTGCAAAGAACATAAAGCTATTATAGATTTGGGAATTAAAGCAGTTCCCTTTATGATTAATAAAATGGAATGTAAAGAAGATGCATGGACACCTCAGCTACGGGTCGCAGTTAGTAAAATTACTAAAAAAAAATTTAATAAAGAGAAGAAAGAAGAAATTAAGCGTAGCATGAGCAAGACTCCTTATTATATTCATTGGGTGAAATGGTGGAAAGAAGACCGCAAACAAACTCCTCGACAATTTGAAAAATTATATCAACTATGGAAAAATAAAAAAAATCAAAAGAAATATAAAAAAGCAAAAGAGATTTATAAAAAAATAACAAACCTTGGTGTATTAGCCTTACCCTATATGGTTAATAAAGTAAGACAAGGAGATAGTGATGTTATAGCTATGATATCTGAATTAACAGATGGAAAAATGAAGAAAAATGTAAAAATATCTGATTGTATAAATTGGTGGAAAAAAAACAAACAAAAATGGACATTACCCAGTGAATAATAATATTTTAAAACTCTATCTGCGTAAAAAATTAAATTTTTATTAGTAAATCCCTTCCAGGGATCCGCTACCTTGTCGTATAAATATGATATTAATATCGATAAAGTCTGGCTGCAGATGACTACCTTGATATTTGAAAAAAAATTGACAATTTATTATTCAATTGTATATTATTTTTAGAGGGCAGGGACATGAAAAAGTTTTTTTTTAATTCACTAATACTGATCTTAATATTTTTAATCATATATCCTGGCAATAATCATGCGCAAGCTAAAAATGAATCTGATATTGAAATGGTTGTTCAAAAGGGGCATACCGGTTCTATTACCAGCATATCATTTAGTCCTGATGGTGAATTTATTGCTTCCGGAAATAAGGATACTACAATAAAACTTTGGAACATAGAAGGTATACTTATCAGAACTTTTACCGGGCATTCGCTTTCTGTTAACAGTATAGCATTTAGCCCGGATGGTAAATATATTGCTTCCGGGTCTTCAGATAAAACTGCAAAATTATGGAGCATAAATGGGGAATTAATAAGGACTTTTAATATCCCTCAAAGGGGAGTTTATAAGGTACAATTCAGCCCGGATGGTAAATATATTGCTGCAAAAGCCAGAAATAATCCGGAAACATGATGAAGCATAAAAAGTAAACTAATTAAAACTTTTGAAAGTAGTATATTATTCAGTCCTGATAGTAAATATATTGCTTCAAAAGCCAGTGATGGCACATTACAGCTCTGGAGTATAAAAGGTAGATTACTTCGAGTTTTCAAAGGGGATTCAAGAACAAAAAACATTAAAAATTTTATATTTAGTCCTGACAGTAAATATATTGCTTTAGGAAATGGAAGCGGAACAATAAAGCTTTGGAGTATAAAAGGAGAATTAATAAATACTTTCCAGGGCCATTCCGATATTATTACAAGTGTATCAATTAGCCCTAATGGTAAATATATTGCTTCTGCCTCCTGGGATGATATAATAAAACTATGGAGTATAGATGGTAAATTACTTGAAACTTTTATTTGTAAAGCCAGAAGGAGAGAAGGTTATAAAGTTACACATATATCATTTAGCCCAAATGGTAAATATCTTGCCACCAGAGGGGCCCACTATGATATAATAAAGCTCTGGAGTATAGAACATGTATTAATGGGATCTGGCGAATCGTATATAGAAATTAATCCAGGTTATAAAAATGTTGTATATCATGGTTGGGGGGGGAGAAGTAGGAGTAAGAATAAAAGTCGTGCTACTGATCGTGGTAGGGAGAAAACAGAAAAATTCTGGCACTCTGAACGTACAATAAAGCATACAGAATTTAGCCCTGATAGTAAATATATTATTACAGGAGATACTAGAGGAATAATAAGACTCTGGAGTATAGATGGGAATCTTATTAGAACTTTTAAGGGACAATTCCCGGGACCACAAAATAAATCGAGGAGGCTTGTTAACAGAGCAGTGCTCAGTCCGGATGGCAAATATATTGCCGTAGGAAACAAAAATATGGTAAAACTCTGGAGTATAAATGGAGATTTTATAAGAACCTTTAAAGGTCATTCAAAAGCAGTTCACTATTTATCAATTAGTCATGACAGTAAATATCTTGCCTCATACTCTTTAAATGGAACAATAAAACTCTGGAGTATTGATGGTAAACTTATTAAAACTTTTAAGGGAGGTTATCCGGGATCATATTATTCATTCGCTGTTAATAGATTATCCTTTAGTCCTGATGGCAAATACATTGCCATAGGGGACCTGGATTCAACAATAAAACTCTGGAGTATAAATGGGGAACTTATTAGAACCTTTGAAGGTCATTCCGATTCTCATATTAGTGTATCCTTCAGTCCTGATGGCAAATATATTGCTTCGTCTGGAGCTTTTGGTTCTAAAGGTGAAATAATAATCTGGAATATAGATGGAGAACTCATCAGGGAAATTAATGAGGGTAGAGTTACTTGTATATCTTTTAGTCCAAATGGTAAATATATTGGGGCATGTACTTGGACAGGAATAATAAAAATCTGGGATATAGACGGACGATTAATTAATGTCATTAACAAACAGTCCAGGTCCTC